>Ga0256405_10006812_pt1 | contig 17859 bp, 15 predicted proteins | sample RumenRJG_02DNA_FD_189096 | JGI IMG/M metagenome (GOLD analysis project Ga0256405, IMG submission 189096) | Bovine rumen microbial communities from Lethbridge, Alberta, Canada - RJG_02 | ecosystem: Host-associated > Mammals > Digestive system > Stomach > Rumen | place: Canada: Alberta...
AATCGAACCGATTTGGTGCGAACAGTTGATGATACCCCAGCGCGTGCCGATTTGCTGCGGTCCGAACCATTGCGTGAGGGTGCGCGATACCGACGGCCACCCCATGGATTGAAAAACGGCATTCACTGCGTACAGAATGCCGAAAACGACGGACGATTCCCAACAACCCGCCAACAGACTGCAACACGCCGCCAAAGCCAATCCGACGGGCATAAACAAACGTGCATCGGAGCGATCGCAAATCGAGCCCGCCACCATTTTAAAGACACCATAGACGACGGAGAACGCCGAGAATGCCCAACCGATCGCCTCCATCGAAAAGGGGCACTTGTCGGACGTGCGCAACATCGTGAAATTCTGCCGCACCAGGTAGTATGCGGCGTATCCGACAATCAGCGCGTATGTCAGCCGGAACCGCCAGTAACGGTATTGACGGTTGATTTCGGCGGGATCGGTGACGGGGGGATGAGAGGGTGAGGTATCCATAAAAAGTTTTTTTGTGCTTATTTTTTCAAGGCAGGTCTTGCTTTTATTAAAGCAAATGTGGTAGTTATTATCAAGAAAGCAACGGAATCCAAACGATGGAGATATTCTAACAAGGCAACACAAAAGTATAAAAAGCAAGATTTTACATATCTATGCCACCTTCTCCCCCTCAAAACCTATTCTCCTCCCCTCTCCACAGCCTCAAAAGGTTCGTGCGATGATGCACCAGAATCCAAACACATAGTACAAACAACGGCAATGCATGCATGCGGGTTGCCGAAATGCCGTTCCAAAGGCAACAGAACGGCAGGAGTGAGAAAACAAAACAAATTGAGGCACAGGAAACGTAGCGCGTGTATTTGAATACCGCCAGCCAAACAAGCAACCCCGACAACAGCGGCAGCGGCATAAGGAGGAACAGACCGCCGATGAGGGTGGCGACGCCTTTCCCGCCTTTGAAGCGGATGAAAAACGAAAAGCCGTGACCAACCAAGGCGCCGATCAGACCGACGTAGGGATATTGCAGTTTCAACCCGATGAAGGTTGCAAGCATGCCTTTAAAGGCATCCATAAAGAAGACCGTGTATCCGGCTTTTTTGCCGACCGTACGCAGAACATTGGTGGCGCCGGGGTTACCGCTTCCGACGTCGAAGATACAAACACCGTGTGCCTTGGCGATCCAAAAGCCGAACGGTAAAGCTCCCAGGAAATACCCGATGCACAACGCCGCGAACATATGTTTTCTTGTATGAAAAAATATTCTCTTTTGTCGATGTTAATCGCGACGGGTTCCGTGAAATTTCCTTAGGATGTTAATGCAGAACAGGACATCCGCCATGAATGTTTGAAGCGCTTCGGCGGTGCAGACAGGTACTGCGGTGAAAAAAATCGACTACCTTCGCGGTTTGCAATTTTCTTCCGTCGTACATGGAATTGAAAACTTTTGTGTTAAAAGCCCAGTGTTCCGTATGCACGAAGGCTTGTTTTATGCTTCTAAAAACGATCGATTCCCGCGCAAAAATTCTGCCGCGTTCATCGATTTCCCGCCGGCTTTTTGAATGCGATCGATGACAAGTAAGTCCTTCCCCGTCGTTACCGCCAAAACGGTGCGGTTCGGATCCGTGAGGAATTGTCCGTATGTCGGGTGCGTACAATCGGCATTTGCGGGAAGTTTCTCTTTGACTGAAGTCAATGCGGTCGGAAATAACAGATCGTTTCTCGCCGTACCATCTGCCAATATGTGCGCTCGATGCACCAAGTAACGTTCGTTGTTTTTGAGAAAATACGCGCCCGGCCACGGTTGATACGCGCGAATACAACGTTCGAGGAAGGCGGCGGGTTTTGAGAAATCCAGATAGCCGTCTGCTTTGGAAAGCTTTTTGCAGTACGTCGCATCGGCTTCGTTTTGCGGTATGAGAACATAATCCCGGGATAATAACTTTGGCAAAGAGCTGTGCAATAGCGCTGCGCTCGCCTGCGCCAATTTCTCCCGCAATGTTACCGCGGTATCGTCGGGAGCAATCGCCGTTTTTTGCTGCGCCGTCCAAGCTCCCGCGTCCATGGCTTCAACCATCGACATCAATGTTACGCCTGTCTCGGCGTCGCCGTTGAGCAATGCAGCTTGAACGGGCGAGGCACCGCGGTACTTCGGCAACAGCGATACGTGCAGGTTCCACATGCCGAGCTTCGGTAATTCCAAAAAACGTTTCTTGAGAATATGTCCGAACGCCATCACAAGCACAAGGTGCGGTTGCATTTGTTGCAGCCAATCGAATGCCGCTTCATTCATGGTTTCGGCTTGGTAAAAAGGCAGATCGTGCATTTGTGCCCATTGAGCGATGGGATTGAGGCTTAACGTTTGACCGCGTCCTTTAGCGCGTTGCGGTTGGGTGATAATACCGCAAAATGTTATCGACGGTTCGTTGTGCAAAAATTCCAGGCAGGGCTTTGAAATTTCGTCCGCCGAAAAGAAAACAAGGCGCGGTTTCATGAAAAACTACACCCTGTATTATTGCTTACAACGGCATATTTTCAACACTGTAAGCGAAATGTTAACATTTAAGAAACGCGGAAGAGAACAACATCTACCGCTTCCATATATATATTTTCAGTCTTCCATCGCTCGCGCGCATTCCCAAATTTTCAGGCACTTCTCAATCGCCGTCGGCAGTTGTCCCAAAGGCAGTTGCGTGGCTTGATCCGACCATGCCGACTCGGGATGCGGGTGCGTTTCAACAAACAAACCCTGTGCGCCGCTTGCAAGCGCGGCTTGGGCGAGCGGTTGAAAAAAGCGCCGATCGCCGCCGGTCACCTTCGTCCCGTTGCCGATCATTTGCAAGCTGTGCGTGGCGTCGAAAAGCGTCGGGCACTGTGTTTGGCGCATGATTGGGAACGAACGCATATCGACGACCAAATTGCCGTAGCCGAAGGTCGTTCCGCGTTCGATGAGCCAAATTTCCTTCGCATCGAAGTATTGCAGTTTTCCGACCACAAACTGCATGTCGAACGGCGAAAGGAACTGTCCCTTTTTCACGCTGACGGTGCGGTTGGTTTCGGCGGCGGCTTTCAGTAAATCCGTTTGCCGACACAAAAAGGCGGGAATTTGAATCACATCGCAGACATCTGAAACCGCTTTTGCCTGCTGCGGCAGATGAATATCGGTGGTAACGGGCAAATTAAATTCCCGACGAACGGTTGCCAAAATCTCCAATCCGCGTTCTAAACCGAGTCCGCGCGGACTTTCGGCAGCGGTGCGGTTTGCCTTATCGAACGAGCCTTTGAAAACAACGGTCAACTTATCGGCATGTTTGCGTTGCAGATTCGCCAAAACCTCCGCGATCGTTCGGCAGAGGTCGAGGCTTTCGATGCAACAGGGACCGGCGATGAGAAGGAGTTTGTTCGGCGTAAAAAGGTTACCCATTCCGCTGTTATCCTAAAAAATGTGCCGTTTGCTTCAAGAACAAAGCACGTTCGACACACGAAAGTTCAGATGTTGAACATTTTTCAGCAAATGCTGCGAACGCCTGCGAAACATTTTGCGGGAATGACAGAAACGGATGATGCTTTTAAACCGACACGAAACGTTTTGCGCAAAGTTGCGTACTTCAGAAGCACTTTTCGGAAGGCGGAAAAACAAAGACCTTTGTTTGCCTGTAAAATGCAACGCGAAGGTCTCGGTTTTTCGACAATTTGCCGCTAAATATCAGTAACTGAAAGCGGCTTTGGTGCGCGCGGCATCTTCTTTCCACGGATTGTAAGCCTCCGGGAAACGATCGGCGCGATTATCCGTCGGTTTGCTTTCGAAAGCGCGGCTTCGAAAATCCGAAAAGAGAAACGAATCGTCTCGAAATGCATTGAAGGACGCTTTTTGAGGTGTTTTTGCCTTTTGAACCGCTTTCGGCTGTTCCAGCTTCGGGGTCGGGTTTTTCGCCGCATGTAACGTCGGCAGGATTAACATCGGGATTAGACAGAGTGTTTTCATAGGTACCTGCTTTTGAGAGCATAAATCGTGCCGAAGGTATAAAACGGGTGGAATACGGTTTAAATGCGAACCGATCGCATCCTACGCATGTTTTGTTCGTAGGAAACAAGAAAAATTTTTGTTTTAAAGGGAATTTACTTCCGAATTTTCTTCAATTTTTTGAATGCGTTCAATCGATAATGCACAATGCTGTTCGAGGTCCAGGCGGATAAAGACGGCATTTAAAACCGCCGCGCCCCCGGCAACTTCGAGGCGGTTCGGTTTGCCTTCGACAAAACGTTCGATGACGGGATCGATTTCACAACCGATGACGCTGTCGTGCGGACCGCACATGCCGATGTCACTCACGAACGCCGTCCGATTGTTTAAGAGACGCATGTCAGCGGTCGGAACATGCGTATGGGTACCCAAAACCGCGCAAACGCTTCCTTTTTTCGACAAAAACCAACCGAGCGCATACTTTTCGGCGGTCGTTTCGGCGTGAAAATCCACAATTACATTGCGAATACCGTCATTTTCGAGGGCTTCGATCAATTTTGCCGCCGTTTGGAACGGGCAATTCAACGCCGTGCGAATACCCGTGCGTCCCAGTAAATTGATAACTGCAAGCTTTTCGCCTCGATGTTCAAAGATAAGAAAATTTCTCCCCGGTGCTTTCGGGTAATTGGCGGGACGGCAAACGTACGGCAGGGTATCGATTTCGTTCCAGAACTCTTTTTGATCCCAGGTGTGATTGCCGAGCGTCAGGCCGTCGATGCCGCCGTCGTGCAGTTTTTGCGCTGTCGCGGCATTTAAACCGAAGCCGTGCGTGGCGTTTTCGGCATTGGCAAAGATAAAATCGGGCTTGTACCGCTCTCGCAACAACGGCAGTTGTGACAGCACGAAGCGACGCCCGGGACGTCCGACGATGTCCCCGAAAAATAAGATACGGCATTCGTGCATGCTTCAATTTTTACGGTACGAATAATCCCCAAAATTTGCAACGCTTATGAAGGAACAGCTTTATACAAAAGAGCCATTGTCGGGAAACGGCGCATACATCGAGTTCCCGTCCGAACCTCATCTTCATCCGCGTTCCATTGCACAAAGGTCGAACTCAACGATACTCCGAGATAAGTTCCCGCGAACTTCTCATCCGAAGCACCTGGTGGGCCCTGCAGGACTCGAACCTGCGACCAAGGGATTATGAGTCCCCCGCTCTAACCGCTGAGCTAAGAGCCCGGAGTCGGCTTTTATTGTTGCGCAACGATGAATCGGCTTCAAGTTTTTTGTGCAATTCTCACCACCAAAAATGATTGTCTCAACGATTACATTTTTACTAAACTGAACCATGCTGCGTTTTCTCCGCAAACTTCTCCTGCGCACCTTCCTCGCCCTTCTCCTTTTCTCTCTGACGATTTTTCTTCTCACACGCACGGACAACGGCAAAGTTGTTTTCTATCAGACGATGCGGAAGATTTTTCACGTAGAGACGGTCGTCGTTCCCTTATGCTGCGGGTTGGCGGATCAAATCGGATGGTACGGTTACGGCGAAGAGGTACGTGAGAAGCATCACTTGCCGATAAAATACTGCATACGGTGGTTTCAAAAGAAAGGAGTGGACGAAGACGGTGTTTTTGCGCGTCCGTTTCAATTAAAACAGGCGTTTCCGTCGATTGAATTACAACCGTACGCGGGTGCGTTTGAAAATTGGTTGCACGCCGTATTTTTTCGGTTCGATCGCAATGCAAGCTTACGCAAAGAAAACGGTATTCGCAGATTAAAAGACAAATTTCACCCGATTGACATCGACACCTGCAAAGATTTATTAACCGAAATCAATGCTCATAAATCCTGCGCGGTGCACGTACGACGCGGCGATTATACGCACGGCTGGGACGGCGCACATCCGACGCAAGCCGAGTTCTTCATTCTTGCCGTTCGGAAAATTCATAACCTCGACCCGAATGTAAAGTTTTTCTTTTTCTCGGAAGAGCCCGATTGGGTACGGGAAAAGATTTTGCCCGCATTGGATAAAGACATTGCCTGTCGCGTTTGCGATCAAAACGACAGTTCGAAAGGTTATTTGGATTTGTATTGCATCGCACAATGCGACCATGTCATTTGTTCCCTCGGCGGTTTCGGTCACGCCGGTCGATTGTTTTCGTATAAAAAAGGCTATTATTTGAAAGGGATTGCGTCGGATGAATGGAACTTTTCCTGGTCACTGAAAATGTATGACGGCGAGAAAATCGGCGAGGAGATTGAGAAGGGGAAGGTGGATGTGAGAGAAGAAAGAAAAATGCTATAAAGCGTTAACGCCCGAAACTTCTACGTAAAAAACTTCTTCTGAAAACGCAACAACGGCGGTGTGAGGATTGCCGTAAGGACGGCGGACATTAAAAACGACCCGAGATAAAATCGCACATAATGCATGGGCGTGTGTGTAACGGTAAAAGCGCAAAGCAAATAAATTCCCTGCAAAAAACATTGCGCGCAAACACCAAGGATCCGCGCGTGCGCTTCCAACACCACGCGCCAACTTTGCCTGTGGCAGGCAAAGGTTAAGGCGGACAATAACAGTGCCGACAGACCAAACAAACACTCCGCCTGCAATGCATCGATCCAAAAGCCCAAAAGCAACATTGCGATCACCGCTTCCGTTCGTTCTAAACCGCACACCGCCGCCATAAAGTATAAACCGTAAAGATCGATACGCACTGAAAACATTTGCCCGAGTGTTTGCAACGCGAACACAATCGGGAGGTAAATAAAGAAAAAAATCACCAAACGCCGAAAGCTTCTCATAAACTCCCGAAAGCCCCTGACTGCCTCATTCGCTCCATTTCGATTGTACCCGAACAATTCGAACGATTATTTTTTTGTTTCGCAGGCAATCGAAGTATAAGAACCGTCCGGAAGATAAGACAATCGATTAAACACCGAAAACTTATCATAAGTTCAGCGACGGAATTAACACACCGACTTCGTCTAACAGATCCAGATAATGCCCGAAGCGAACCACGCCGAAAGATTGGTTATCCTTTTGCTTGATTTTCACGCACTGCCCGACATAAAAGCGATCTGGGAATTGATGACCGACGGCGACGGTTTCGACCCGGCACGGGCAATTTTTTTTATCAGTATCGGGCGCAAGCGACAGTATCGCCTTCCCGGAGGAACACTTTCCGCTTTTCAATGCTTTACTCTGCAACAAACACGGTTCCGCTTCGCCTTCCAATCGCACCAACAGCCGAAAGTTCGCGCTCGTCACTAATTCCACAAACGCCATTTTCGACATTACTTTCCCGATGCGCCCGACAATACCCTTGGTACAAACGACCCCCTGCCCTTCCCGAACGCCGTCATTTGAACCGCGGTTAATCAATAAGCGTTGCGCCCAAGTCTCCGTCGAACGATATAAAACGCGTGCAGGCAGACATTGGAATTGTTCGCCGACATCCATGGCGTTCAGTTGTAAAACGCGCTCCGCCAAATCCGCTTTGTCGGCATTCTCCGCGAGATTTCGCCTCAAAGCCTCGTTTTCCCGCGTCAATTCCCGAACGTAATGCAACAAATCGGATTTGGAAAACGTTTGTAACGCCAATCGTTTTTGCGCCGCACCCAATCCCGCCGACAGTTCCCACAGAGGAACCTGGACGGTTAAAAACGCTTCACGGAGTTTTTTACGAAACACAAGCGGCAAAATGACGTTCCACAGTACAAGAAACACCAAAATATAAAGAAAAAGCGGACGCCAAAACCGTTTTTTGAACACATCAGTACTCTTCGTTCAGCCAAAACGACAAATTTTGCAACACCGCGCCCGTGCCGTTCGCCACCGCGCGCAACGGATCTTCGGCGACAATCACCGGCAAATGCGTTTCACCGCTGATTTTTCGATCCAAATGCCGCACCAGCGCGCCGCCGCCCGCCAGCACGATGCCGCGATCCACTAAATCCGCCGCCAACTGCGGAGGACATTGATCCAACGCCTGTCGAACCACTTCGACAATTCCGTTGATTGCTTCGCTCAACGCCTCCCGAACACCTGTGGAGGAAATCGTCACCGTTCGGGGCAACCCCGAAATCGTATCCCGACCCTTAACCGATAAAGAAAGTTCGTTTTCCAACGGCATGGCGGAACCGATTGCAATTTTGATATCTTCCGACATGCGCTCGCCGATGAGCAAATTGTAGTTTTTCTTTAAAAAATTGGCGATGGCACCGTCCATTTGATCGCCGCCGACGCGCAGACTTTTTGTAAAAACCATGCCCGACAGCGAAATGATCGCCACCTCCGTCGTTCCACCGCCGATATCCACAATCATGCTCGCCGTCGGTTCGTCAATCGGCAGACCGACCCCGATCGCCGCCGCCATCGGCTCTTGTAAAAGCAAGACTTCGCGCGCACCCGCATGAATGGCGGATTCGCGCACCGCCCGACGTTCCACTTCCGTAATTCCGGACGGCACCGCAATCACAACACGCGGCGGCACGAAACGCGTATTGCGACAGGCTTTTGTGATAAAATACCGCAACATCGCCTCCGTAACTTCGAAATCGGCAATCACACCGTCTTTCATGGGTCGAATGGCGGTAATGTTCCCCGGCGTCCGCCCCAGCATCTTTTTCGCTTCTAGACCGACCGCACGCACTTTGCGCGATTTGTTGTAAATTGCCACTACGCTCGGCTCGTTCAACACAACGCCGTTATCTTTCGCAAACACCAGCGTATTAGCGGTTCCGAGATCGATCCCGATGTCATGCGACACCGCCGAAAAAACCTTACCGACCAACGACACCGCTTTGTGGTAAAAAGGCATTATGCTCCCTGGCTCTTAGGGTAGTGTTGCAATAAAGTTGCGTCAAGGGAAAGCAGGAACATACATGTTCCTTTTGCCGAAATCGCCTTACCGTTACGGTAATCGACGGAACGGACTTATATGTGAATTCTATCGTATATATAAACAAACGAAAATCCCACCTGAATGAAACAATATAAAAAATTGTTGAACGCATCGGATGCTTCGAAATGCCCGTCGATGTCGTACCGCGACAAAAGCGATTTTCGATCCGTAAAAACGTTTGACGTTGTCCTCCCTTACGGAAGCGGGTATTCTGTGGTAGAATTAAGGAAGCGTAACACCATGCGTAAATGTTGTTTCGTTCAAGTTTTACCCGCCGTTACAACCGTTGTTGACGGGCCGAACGTCGTTCGACCGTTTATCAATCACGCATTTTTGACAGTTTCCCGACAAATTGCGTTGCAAATATATTCCTTTTCGGAAGAGGTATCCGTGAACCACAAAAAAACAAGGTGTTCCCATGCATGAAAGCTATCTCATTCAGGATTTAACCACCATCATCGTCATTGCCGGCGCGGTTTCCGTCATCTTTTCGATTTTGCGCTGGCCGAGCATTTTGGGCTATCTGCTGTCAGGTCTCATCGTCGGACCGTACGTCACGGAAAAATTCAGCATTCATGACGCATCTTCCGTTAAGAGCATCAGTGAGTTGGGGGTAATTTTCCTCATGTTTTGCATCGGTCTGGAATTTGACTTGAAAAAACTGAAACAAACGCTGTTTCCGTCGTTACTGGCGATGCTTTTCCAGGCACTGACGGCGTTTTTCATCGGGACGACGGTGGCGCACGTTATCGGATGGCCGCCGGTACTCGGGATTTTCCTCGGCGCGATTTTTGCGATCAGTTCCACCATGGTCGCCATCCCAATCATCAAACAGCAAAATGCCATGCAACAGCCGTTTGCGCAATTCACAATGGGCGTAGCGATTTTGGAAGATATCTTCGCCGTGGTATTGCTGGTAATTTTATCCAACCTGCAACAGGGCGGCTTCAAGCTTTCCCAATGTCTGAATTTGGTTTTCTGGATCACCGTTTTCATCACGGGTATGCTGATTTTCGGGCGTCTGTTCGCGCGTCGTTTCATCAAATTGCTGAAAAAAATCGCCAATCCCGAGATTATGCACGTTTGCATTGCGGGATTGATTTTGTTGCTGAGCGAACTTTCGAGCGGCTACTCCAATGCCCTCGGTGCGTTTTTGGCGGGCGCGATTTTTGCCAACACCCGCGTCATTCATGACCTGGAAAGCATGGTGGCGCCCATTCGCGACATTTTCACCGCCGTGTTTTTCGTTTCCATCGGCATGTTGATTGACCCGAAACTGCTGTGGGAAAACAAGTGGCTGGTGCTGATTTTAAGCTTTCTGGTGGTCGGCGGGCAGTTTGTCAGCGCGTGGCTGGGCTTTTTTCTCAGCGGTCAAAAACCGAACGTTGCGTTTCGCGCCTCCCTCCCTAAGTCCCAAATCGGCGAATTCAGCTTCGTTATCGCCTCATTGGCACATACGTTGCAAGTGGATAACGGGCAACTGATGGCGATTACCGTCGGTGTCGCATTGTTCAGCATTATCGCCGTCAATGTTCTCTGTGCGCGCGAGGATGCTTTGCTTGCGAAATATACGCAACGCATTCCGCATGTCCTGCAAGCCTGGGCAACCGTCTATCAAAATCTCCTCTTATCGATCCAAACACGGGTCTCAAAAAATGCATTCCTTTCTCTGGTGCGCAAACCGTTGCTGAAAGCCGCCGTTCACTTCACGCTCGTCAATGCCATCGTCTGGTGCAACTACGGCGTGTGTCTCTTTCTGGAACAAAACTCGATCCCTGGAACGGAAAAATACGGCATCTGGATCCAACGTGCCTCACTCCTGATTGCCCTCGGACTGGCACTGCCGTTCATGAGTTGCGTCGTGCGCAACCTGAACCTCGTCATCCTCACGCTCTGCAAACAATCCTTGCCCAAATTGTTCGTGCGCCTCAACCAACACGCCGCCCTGTATAAAATCTTTCAACTCATCATCAACGCCGTCGCAACGTTGGTATTCGTCTGGCTGTTCACGGCATCGTCCTCCAAGTACCTGCCGAATTACATGCCGCTGGTGCTGTTGGTCGGCGTCGGTGTTATCATCGGCTTCGGCTTTTGGAAGCACCTGCGAACGCTCAATTCCCACTTTGAGCTGATGTTCCTGGAGAGTTTTTCGGAGGAACTGGAAAACGAAAATGAAAAACGTCGCCGGGCGATGATTAAAATGGTCGAAACCAAACATCCGTGGGACGTTGAAATTCGACGGCTGACCGTTCCGCCGCATTCGCATTTGGCGGGCATTACGCTTATTGAAAGCGGCTTGGGGCAACAAACGCAAACCGTTTTATTGGCGGTCGGACGCGACGGATTTTTCATCAACACCGTCCCGCCGGATTATACCTTTTTCCCGGGCGATGTCCTGCTGTTGTTGGGCAATAAAAATCAGCTTGCAAAAGCGGCGCAGTGGGTTGCCGTTCCGGCAAAGCAAATCTCGGAACGCAATCAGGGCTTTGATTTTGAGCAACTCGTTCTGACCGATCTCCATCCATTGCTGAACGAAACAATCGCCTCCGCCAATCTCCGCCAGCGTTACGGCGTCAACATCGTCGGCATTCAGCGCAAAGACGAACGCATCGAAAATTTATCCCCGAACGATATTTTCAAAGTCGGCGATTGCCTGCTGTTGGTGGGACATCGAAAAAATCTGGACGTTTTGAAAAACTTGGGAACGACAACCGCCTCCGCCTAGAGAGGGCACGAAGCATTAAAATCACTCGACGTATTTATCGGAACGAGGGACAAACTTTACCTTGTACACCGATTGTGCTTGGAACGCCGCACTGTACCCCAAGCACTCAAAACGGAAACAAGTACCTTGCGCTTCAATCCCATTCTTTCCGAAGCACCTCCGCAACCTCTTCCAGCATAACCTCGCGCGTCGTTTCATCCGCCAGACATTTCACCTGAACCTTCCCGCACGAAGACAGTTCCTGCGTGAAAATTAAAACATACCGCGGTTGTTCGGCGTAAGCTTTTTTTAACTGCTTTGAGAGCACTTTTGCCTCGCCGAACGGATAAAGAACGGAGAAATTTTTCCGCCGAAGCATCTGCGAGCACCGTAATGCACGGTCGCGTTCGGTCTCCTCAAAAACGCAAAAAACATCCGCCTCGCGTTTATACTCCGGCAGTAAATGATATTTATTCAACAGATCCGTCAGCGTCACGTCACCCGCCGCGAAACCGACTGCCGGCATCGGATGACGCGTCAATTTTTCAAATAATTGATCATACCGCCCGCCGCCTGCCAACGCGCGTCCTTGGTTTTCCGTCTCAAAAAGCTCAAACACAAACCCTGTGTAGTATGCCAACCCGCGCACAATCGTCAGGTCGACGGCAACAAACTTTTCGCATCCCAACGCCGACAATTCGTGCAGTAACTTCTCAAATTCGGACAAACGTTGTCGCAATGCTTCCGATAGTTCCGCATCGGTTGCTTGTTGCGAAAAACAAGCCTCAATCGCTTCCAAGGTTTTACATTGACGCAATTGTTCCGTCGCATCAAAAAAGGTCTGCGTTTGAACAGAAGAAGGCAACAATTTTGCCAAATCTTTCTCAATATCCTCCTTCGGACGCCGTTCCCACTTATCCAACAGTCCCAGAATGCCGCTGATAAGCACTTCATCCGTGATACCGAACGCCTTTAACCATAGTTGCCACAGTTGACGGTCGCTCAAACGCACATAAAAGTGTTCCTCCGTCAGTCCGAAATAACGCAAACTCTCCGTGGCGAGCGCAATCAATTCCGCCTCCGCCGACAAAGACGGCTCACCGACAATATCCGCGTTAAATTGATAAAAAGACCGCAGACGCCCCTTTTGCGGACGTTCGTAACGAAACTGCTCCGTGATATTGAATAACTTCGTCGGTTTTTTTAGAATTGCCAGATTTTTTCCCAAAATACGCACCAGCGACGGTGTCATTTCGGGGCGCAACGCCATCTTTCGCCCGCCCTTATCCTCAAACGCAAACAGCTGATTGACGATTTCTTCGCCGGATTTTTGTGTAAATAACTCCAACGGCTCCGCAATCGGACCGTCGAATTCCTCAAAGCCGAAGCGTTGCGCCACCGTCCGCCATCCGTGAAATAAGCAATTACGTTGCGCACAGGTCGAAGGTCCGAAATCGCGAAATCCGGGAAGGCTCTCCATAACTTCAATGTACCGCCCGTCAGCCGTTGATACAAGTTCGAAATCCCCTGTGGGAACAGGATTTTGCGGTTTTCAAACACCTGCATCGCGCCATCGCGGACAATTAGCTCCTCCTGCGTTCTTCCATTACCCGTTTGAACTTTACAGTCCGCGCCCTTTTGCACACGATGATCTCGTGTTAGTGACAAACAGACGGGTCGGCGAGGCGTTCAATATCTATGCGCCCGACGGGGAAACCGTTATTTGTTCGCTTCGGGTTAAACACGTCACGGGCGACCACGATACGGATCCGAATGCGACCGATATTTGTGCCGATTTAGAGGTTTTTGAGGATAAAAATACCTGTACCTTCGGCTTCCCCGAAGATACGCACTGTATTACCGTACATTTCGAGGACAAACTTGAACTGTTCGATGCGGATAAAAAGAACGTCATCTGCGAGATGGTCGTGGTGGATATTAAAACACACAACGATAAAGGCAGGAAAAGCGTCACGTTATCTTCTCGCGTGTCTATCGGGTTTGATTTTGATGATACAAAATGTGTTATGTATCAATCCAATAAACTGTAAAAAAGTATTGTAAAAATACTTGACATCATTGAAAATACATTAGATAATTGAGACGTAGCGTTAAAAACCAAACAGGTTTCAGGACGTAGAGTTTATGGAAAAAGATAGTAAAGGAAATCAGGCTTCCTCACGGGAAAATCTCATCAATATCGCGCGGGATGTTAGCGAACTTACGGACAGGTTGGATACCGTTCGTGATCGCATCGCCAAAAGTCGCGTGGACATTGAAAACGTCTGCGATGACTTATCCTGCACGACGGAGCATATCGAAAAAGTTCGCATGTCCCTTTTCGGCATCCGCGCATTCCTTTCGCGGGAAGCGACGTTCGGCGATGCTCAATAGACAAACCGCGAGCGTTTTTGCCGAACGTTCGGAACGTAATCTCTCAATTACGGCGTCATAAACCGTAGAAACGGCAGTAATAAACCGTTTCAAAGGGTTGAATGCAACGGAAAGACTTGTTTCCCCAGGTGGTTCAAACACAACGCTTCGGTTGCATTCAATCTTGCACGCTTGAAACGGAAGCCCTGCCTCGTATCCATTTTAGCAACACGAACATACAACCCGCCGACGAACTTTTTTAACCGCGAAAGCAAAATTTTTGCCGAAAACGCCTTTGTCGGCAACCGCTTCATCTACTCTTCCATATTGATGTGCTTAAATTCGCGAACGGTTTTGCGGTAGGCTTTCAGTTTGTTGTACAACGTACGCGTCGTGATATTGAGTAACTTTGCCGCACGCGTACAGTTGCCGCGCGTTACTTTCAAAATGCGCAAAATATGCTGTTTTTCGACGTAATCCAAACTGACGGTCGAAACGACTTCGGGATTCTTCAAATCTTCACTCCGAAGCGTTACGTCCGAAGCCGTCGAAATGTTCAAAACCGCCGGGGTGATATAAGGTGCGCCGTTCGACAGCAACACCGCGCGTTCAACCGTATTTTGCAACTCGCGCACGTTACCCGGCCAGCGATGTTCCGTCAACAGCTGTTTGGCGTCATCCGAAAAACCTTTCAATTTGGCGTCATACTTTTTCATGCAACGCTCCAGGAAAATTTCCGCCATCGGTATGATGTCGGTTTTGCGTTCCCGCAACGGCGGGATGTGGATCGGGAAAACGTTGAGGCGGTAATATAAATCTTCGCGAAACTTCCCTTCCTTCATCAACTTTTGCAGGTTACGGTTGGTCGCCGCAATCAAACGCACATTCACATTGACGGTGCGCGTACCGCCCACGCGCTCGAACGATTTTTCCTGCAACACCCGCAGGAGTTTCGGTTGTAAATGCGTCGGGATTTCCGCGATTTCATCCAAAAACAACACACCGCCGTCCGCCAATTCGAACCGTCCCGGTCGGCGTGCGCTTGCGTTGGTAAAAGCACCTTTTTCGTGCCCGAAAAACTCGCTCTCCATCAGGTTTTCGGCAATCGCCGCGCAGTTAACCGCCAAAAACGGTTTATCGATCAGTCGGCTTTTGCGGAAAATTTCGCGCGCCACCACCTCTTTCCCCGTTCCGTTTTCGCCCGTAATCAACACCGTCGCCGCCGTCGGCGCCACCTTCCGAATGAGCTCCCGAATATTCCGGATGGCGTCGCTGTCGCCGAGCAGTTCCGTATCGGCATCTTTATGTACCGAAAAAAATTGATTAACCTCTTTCAACTGTCGGTACGCCTCCGCCTTTTTCAGCACGCCTTCGATTTCCTGCAACGAAAAAGGCTTCAAAATATAATCGAATGCCCCCGCTTTGATCGCTTCGACCGCCGACGGAACGGAATTGAACCCACTGACAATCACCACCAGCGGCTTGATCGTCACTGCGGGCAGATCGTTCAGATACTTTAAAACATCCTTTCCTTCGCCGTCCGACAAATGCGAACTCAGAAAAACCAAATCGAAAACATCTTTGCTCAACGCCGCTTCGGCGGCCGTCCGCGTTTCGACCGACAAAACCGAACGGCGATGTTGCCGAACCATCTCCTCCAATGACTTACGAACACCCGGTTCGTCGTTCACAACCAGCACTTTTTCGATGTACATCTTGCTTTATTATAAGGTTTTTAAGCATCACTGACAAACGCTTTCCCAAAGCTAAAACGGTTCGGAAATTTTTTCAAGGAAAAATTTTCACAGGTCAATAAAATCCGTTTCCCGCGGGTTTGTGTTCAATTTTTCAAACACTTTTTAAGTGAATGAAGTTTGCGTTTTGAAGGCAAATCGCTTGTTCTGGCTTTGTGCCGTCCATTCGCGTACTGTCGGAAACAATCGCCAATCAAATTGCCGCCGGCGAAGTCATCGAACGTCCCGCCAATGTCGTGAAGGAGCTGTTGGAAAACAGTCTGGATGCGGGTGCAAAACATATTTATATTCAATTTTTCAACGGCGGTCTGCCGCTCATTCATGTCAGCGACGACGGTTGCGGCATGGACAATGAGGATGCGCAACTGTGCTTCAAACGGCATGCAACGGGGAAGTTGGCGCACATCGATGATCTGCAAACATTGATGTCGTTCGGTTTCCGCGGCGAAGCCCTGCCGTCGATTGCAAGTGTTGCCGAGGTAACGCTTCGAACGCGCCGCGCCGAAAACGAATTGGGATGCGAAGTCAAAATTTCGACAACCGCATCAACGATCTGCGTCCCCTGCGCCTGTCCCGTTGGAACCGACATCACCGTCGAACGTTTGTTTTACAACGTCCCCGTGCGCCGCAAATTTCTCAAATCCGAAGCAACCGAAAGCGCGCACATCACCCATTGCGTGCGTTTGTATGCCCTGGCGTATCCGCAAGTGCACTTTGAACTCAAACAGGACGGTCGCTTGATGTTTGCATCGCCACAAAGTGCAACTCTGTCGGAACGCGTCAATGCGCTTTGGACGAAGCGCGAGCCGGTGCAATGGTTGCCGCTTCAAACAACACAGGACACTTGGAACCTTTCGGGTGTCATTTCACCGCCGCGGTTCGGACAGGCGACGGCACAAACGTTGTACTTTTTCCTCAATCAACGCCCGATTACGCATCCGAACCTCGTGCGCGCGCTTCGGGAAGCCTACCGCGGCTTTTTGCCCGAAAAACAGTATCCGTCGGCATTCCTTTTCCTGGAAATGCCCGGCACCGACGTCGACATCAACGTCCACCCGACCAAGCGCGAAGTACGTTTCAAACAGGATGCCCAAGTGTGCGCGTTTGTTTCCGAAGCGGTACGCGAATGTCTGAAGGATGCTTGTCAAAAACTTTTTGACAATACTCCGTTGCCGATTAAAGATATTTTTCCCGTTTCACGAAATACTTCTTTTTGTGCCTGTAAAAACGAAAGTTTCGCCTCCGAACCGCCCGAAAACGTTCAAGAAAGCGTCGAAAATTCGGAGGATATGCAAAACGTTTCGTACGCATCCGACACGGGTGCTTCGACATTAAACCCCGATGTGCCTTGTTCGGAAGAAACGATCGAAAAAGAAAAGAATGATATAAATTTTGAGAACGGCACGACGGGCGAGTCTGAGCCGACAAAATCATCGAAAAATTCTCAAAGCACTTTGGACGATAAAGAAGATATTGCACATACATTACAGGATTTTTCAGACAAGGCAGGTTGTGAAAGCCCCTGTCCCTACGAGATATCGGAAGACAAAAAAAACGGTGCGAATTTTTGTGGAAATGCGGCAATCGCATCCCCTCTGCCGAACCTGTTAAATGCCTTGTCGAGTGCTTCGGAAAATAAAACAGATATTCGGTCGTCACAAAATTTTTCCGCCGAAACAGGTCAGGGACTAAATACAGATACAAACGGTTCTCAAAGGGCGGAGGCAATTGCCGATACGAACAAGCCCGTACATTCCGAAGATAACATACACAATTCCACATCATCACAGCCGTCATCCGCCGAAACCGATCCCGAAAGTCCTTCAGGCGATACGAAAAACACAAAAACATCGCACGACGCCTTCGATATTCCCTTTTTCGCATTGTGGCAAAATCGGTGGGCATTTTTTAACAATACTTCTTCGTTACTGGTATTCGACTGCAAGGGTGCACAACTGCGGCTGTGGTACGATCGTATTGCTTCACTTCTCAAACAAGAACAAATCGGACCGCTGCAAACGTTGCTTTTTCCGCACATTTTTTCTCTCGAAGACCGACGGGCGGCGTTCTTTGCGGAATCGCTCGATTGGTTGAAGTTCAGCAAAATCTGCATCGCACGCGCGCTGAACGATACGCAATTCCAACTGGAAGCCCTCCCGCAGTGGGTACCGT
>Ga0256405_10006813_pt1 | contig 17859 bp, 14 predicted proteins | sample RumenRJG_02DNA_FD_189096 | JGI IMG/M metagenome (GOLD analysis project Ga0256405, IMG submission 189096) | Bovine rumen microbial communities from Lethbridge, Alberta, Canada - RJG_02 | ecosystem: Host-associated > Mammals > Digestive system > Stomach > Rumen | place: Canada: Alberta...
AACGAAAGCACTTCATCAACCTGCTCTTTTGTGTAATAGTTGGAAATACCGATAGAATGAAGTTTTCCGCTCTCCACGGCTTCTTCCATTGCTTTATAAACACCGGCATCATCCGAGCCAGGCTGATGAATCAACATCAGATCAATATAATCCACACCCAGGTCCGACAGGGCTTCGTCGATCACTTCAACTGCCCGGTCATGATCGCCGCCGTAGATCTTGCTGGTAATAAAAAAGTCCTCTCTTGTGACGATCCCTTCCTCAACCGCGCGGGCAAGTCCCTTCCCCACGCCGGTCTCGTTCTGATAGTACCGGGCCGTATCAATGAGGCGCATGCCGGCTTTCAGTGCATAGTATGTGGAATTCTCTGCCTCTTCATCAGAAAGCGCCCAGGTGCCGGTGCCGATAATGGGCATCTCCCAGCCGCTGTTAAGAAGGACTTTTTCTGCGGAAAAATCAAATTCGCCTACAAGCGTATCGGCAGGCGCCGGCACGGTCCCTTGAGGGTTTTCCGGCTCACTTTCCTGGGAAGTATCTGCATCCGGCGTTTCCGTCACGACTTCACCGGTCCAGTCATTGATACCGCCGAATTCATAGATGTTGGTATAACCCATATCAAAAAGCTTCTGGGCCGCCTGCTTGCTGCGGTTCCCGCTCCGGCAGTAAATAAGGATGACCGGGTCGAGGTCCGGGAGTTCCTTCGGCTGCTCTGTCCCAATGCTCTCGTTCGGGATACAGATGGCGCCGGGGATGTGTCCGGAGTCATATTCCTCCTGCGTCCGCACATCTACGATGATCTGTGTGCCGTCCTGCTCCATCATCTGTTTTGCTTCATCCTGCGAGATCTGCGTATAGCTGCGAACCATGTCCTCGCCGTCCATGACCTGACCGCCGGAGGAGCAGGCTGTGAGAAGAAGGAGAAGAGCTGCCATAATGATAAAAACCCATCTTCTTTTGCTCATTTACAGATCCTCCACATCCACGCACCGGAATCCGTGCTCTATCAAAAGCTGCGCAGTCACACCCGCCCCATCAATCAGTGTTCCTGAAAATGTCCCGTCGTACCGCTGTTTTACACCGCAGCTGGGGCTTCTGGACTGCAGCACAATCAGATCCGGCTTCTCACGTATGGCAATTTCCAGGCATTTCGCGGCACCGGCACGGAATTCTGTATCTACGATACGACCGTCTCTGGCCGTGACCACACCATCCTTGATCTCAGAAGGAACACGCGGCGTCGGAAGTCCACCCATCTGCTCCGGACAGACTGTGATCACTTCATTTTCCTTCATCAGCTGCAGGACTTTCTCATTCCGGTTGTTGCCGCCGTTATATTTACAATTCTCACCTGCCAGACAGGCACTGACCATGATCTTCAATTTATTTCTTCCTTCTTCAGGTATTTCACAGGCACTTCCTTTGTCAGCCAGACATGATTGGCCGACTCGAAGAACCGATAACCATCCACTGCCATCTGCCGGCAGTCAATTTCATAAATGACCGGCCTGCCGTGCCGGCTGCCCACTTTCTTTGCTGTTTCCTTATCTGAAGAAAGATGCACGTAGAGCCGACTCTTCGGGATCAGGTCTCGCCTGCCGGCTCGGTCGGTGCTAAACGCTTGCCACTGGCAAGCAGCACCCCTGTGCATCAATCGAAGCAACGTATTTTTCACCTGTCCCATGCCACAGGGTATCCGGAGGCGTTTTCTCTTCCAACTCCACGTCTACCAGTATGGAATGGTCTCGCCTCCCGGCTCGGTCGGTGCTCCTGCTTCGCAGGGTCGTCCACTGGACGACCGCACCCCTGGTTGGCCCGGATCAAGGTCTTGTCCTCGTTAAAAGAGTAGCGTTGCTTCTCATCCGTACGGACGATTTCTTTCAGGATCTCCATATCAAGTGTATGGCCTTCCGATTGATTGATGCCGTCAATCATTTCCCGGACATCCGCCCAGCCATGCTCATCAAGGGTAATCCCGATCGTTTCAGGTTTATGGCGCAGAATCAGGGAAATGAACTTACTTGTATTCTTATTTCTATCGGATCTCCCGCTCCTCATCTATGATCTCGGCCTCCGTATTCTCCGCCACAAAAAGGGAGAGATCATCCATCAGGCTGTCGGCCATCGCATTATGAGGCACGATTGCCGCCACACCGATCACAAGGATCTGGTGTGTGTCCTGCTCATCTACCTCTGCTGCCGAAACGTGATATTTGTTCTGCAGCTTCGCTATGAGACTTTTCACGATCATTCTTTTTTCTTTCAGGCTGTGAACCCATTCGGCCCGCAGTCTGAAGGTCATTACGGCTAATGAAGTCCCTTCTCTATCAGATACTTCGATCATATTGGTCTACTACTCCAGATAATCCGAATACGGAGCAAATTCCTTCTCGGCATACGTCAGCTTGCTTGTGATGAGGCTCTCTGAACGCAGAATATGCCTGTAACTACTGATTGCTTCACTGTCATAATCTCCATCAGCAGATATGATCCCGTTTGCAAAAGACACAGATGTGTCCAGCTGTTTTTCGCCGTTTTCTTTAAAATCTGCGGTGATTCTTTTTCCATCATTGCTCTTTACAATACCCTCACCATATTTCCTGTGACGGATTGTAACTCCTGCGGCAAAGATAGACTTCACTTTATCCGTTACTTCTTCAAGTTCCTGATAACACTTCTGAGCTTCTTTCAGGTTATCCGACAGCTGTTTCGCTTTTTCTTTACGTTCCTGTATCAGCTGACGCTCTCTCGTCTTCGGTCTCACAAAGGAAATCCCCTGAAACAGTCCGTACGTTGAACAACAATATATCAGGTCAAATGCCAGGACGTGTTTCTCCGGATCTCGGTATAAGGTATCAGGGTCCGGACCCCATCCATTCGTAAAACGGCTCGCATCTGTAGCCATTAATTCCTCGCTGGCTTTGATTCTCTCTACAAGCTGATCGCACATACGATAATACGTGCTCAGACTTACCGTATCACCCGACCCCCAATCATTATAAAACTCAACACAATCCGCAAATATCTGAGCATGTGTAGCCTTGAAAATATAGTTATGGTCAGGATCAAACAGAAACAGGTATCCGGTAACAGAGTGCATATCGTCTTTATACAGATAACTGTCCGGATAGTACTTATCCCTGAGCTCATGACTCTTCATAAGAAAACGCTGGACACGCGCCTCTCGTTCTTCGATGTTTCCACCGTCATCACTATACAGATCAAGAAACATTTGACGGACGGTTTCCGGTTCCTTTTCCGCAAACTTCACCAATCCATAGAACGGCTGCGTATAGCTGTCAATCAGGTTATAAGAAAGCTTTTTCAACTCATATAGCTTTGCTGAGAACGCTCCTTCCGGTGCAGCAAGAGCCGTTTCCATCTCATCACGAAAAGCTTTGATGATCTGCCATTTGTAATATTCCTGATGCTTTGTGTTGTTGATTCTCTCAAATTGCTCTATATAATGCGCAAAAATGAGCTGTACATGATTATCGTTCATATGTGTTCACCATCTATATCTTTGTCACGAGCTATCAGTACTTCGTATTACTCCTGCTTTCTTTATATTCCCTGTTTCAAAACATTCCTGAGAGCCGCAGCGATCACTTTCGGACACAGTTTTCCTTATACCAGCCCATCCCTCAACATCCGATTTATCCTGTAAAGCTGCGGTCCTCTTGCAATCTTACTAACTGTCAGCCTATCCAGGACATCTGTATACACCTGCAGAGTATTATCATCAAACAGCGCCCATTCAACCAGATCCAATGCTCCCGGATTGGCTTCCACAAATTCATTTACTGTATGCACGGCAATCTCTGCAGCCTGATCCTTCGGGTAGTGATAAACTCCTGTTGAAATCGATGGAAATGCTATACTTCTGATACCATGTTCCACAGCTAATTTCAGCGAATTCCGATAGCAACCCGCCAGCAGCTTTGCTTCGTCCCGTTTTCCGCCGTTCCATACCGGACCAACAGTATGTATGATGTATTTACAAGGCAGCTTGTATGCTCCGGTAATCTTTGCCTCTCCGGTTTTGCACCCGTTCAAGCCGCGGCACTCTTCCAACAGCTTGTTCCCGGCAGCTTTATGAATTGCTCCATCAACGCCACTACCTCCCAGCAGGCTGTTATTCGCCGCATTGACGATTGCATCTACATCCGACAGTTTTGTAATATCTGCGCGAATCATGCGAATCTGAGTTGGCTTCGGACTCGGCTTCTCTTCTATTGGCGCCTCTCCTCCAAACTCCACACGCAGTTCCATCAGAATCTTTCCGAGCAAGTTTTCGCCCTGCCACGCGGAAGGAACTGTATGAGATGCTGTCTTTGCATCCATACCGATTCCCCATATGCTATCCTTGGGACTGGCTTCAGCTAAAATGGAATTCCCTGTTGCCAGAAGCAGTTTCTTCAGATCCGGATTCTGTTCATACTTTGCGCGATTTCCGGTCTTACCAATGTCGTATTTCACCTTGTCCCAGGTCTTCTGGTTGAACGGCGTCACCAACTTGCCCCGTCTTCTGCATCCACTGGGGGAATTAGCTCGAAGGATCTTTGTATAACTCTCCGCATCATGGAACAGCTTCGCCTTCTGAGCCATCATATACTGCTCTACACAGAAATACTTGAAATCATCGATCACAAACGGACACTCATACCAATTGCTGAACTCTCCGTTTTCTTCGTCATTCCGCCAAAAGAACGTGTATGACAGCTTTTTCTTTGCTTTCTGTACCGCCGGATCCTGATATCTGTGCATATACATATACTTTGAAATCCATGCAGGATCTTCATAATGCCCATATTCATCCATCAGGCAGCCATGGCACAGATCATCCGCCATTTCCAGAATTACATCATGAAGTTCCAGGTTCTTCTTCCACTTCTCCTCAATCGCATCATACCCGACCAATGCGCCGAGAATATTCCCGGTCACAGCACCAGTAGAATCACTGTCACCCTTATGATTAACCGACACAATGATTGCTTTTGAAAAATTATTCTGGTACTTCAGGGCACAGTAAATAGCGATTGCCATGGTTTCTTCCGCAACCCATCCCTCACCCAGAGAATGGATGTTTTCCAGGTCACTGGCATCATTCTCAGCCAACCGAACTGCCCGATTAATGATATCTGTCAGATATGGAAGATTCGGATCACCTGGGAAAAGATTTTCTGCAGAATCTCGTGCTTCCAGAACAATTTCTTTCAGACTCTTTTTCGGATATGATTTCAGAATTGTGCTAATGATATGGCATACAACAGCCGCCGGCATGTACCCCAGTGAATGGCCGTGTGTAATCGCTGCAAGCTGAGCGGCTTCCATGTCCAAATCCTTCTGATAAGTAAAGTACTTATACTTGAGAGCTATCGGTGCAATTCTCATAACGCCACCGCAGCCTTTGCTCTCGTTAACTGGATTTTTGATAAAACTACCCGGATGATTCATCTTCGCACGTTTCTTAAGAGCGGAAAGGCAGGTATTGCCCGGTGCCCTTTGGGCATAAAGCTCCGGTACATCCAACAGCCAGGAACGGCCTCCTTCATCCGTATATCGCTCATGCATGTTTACAGTATGAATGTCCGAATACTGTGTCTTCATCCAGTCCTGATAAGCATCCGGAACATAGCCGGAAGGGATCCCGCCGATTCCCCTCATGCGGAATCTCGTCTCCCCCACCAGGATACCATTCGCGGTAAACAGCGCCATCTGTGTATCATCAGAAATCAGAGCCTTTCCGCCTGTTAACTTATACTCCGTGATTCCATCAGGGCCATAGGTTCCGAATATTTCCCTTTCCGATGAGAATTCAACCGCATACCCCAATGCATCGCCGATCGCTCCGCCGATCATACTTCCTCGAATCTGATCCAGCTTCACCTCGGTTTCCTTCATCTTCTTAAGAGCATACCCTACCTCTTCTGCGTCCTCATCATGATAGAAGTTCGCAAAGTTCCGGGAAAACTCTTTGAAGTTGTATTGGTCCTTCGAATGGTCCAGTACGGCAAAATCAATCCTACGGAAGAAGTCCTTTGCCTTCATCCCATCATAATCAAATTCTTTCAGCGCTTTATAGAAAAGGTCTGAGACGATCTTCGCATCATTGCCAAACACTCCACAGCCAAATGCGCCAAGCACTAATATCTCATAGCCCTCATATGCGGCCACCTTCAGCATCCCGGTAATTCTGTTATAGAGCAAATCCTGATACTGCTGTTCCGTCAGGTTCTCCATGCCCTCTAAAAGCATCGGTGCTGCACAGGTCATAACAGCGACCACTACGCTTTCAGGAAGCAGATCTCCCTTCTCATCCTTTATGATCTCCACTTGCGGCGTGATCATGATGGCATCCGATCCCATGTATGAATGAAGAGAATTGTTGTACTGGTAATATGCTGCAGCTTCCCGGCATTCCAATGAAAGAAGCAGTGAACTTCTTCGGCAAAGGTCTTCCTCCTGTGCCTTCGCTCCATTGTATACGCCGCCTCCCGGATTCACAGGATTTGCAAGGTTTAAGACCAGGACCGGTCTGGAACCTTCCGACAGGAGAACCTCCGCATCCTTTGTACGCTTTTGAGCAAGTGAAAAGGAATCCATGTTTTTGCAGCCAACTCCAACACGACCGATTACATGAACATGCTCAAAATCTTTAGACTGTTGAATTTCCTGTACCTCTTTTGGGAGATATACTGATATCTCGCGCATCTGAGAAAGGGTTAGTTTTAATGAGATTTTCTTACCTTTGTAGACATAGAAACCTTGTTTCAAAATATTTAATGTATCTTTCAGTATATCTACGTTATCTGCTCCCATCGTTGTTACCTCTCCTTATATAAGCGATGTATTGCGGCCGGCAATTTGAATATTTACCGGATTATTCTCCCAAAACCTTTCTGGCCATCGCAGCGTATGCCTGGATAAACTGAAGGAAGAACTCCTTTCCGGAAAGCGTGTGCCGGAGCATAAGAAGGACTACAAAAAGTACTTCGTCATCAAAGAGACTCCCAAACGCGGCATCTCACTCGCGTATAAGCAGGACGCGATCGACGCCGCCAGAGAACGCTATGGCTTCTTTGTCCTGATCAGCAACGAAGTGAAAGATCCTGTTACAGCGCTCAGCCTGTACCGCATGCGCGACATCGTTGAGAAAGCTTTCTGGAACATCAAAGAGCGCCTGAACCTGCGCAGAACCTTAACTTCTTCTGAAAGTTCGCTGGAAGGCAAGTTGTTCGTTGAATTTGTGGCACTTATTTACCTTTCCTACATCAAGAAAAAGATGGAGGAAGCAGGATTATTTTCAAGGTACACGATGCATGAGCTTCTTGATGAACTCGATGTCATCGAATGCTTCACGGAGCCCGGAAAGGCCCCGATTCAAGGCGAAGTCCTGAAGAAGCAGGAACAGATCTATCGTGATCTCGGTGTAACACCGCTCATGGCAACACCGGAGATCGGGAAGTAACGGATTCCATAGTTATGTGTTTCGGGAATCCAGGTTTAAATACCACACTAATGTACACAATATCTAATTCGGCAGGAGTTCTCATTTCATCAATCCGGATTGACAGTGCAGATGTTGGTACTTTTGTTACGATTTCTCACTCACCAAAACTCTTTTTCACTTCAAAATCTCCATTTTCAATGATCTGTTTATACTTTTGACTGCTACCAGCAAGATAATATATATCTTCCGTCGCATCATATGAAGCTGGAATATATTTACTTCCCTTTGTTGTTTCTATCTTCAAATATCTCTGAACAGTAGGATTCTGTGTTATGCTGCTGAGTTTTCCATCATAGAAAACAATTTTAGTAATTTTCTTATCGGTTTTAGTCTTTTGGGGGTTTTCTACAAATGCTTTTCTGCTAGATGCCTCATATGAATATCCTGTTGTTACATATGCGCCAACAAAGAAATAATTAGTAGTCTCACCATATAGTGTTCCTTCTGTATAATCTCCATATCCTCCCGACCAATCCCATTCCCAGCCATAGCCCGTCCTATTAGAACTATTCTGCGCCCTGAGTAGATACGGCTTTGAAAATCTATAGAATTGATCTTTATCAATATACTGTTCTATAATATCATCTGTTATTTCAGAAGAAACATGTTGAGAAAGTCCAGAATCATTTCCTTTTTTAAACTCTGTAAAAGTTACATCTCCCACATAATCTGAACCATGTCCTCTTTCAATAACAAGATTGAAGCCAAGATGAAGTCTATTAGAATAACGCACGTATTTTGTATTTTTAATAACAATACGCCTGTATCTCGTAGAATCAGATGAGTCATAACCCTCAAATTTATCGAGCAAGTCAACGGTCCTTGTGTCGTCCCAAATATATGTAACAAGCTCGTCAATAATAGTCGGCCCTTCTTGTATCTCCTTAGATTCTATAACTGGGTTTTCTACCTCTAACACACTTCCAGCATCACTAATCTTATTATCATCCGTTGTGCCCTCAGATTCCACATTAAGGTCGTTTTCACCTGACTCGTTCTGTTCAGAAGCAACATGTGTCTCTTTATATTCTGATATCACCTTTTCTATAAAATCTGCAAAAAAACCTTCCGTCCCCGCCCATACTTCATATTTGTCATACACATAATCTGATGAAAAGCTTTGAGTACCTCCAAGCATGATAGAATAGCGGACATCTGTTATACTACCATCGATCTTGTAGTCTTTGCGAAACGTCACATCATAATATGTATATATGTTATGGTCAGTCTTAATATCTGGCTTAAACAAATCTGCATAATAAAGCAGAATTTCTTTCTCGTCTGAAATATCGAGGATACTGGCTAGACCCTGGAATTCTATTATTCCTTCGTCATCATTATCATAATAACTTCCGTACGCTTCATTTATCGGCTCAAAACTTTCTACAATTTTTCTAATAATTTCTTCCTTACGATCCTCTGATAGGTTGTATGCGTCTCCTAAAGAACTTCCCATTTTACGTGCAAGAAGTTCCGTATAATACAGCCCTAAATACCCTTCTGGCAGAAAGCGGGATTTTTGCTTCTCCGCATAGTCTCTCGTTTCTTCATCCGTCTCTTTTACAAGCTTGGCAAAGTTATATTTGCGTGAGATGGCTATTAAAAATAGGTTGATATATATGTCATCTACAGATAACTTTATCTGCTCCATACTCAGCTCCTTTACGCTATTGACTGCAGATACACAGCCATTCGCATCATTGCATTACCAATAGAAGCATTAGATATTTTCAGGGCACCAGATTTATCTCTTGCTTCTTCTATATGAGGAAATCCTTCTTCATATTTAATCTGTTCAATGAAACTAGAATAGCCGTCAATGTCCTTTGCCTTATGTGGGCATGGCCCGACTATTATTCCAGCGTACTTGCCGCTCCATGGTCTGATTCGGGATGCATAGTCTTTTACATTGTCATACTCCAGTTCAAACTCTAACTGCTCCTTAGAAAAGTTGAAGCCCATGCTTTTGAGTTTGCCTCTGAGGTGAGTCTCCTTTGTTTCAGAACCACCGATAATAAGAATCTTCTGTCTCCTCGGCAGGAAATTATCAACCGTAAGGATATCAAGCAGCGTAGGCTGAGCAGATGATGCTCCCTGCTTTACAGGTATCTCGCTGGTTTCCTTAGCCAACTCGACTGTAGCTGCCCTCTCTTCAGCGGCTTTGACCGCTGCCTCAGCTGACTTGATGGCAGCTTCTGCCACCTCGATCTGCGCCTTCTGGCTTTCAATCGTAGCGTGAAGTTCCTGCGTTTCTTCCTGATTTCGAAACAACTCCTCTTTGAGTCCGCTAATGGTCATCTGATACCGTAAATTCTCAGCCTGGAGTTTTTCGTTATTTCTTCTACTAACCGTAAGAGCAGTTTTTAAATCCTCAACGTCAGCCTGTAACTCACCGATAATAGATGCGTCATCCTCAAGCTGTTTTCTCGCCGCTTCACTGCCGGAAAGCTGGCTTTCCAAAGCTTTGCATCTGGCCTGCGTAGCATATTCGCGCTCTTTAGAGGTTTTCAAATCCTCAGCCTGTCTAGCATTTTGGGCATCTGCCAACCGTTTCTCTTCCCGAAGAGAAGCAATTTGTTTTTCCTGCTCCTGCGCCTTCGTTTTATCCTGGGCAATTGTCAGAGTCTGTTTATCTATGATTGCCTGAAGCTCGCTCAATCGTTTATTAAGCTCTGCAACCATCTGCTCATATACAGATATACCTTTCGTTTCAGTCTCTGTTTCAGGTTCGTCAATAAGCTCTGGAATTGCAGGGATAATTCCGAGCGCGACCTTAAAGTTCAGACACTCCCTGGAATCATCGACTCCCAGTTCAGAAGCTTTTGCCAGAATGGCTTCTTTATCAACTTCTGAAACATCTTTCATTTTCGCCAGCTCGCAGATACGATTCAGGAACTCCAGATACAGAAACCTTCTGCGCTTAACAGATTCCAGATCGGATTCATTGATGCTATCTATTCTTCGAAAAAGCATCTCCGGTACTTCTGCCCAATACAATATGTTTTCTGTATGAATCTGTGCTGAAGCGTAATACAGATTAACCCAATCAGGCAAGTTATCTACATTGGAATCCAGAACCATCAATTTATTGATAGCTTCATCATATTTGCGGAATTGAAAATATATTCTCGCAATCTGCTGCGTGGCAGTCAGGAAACAGGCTCTGTTTATACGAATATTCAGCCCCAAACTGAACGCTTTTTCATATGCATCCATGATCAGCTTATCTGCCTCACCGGACGCCTGCTCATAAACACACCTGCCAATCCAGTATGCATCATCCCAGTTATCTGCGGCTAAAATATCCTGCTGTATGCTTTTTACATCGGGCATTTTTGCCTTCTGATTCAGTAAAACCCTGTAATCACGCATTCTTTTTCTCCAGAACTATCTTAAAAGCCCTCTTCCAATACCCCTGATCCATATCGAACACAAGAGCAAACTTGCTTTCCTTCTCTACATAATCCGCAAATAGTTTCTGCTCATTGGGGACAAAAGACTTACAATCCTTTATCAACTGTTCAAGCACCTTGCGGACGGCAGTATTTAGTTCATCACCCTTCTTAATCTCTGGAAGGGATACGGAGGCCACATTATGAGCATATCCTTTGTTCTCTGCCTTCTTCTTGCTCCCCGCTTCCATTTCAGCAACCTCAAGAAGCTTGTTATAAAATGTCGCTGTCAGCTTTTCCTTCGGTGTGGCAAGTATCATCTCCCTAATTTCGCCTGCAGTAACAATACGCTCCTCTTTTAATTTGATTCCAAGTACAGCTCCATCTACTAGTACACTTTCAGGGGCGGAAATAGAAAGAGTAGGAACAATTTGTTTTTCTCGTCCATGGACATACGATTCGATAAACTGCCAGAGGGACTGGTTATCCTTATTGAAACCCTCGCCTGGCATACCATAGAGTCCATTCAACGTCCCCCAAAGCACTGCTGCACGACGTTTGGTAAGCAGATCAGCGTGATAAACATCCAATGCCTCAAGGAAGAGTTCATACCTGTTCGGATTCTTTGCTACAAAGAGGAGCGCTTTCAAAACATCGATCGGCTCCGGGATTGTAGCCATTATCTCTTCTGGTCCTTTATTTGACGCATCAGAAATCAATTTCTCAATCTCAACGATAGACTGTCTGACGATTCTTGCTTCAGCCGGAGACCTGCATTCCCCTGCTATTTCCTCACAGAGCACATTTAGGATTTCCATAATCAACTCAGGCTGCTTCTGAGTGTTGTATGGCTGCCTTATCAGAGCCTCTCGGATATAGTTATATATTTTCTGATTAAACTCTGTGCCTTGTTCCCCGGTCTCCCTCACAAGGCAAACATATTCTACATTGCCTTTATCTTTTACTTCCGCGTAATGGGGCAACGCACTTGCTATATCCTCGTCTTTTAATCCAAACAGTTGCTGCAGGCTGTCATCCATATTGAAGACATACTTATCATGTTGCCACTTCTTTGTCCCATTCACAAAGTTTAAAAGAGCGCCCCTCTGTTTTTCTCTGTTTCTGAAAGAGGCTATTATCTCCTCCTTCGAGAGACCGCTTATCTCTAGAATCTTGCCCTCTTCCAGTTCTATTGTAAACTCTTCATTGAAATCATCCGGAAGGAGGGCATACTTATTTACTGGATACCAGTAATCAGGTGATGGTCTCGAGAACATGTCCTGATCATCTTGTGTATCGAAATAAATCTTCTCTACACGAGAAAGCGGGATCTCGCCTATGAGGTATGCTCCAATATGTTTTTCAGCATCATACTCAGAGAGTGGTGCAAGACTGTACTCTAAGCCCATTTCATTTTTGCTGACAAGCACAGCTTGTCCGTCATTCTCCTGAACTTCCGATAGTTCCAAGGTAACCGGATAGACAAACTCCGGCTCTGCAATTCCCTGTTCACGTGATTTTCGATCCAGCTTCTTGTGCGTAATAAAAAGGAAATAATCCGATGCGGTCGCAATGGTGCGATATCTCTTAATATCCTTTACTATTGGATCTGTCGCAATGATGTTACGTCCCAGGAAATCAAACATAATATTCTTATTTGTGTAAAAATAGAACCTCATGCGCTTCCTCCTTACTTCCACTCAAGCATGCCTCTGTGTGTGGTCAGGGCAGTCATGGTATTGATCTTCCCGGAACTCGGTCTCTCGCTCCAGCAGAAGAGGTACAATTCATTTACAGGTCTGGATACAGCAACATAAGCCCTGTTCGCATCCACAGTGCCGCCATCCTGCATTTCTATCTTGTCAAACATCGGAAGCAGAACTACGTCAAATTCCAATCCTTTCATCGTGCCATAGGAAAGAATTTTCACTCCTGATTTATCAAAATCAATTCTGTTCTGCGTCATCGGCTTATGCATCTGAACAATAACATCACTTGGAAGGAGTTTTCGAAGCGAATTATAAGTGTTGTTCAATGCCTTAGGATTAACAATAATGCCAATGCTCTTTTCTTTATTTCTTTTGATGATATCCGCCATCTTTCGATTCTGGTCATCGAAGTCTCCGGATACACACTTTGTAATCACAGGTTTTTTGCCTGGAGTATCAGACGGAGCTGGTTCCCCATCTTTACAATATAGAGCTGATAGATCCCGAATCGGTTTGGTATTCCGGAAGTTCTTCGTCAACTTGTATGGTGATTCCACGCAAAGAGCCTTGATTGCTCCAAATGTATCTGTCTTCCCAATTTCTATAGCCTGGTTAGGGTCAATGAAGCAGGTCATGTGATCAGATAGCTTTTTCAGAATTTTAAGTAGTTCAATAGGAAAGTCCTGCGCCTCATCAACAATGACATGTGCATACTTTTTTCCTATTCTGGACACTTCGGAAGCAATGGTTGCCCAATCATGATCGTTACCATCCTTTGGGATAGATCCAAGTCTGTATTCACTGTAAATGCCGTTCACCCACTGGTGATAGGTCTGCACATGAACATTCCGATAATAATTTCCCTGAACTGCCGTAGACAGGAATCTCATTAACGGGTTGTTATATACCAGCATAAGAACAGGTTTGCCTTTTGAGCTCTGACTTGCTTGTCCTGCTCTGTAAATTGCCATTACAGTTTTGCCTGTTCCCGGGGCCCCTTTTATCACCCAATCTTTTGTAGTGGGAAGGTTGATAATATCCAATTGTTCTTCGCTTAAATCACTACCATTTGGCAATTTAAAGCCCATATATATCTCCCTTCTGTAAGCATCAAACTGTGCTTTTATAGTACTTGAAGCATACACAACCTTCAATAAACCAGCACATTAGCAACGTGTTATTACCTTCTTATATCTATTATTTCATATGTGCTTCTAGCGTGTTCCCAAGTGGCGCCTACAGGCTTGCCTAAGAACCATTTTTGAAGCATATTTAGTTCGCCATCAGCCATAGGCATATATGAAATGAAATATGTATTCTCAGGCATCTTATGGATATGTATCTTGCACCCATATTCAACTTCTGTAAGTTCTCCAAGCACACTGTCAATATCCAGTTCATCTATTTCTTCCAACGAGTCCATATATTCGCCAAAGTTTACATTAACTTCTTCCGCATCAAGACTTTCCTCTGCATCACTTGCATCAATCACATCGTCTGGGTCATCATAAATTTCTGCTATTACTCCTGGGTCTATGCCCTTAATCAACATACCCAAGCGTTCAATCACCATGTTTTTTATCTCTTCAGATGTAAACATATCCAATAATAAGCCGCCACCAACTGCATTTAAATACTGTGCAGTTGGTCGAATGTGATCACGAGTAGAAACATAGATATTCCTATCTCTGAAAAACTTTAGTCCCTGACAAAAGCCTTCAACAACCGCACTATTAGAGGAATATGTATTGCTGTAAAAAAAATCACTAATCTTAGAAATAATATCTTCTGATCCAATAGCATCGAGCAATTCCCAATGATTTGTATATTTCTCAGAGTAAGTGAGGCGTCCAACCCACCAGCATCTTGCCAATGTATTTCTAAACATCCCAGATCTGCCTGTGTTTTTATAAAAATAGCGGAGAAGAATAGCCGATGAGTCATCGACGGTTTTCTTTAAATGTCGTTTAGCATACTGCCAACGTTTGCGCATGTATGCGTAAAATGTTTTGTTTGTTAAACCGGCCCACAGTCTTTCATCCGAAGCCTTAGAGTCAGAAATGTGATTGAGTTTATCATATAATATTTTACAATTCTGTAAGTCTACTTCTCCTGCTGACTGATCCAGGTTCGCTAATTCAAAGTCATCTACCTCTCCAAAAACTTCAAACGGATCATAATCAAATAATTCATATATCCATTCATCCGAATCAAACTGGTAATAGTTTTTATATAAGCTTCCTATATTCTGTTTTATATAGTCTAAAGCTGACTGCTTCATAAAATATATCTTCATTATCAACCCTCCAGAGCATACAGTTCTCTATATGCCTTGCTTACTGGATTCTGAAGCATCTCCTGGGCAATATTAACAGGATTATCATCTCTTCTAAGAACTTCATTTGCAAAATCTATACCATGAGAGTGATAGTATTTATCTATCCTCTGATACCATTGATACCGCAGATAGCTATCTGGGTTTTCTCCGACCTCCGTAACCATAAAAACCAGTGCAGGAAGCACAAGCATTGCCATTGCAATTGATTTTGAATGCTGATATCTTACAAATGCTTCATAGGTTTTTTCATCAACCATTACTTGTATCTTGTCGCTATGAAGGTTAAATGTTAAAGGCCTTATTTCATTTGGATCCAACCCTGTCTGCTTAATAACAGTGAAGAACGACTCATTGTTTGCTAGTTCTTCGGTTTTTTTGGAAAGATATACAGACGGAAGATTTTGGTAAGCAAGGATAGACCCCTTTTTGAAACTGATTATTTCTTCTGCATAATCCTCATTTAATTCTGATGGGGGATATTGATGGATGTCCTTTTTTGCTACAATCATTGCCACAAGAGAAATCTCTCCGCTAACTCGTGATTTAGGAAGACGATATTCTATGTGAGGAACCGGACTTTTCAAAGCAATGCGAAAGCAAGTAGTACTGCATTCTATATGCAGCACGTATTCGGCTTCGCCTTTTCTTAATACCTTTTCTAAAGAATTACACTTTACTAAATAGTCGTATTCCAACAACAGTTCATGTAACGTTTCTTTAATGTGTGGTTCTAATATGAATTCTGAACTTTCGTTGTAGTCATCCGTTTCACCACAAAGAACAGGATAGGGGAATAGTCTATTTTTAATTTCCATATGCTTTTACCCCCATAGCATAGTTATGCTTATCTGATAATGTGAATTCTAAGCTTTGTTTTATATTTGCCTGAACATCATGAATAACTATATGGCCATTTTCAGCTGCGCTATTGCTTCCTGAAACATTTTGAACATTTAACCTCATCGAACGACCGTTTTCTCCACGTGTTACAATCTCAATTCGACCAAGAGCTATTTCCTGTTCAGCTACAAATATTAATTTATTGGAGCCTTCCCCTTGACTAATAATTCTCGCTGAAATAGGAACTTCATGCGGGCTACCTCCTTCTCCTACATTAACAGTATCTAATCCATTAGGATCTGGAGAGACCTTCCGTCCTGTAGGCTGCCCACCCGGCTTGCGTCCTGTTCTATGACGATGCCCGGTCGCACCTCCAGCAGGATCTTCATGGCCATTAGCTGTTCGTGTGTTTCGCGATTTCCCTTCATCACGAATGCTGATTTTCCCACCAGTGGGAAGCTGTGGAATATATGTCTCTGTGTCAACAGAGTCTGTGTCATCTAAGATTTTTTCAATTTTCCTTGCTTCGGATGGAAACCCATCATTTTCAGAATAGTTAAAGCAATCCCCTACATCAATAACGCTTTCTTCGCCGCTTAGTTCGATAAGTTTTTCAGTGATTTTCTCAATTACCCAGTTTTCAACTTCTTCCTTATACTTTCGTGCTGTTTTAGGATCACTATGTCTTTTAGGCTCCCATGCATTGTGACTGGGATTTTCCATTCCTCGAAAATATTCATTTAAATTGTCTCCCTGCAGTTCTAGAAAACCAGTGTAAGAAATCATGCGCGGCAAGGAACTGATTCTGGCTATCTTCATCCCTGAATTTCGAACCACAAGTATCTTTTTATTCAAATCACTACCATACAATAATCGAAGCCTCAATGTTCCGAGCTTATAAAAAGGTGTTCTCATTTCTTGGACATTAGGATTGTCACGGATCACTTCATAAAAGATTTTTGCATCTTTAGACCCTATCCAATCAAGCATTGCCCCTAGATTATTTCTTGTCAGCATTTGCTTTTCAATTCTGACCTCGAGTTTCCCGCTATAGATAGAATAGAGGAAATTTTCAGCAATTTCTTTTAATATGTCTTTGACCCAACTTTCATCAGCTGTTGAACCGGTAAACCCCGGAATAAAAAGATCGGTTCCGCATTCGCCTCTTTTATAAAGGGTGTCCAATGCTTCAAATCCCCTTGCCGGTCTTCCAGATTGGTCTTCTCCATAGTACCCCACGGATCTTCTTACAGGATCTTCCGATTCTGGAACGGCCTGAATCGATTCGTGGGCCATAAGTCTTGCAACACCTAATGCTGCTCGATATCCATCTGTATCATAAGTTCTATAAAACACTGTTTGAAAAGCTGAAGAAACGAATGGAGCTGCTTTGCCAATGCCATAACTACCTGCTGAATTCTTTTCATCTGCTTTAACAGAAAATGCATTTCCCTTGACAAGACTTCCCCAGGGCGTTATATCCTCGTCAGAAAATGCACCTTTTACTCCTGAAGTGTTAAAGTCGCTCACGCGCAATACAAAAAACTTACCCGATTTAGTGCTAAGTGCGCGCTTAGCATTTCTGAGAAATGTGATTGTGTTTACATCACCTTTCCCCTTCCAAAACTCATCACAAGCATTTATGACATCTCGCATGCTTCCCATTCCCGGAAAACTATCAATGTCCATAAAAGTACTTTGAAATTCAACAATTACTGGCTTACCGCTTCCATCTGCGGCATCCAGGGAGTTTTGACATATTTCTCTCGCCAATGCCTGCAAAGGATTTCCTTTAAACTCTGCGAGACTTCCATTAGAATAACCTTCCGTTTCTCCTCTATTTCGAGATAAAAATCGCCACATAGCCGCTCTCCTGAAATGTCTACTATCATGAGTTTCTTGCTTAAGTGATTTACCCTAGCTCATTAATTCCACAAGATAAAAGATAATCCTGAATTATTCACCGCTGTGCGTTGAATACGGCTGAAAGCCGCATTGCTACTGTAGTTACAAGTTTTACTGCTTTCACCTGAAAAGTGAATAGAAAAAGGACCTGATACTTGGTAAAAT
>Ga0256405_10006815_pt1 | contig 17853 bp, 13 predicted proteins | sample RumenRJG_02DNA_FD_189096 | JGI IMG/M metagenome (GOLD analysis project Ga0256405, IMG submission 189096) | Bovine rumen microbial communities from Lethbridge, Alberta, Canada - RJG_02 | ecosystem: Host-associated > Mammals > Digestive system > Stomach > Rumen | place: Canada: Alberta...
CTACCGATGATGTAGTTGACTTCATCCAGACGATGCAGAATACCAACTCCAGGTTGGATCGTCAGCGTAATGTTATCAGTCGTTTCCCTAACCACGAAAACCGAGATAGTGGTGTTGGTGGTGGTGATGACTACGGCAGTGGCGACGATTTCGGTGGTGGCGGAGATGACTTCGGTGGTGACTTCGGTGGAGGTGATGATTTCGGTGGTGATGCTACTGAAGAAGCAACCTCTGATGAAGGCATGGAGATGCCAGAGATGCCAGACGAAGGTGGAAAAGATACTACTGCCTCCATGTACGTCAATATCCATAAGAAAAAATAACTTAAAACTTAGTTATAGTAGAGTCTCCTCTAAGGGAGACTCTACTATACTTATAAAACATCCATAACACGACCGGGATGGGACTGTGGAGTAGCAGTCCCATCCGGTAGAGTATAGTTATTTCGCAGGTTATCGGCAACGATATTTACGCAGTTGACGGTGATGGTGTATAGACACACGATGACCTAACGAATACGACTGTTGCGAACCACTATCAAGCACGGATGTCGTTTCTATCTTTTTACTGTCGGAAGAGCAGAGCCTGAAACTACATAGAGTTAACTATGCTTAAAGAGCCAAGCGTCCGTAGCAGCTTTTACATCACGTCGACTGATATCCAAGAACAACCAGTGATCAGGAACAGAATGATCGAAAGAAAAATATCAGGCAACGAGATAGAGAGATGTTTAACACCTAGTAAGGAGACCGCTAGGGAGACGTTTACCGTATCTATACTAAAAGGTCTGCATAAACGCCTCATAATATTTTTGATTTTAATTTTATTTATCTACACTGAAGTGGAAGATAAATACCCCAGCGGATGGATCGTCATCAAAGTTAGTGTAAATAAAGCTCATATCAAAATCATAGAATCCGTTGGCTGTCAAAAGATCTTGAATTTCTTCCGCGTTTTTACGGTCTCTGAGAGCTTGTGCAGTTTCTAAAAATACGGTACGTGATTTATCCCCCAGCACCTTTGAGCTGAGATGGAATGCACAATCAAGTTTACCAGATACCTCGTAGTGAATAAGTTTAACAGCGTCCACACTCTGATTCAAGATACGACTTAAACCAATATTTAAAAACCACGTGATATATTTAGCATAACTCTGATTTTGTTCGGATTGGAGTTTACGTAATTCTTCAGCATTGGCTGCTTCTAATGAATCAAACTTTTCTAATAAATCTTTAAACATATGTACCTCTTAAAAATAGGATATGAAAAATAATAAAAGATATAGAATTTACAACATAATCTATTTGTCTTCAGTTGTTTCATCTTTTTCTTTTGTCCAATCTAGTTCGTATCTGAGAATCCATTTTTCCTTCATATAAGTTTCTAATTTACCTTCTGAGGCGAACTCAACAGTACTGTCGATATTGAATCTCTTAAGCAATAACCTAAAATCTTCAATAAAATCGCGATTGAATAAACACAATTCTACATCACCCTCAGTACCACTAACAACATCGATGAATCCTTTTAAAAATTCATCGTTTGTATTGAAATACCATCCAGGAATATGGTACTCGTACACATATCTCTTATAACACAATACGTCGCTCAACAAATATCTTACATACTCATCATCTATTTCAAAGAAAGAGTCGTGTAGGTCGTGTGCAGGGATGAGTTTTGCACTGGAAGATAGTTTGTAAACGATTTCTTTAAATTCATCCATCAAATTATCTTTCATGTCCGAAAAGATAAATGCCCTACAACTTTCATCCACAGCACCATAAGTGTAAAAAATACCACACAGACGGCCTAATTCTCTAGTTAATTTAATTGTATTAGGGAAACTCAAATTACCACCAGCAATATTCCACTGTAATTTTGTTTCATCTAATTTAACAACATCACGATAAGCTAAATATTCTCTTAAAGGAATTCCAACGTCATATGCAGGTTTAGTTTCATCGTGAATTGCTTGTCTAAACAATAAAGTAGAAGAACTATCTAAAACTAACGGAGCATCAGAGTATAGACAATCTAATAAATTAAGTTCATCTTTAAACATATGTACCTCTGAAAAATAGGATATGAAAAAATAAAAGATAGTGTATCTCTTATGCAGCTAAAAGATACACTATCAGCTTTCCCAAATATTACCAGATGGCTAGGTATTAAGGAACCATCCGGTAATTCATTGTGGGTGTTTTCTAGTTTGTAACGCTAGCTAACGTCTCTTACGATGACATCGCCACCATACATAGTACCAACTGTGAGCTGATGCTGGATCTGATCAGGGTCGCTGATATCGACAATTTGCATAGTGCCATATTTCTCTATCAACTTCTTGAAGATCATACTCTCAGCTGTCTTTTCACAGACTGCTACCTTTTGTCCAGAAGACAGACCTAGATCGACGTGTAAGTTATGTACGATCAACTTACTATCCACTAGGATTGGGAATACCCCACTTAATTTTGTCTGGATCTCCTGCTCCAGCTCTTCTTTCTTCTTAGGATCTGAAATCGATACCATCGGTAATAACTTACTTGGTAGTCCGAAGAACCTAAGACCGTTTATGCTTGACAATGCAAACGTACGATCCACTGGATCATTGATATCCAAATAATTTCTACCATCAGTACGGAAGATTCTAAAGAATGATGCATTCAAAGTATCTTTCAATGCACGTTTGAATGCTTCTTTATTTTCCTTCCATTCTTCGATATCTGGATCGCCGTTATCAGTAAGAACTCCACCCAATTTAGCGATACTATCCATGTGTGGTAATCTAACCACAGATACTGTCCCATCAGGACGGATCTTACGACGTACGAAGTTGACTGAAGCTGCCTTATTAAAGCTCTCCAGTACCAGCTTAGATACCACTGAACCAAATTCACCAACTGACTGCAGATAACGCAATACTTCAAGTACACCGTTAGGAGTACTATCGTTCATCACCTTACTTACAGCTTCATCCATATACTTCTTACCTTCGGCAAAAGGTATGTGAACTGTAGTGATCTTATCGTAGTTGACTACGTGTACGAACTTATCTGGTTCTACGATCTCAGGGTTATTCACGTTGATATCAGTTACCACTTCTTCTGCAGTTTCTACAGGAGTTGTAGTTTTGATTTGAGCGTGTTTAGCTTTGAGCTGAGCTGCACGCATGTGCATCCAGATGATCTGGAAATCATCGAGGAACTTTCTAACCTTAGGAGCATTAGGATCAACTGGTTCGATGATATCTTCCCAGTATGAACCATAGTCGATATGATCAGGATGTGGTTCCAAATCCTCCTCTATTTCAAATCCGATAGGTTCAGATTTATTTAATTCCAGGTCATAAGCTCTACCGGTATGCTCGGCAACTGGTTCGGCTGGTTGTACTGGTGTAGGCACAACCTGCTGCTGCACCATAGCTGGTGCATTGTTAGTCTGAGTTGGCAGAGGACTCATCTGAGACATCTGAACGGTCTGTTGCATCGCACCAGTTCCATACATCTCACGCAGAGAATTATTCTGATTCATCTGCTGATACATGTTTGGATTATAACCGTTCATCGGCATAGGCTGACCCATGCCCATTCCCATACCCATTCCCATGCCCATAGGCTGCTGCATACCCATACCTGGATACTGGTTCATGTACATTGGCTGTTGCATAGTACTTGAACGTAAAGTACGGAGGGCATCGCTGATGACATTAGTCATGTGTTCGTACAGAGTCTGCTGAGACACTGCCATACCACCGTACTGGTTAACAATACCTGTCTGAATCTTTTGCATCTGATCCGGACGCTGCATAACCGAATAGATAGTTTGATACTCTGGCTGAGTCATCATACCAGAATTTAACATCTGGCCCATAACTGCGCCGATCTGGCTAATGCCGGTTTGTACATTAGCTTGTGCTTGCTGCGGATTTGCTGCAGCTGCTACTGAAGGATACATTTGTATCTCCTTTTAATTTGGGAAGCTGTTATCCACAACCAAACTCACGTGTTGTTTAGTCGCAGAAATACAGAAGTTAATTAGATACGGACTAAATACTTAACTAGGTCTTTGATCTCATCATACCACGGCATCTTATCTTTCTGGAAATAACCCATATTGTCAATTTCCACAAATGGATTGATGTCACCAGTAACACCAGGGTTAGATGGAGAGATAGCTAATAGTCCTTCCACGGCTGCAAATGACGGATGGAATTGATGCTCCTTATCTGACATCAGGTTACCACCACCTTTACGTCTACCATTACCATCAGGTCCGGAAGAACGAGTCTTCTTGATCAATAGTGCTGGGAGATCGTTGTCATTGTACAACGCGCAATTTGGCTGAAGTGAAGGCACATTGTTGATATGTTTAACCGTCATATCGGAGAACTTCAACATACTCTTGATGTTATCGATCGTTACAGCTTTTGGTTTCTTCAAGGTTTCATAGAACCTATTGAAAATAGCTTTAACTAAATCCATCAATAATACGTCTGCACCGCCTAAACGTTTCTCAAACAAATCATTGGGACTATATGAAATCAACCATTCATCGATGTTCACGAAAACATGAACGAATAAGTCAAAGACATTGTCACAATAGATCTTCATTAGTGCCAGGTCGTTTTTGGTGTGACGATCTAAGTAGGTACGTAAACTATCTAAGTGTGAGTCAGCATGACCTACTGCAAGATTATCCTTAGTCTTCATACTGTATAAATTCTTACCCAGAATCATACGGTAAAAAGTTTTATCCAGCACATCTGCGATGTTGTATTGCTTAACCATCTTCAGGATATACAGCAGAGAGATAACAAATCTTTCTGAAGTACGGTCCCTCATGACAGCTTCTTTATCTACTTTAAGATAGATATTGTCAATACACTTGAAGTAAATATACTGCGGATCGTCTTGGTCATCAGTATCAGTGAACGTTACCGAACCCTGAGGTAGTTCCAAAATGTTATTAACCACATACTGGAATTCGTACTCAGCTAACAAGTATAGCACTAAAGGAGTTCTGATCACCTTAGAACCACTACCACGACGGTAATGAGCTTTGACAGTAATGACATACTCTCTAAAGGACTCACCTGCGGTAGTTTCACAAGTTAACTGTTCGCTACGCCAGAATTGTAATGGCGAACGCATCACCTTAATGATGACACCGTCGGTTACTCTAAAAATCATTCGCTCGATGATATCGTGCTGCATGTAGTAACGGGTATCCTCTATCACTAGAGCATTCTCGTACAGATATGGCAGATACAATCTCACCGGGAGTAATTGCCCTTCGTATTCGAACACGAACTCCATCAGAGATAATTCACTCTGCTGGATGTTCACGTGTCCGGGATTGATGCGACGATTATTTACATACTGGATGCGTCGTTCAGGGGACAAGATTTGATACCCGCGATACTTCAGCGCGCCGTTAAAGAGTTTGACCGCCTCAGAGAAAATGGTATCAACAAATTGCGGAAACTTCTCCACCTGTTCTTTGCGATAACCGCGTAATAGATAATCGTTGAAGTGAGGCAGCTCATTACGAAGTTGACCCACGGATAAATCCCAACTCATCTTCTATTTTTCCTTATGTTTAAATCACTCCATTCCTGATAAGTTTAACAAATCAGAAGCCATAGACATAGCTGATGTTGATCATAACCAACAACAACATAACTAATGATCTGTCCTAATAACGTAAAACCTATAACGTTAATTATAGTTGATCTTCTTCTAAACTCCCAATGGGGACGGTAACCGAGACTCTATGTCTGTGTCTTATGTGCTGAATGTTCCACAAACCGATTGCTAGAACACACTTCATCCGGATACTACTCCGGAACGGCTACATTTAAAATCAGAAAATTCTACGGTGCAAGTCTCTTTGCTGTAGATTTAACCAGTAACTTCTGTCGGACTCGCGAAACAGGGTTACACATATACCTCCTACGTTTTAGCTGGTGGTGGGGTAAATTTAGTAAATAGGGTAATAACGGTGCCAACGATAGCAAGTACTGAAGTTACTACAGATACCCAATACTTCCAATTATCGGCAGTTCTATCTGCGGATTCTTTAGCTCGTTTAGCTTCTGCTTCCGCAGCGGCTCGTTCCTGTTCAAAACGCATCTTCTCTGCTGACATCCTCTGTTTCTCGTAGTCCATGAACATTTCCTTTTGTTTCATAGAAGACTGAGTTTCTGATTCTGCCTGCTCTACTCTCTTTTCGAGATTCTTGATGGTTTGTTTCAACAGGTCATTCTCAGTTTTGAGATTAGCCATCGTTGCTTTGTTGGCAGCTAGTTGCTGTTCAACTTCTGCTGTTTTGGCTCTCACGTGAGAATCTAATAATTCCGGATCAAGCTTAGCTGCTTGTTTTGTTATTCTTGCGGTTAATTGTTTTTGAACCTCAGTTAAATCAGTTCCATATAGCCATTCGACTCCATCTATAACTTCTGTACATACTGCGGCATTACCCCAAGCAAAATTAGGAACCGGATGTACATTAGCACCACCGATCTCATTAAGACTAAAAACTATGGATTCTGGAGTTTCTAATCTGTGGGCTACTGCAAAAGACATGATGCGATCGTTAACCGCAACATAAACTTTCTTGATATTTGTATTATGTGAATTAGCAAAGATCAACAATGGAGTTGGAGCTGGTCCACCCATTTTGTCTCTATCAAAGAAAGTTAACGAGATACGATTGATTGCATCTACATGGAAATCCGGACTATAAATATTGGAACGAGTCAACATCGACTCATAACGTCTTAACGCAAATGTCCTACCTAAAGGACTATAGAACACTGGACCTCTTTGTAATAGACTATTAGGGATCCAGCCTAATCGCTGTGGCATGCTAACATTACTGTAAGTAATTGAGCTGCCCTTCATCGTAGTATTAACAGTATGTCTACCGATACGATGGATCTGAGTTATTTCTAACCCAACTTCACCGCTAGCTGTCACTCCACATGGAGGTATCGCAACCATGTGACCGTCAGGACTTACCATGAGTATTTCTTCTGGAGTATAATTACGAACGCCAATCTCCATGAAACAATCATAATAAGCACCATCTAGTTGCATGCAAGTTGTGCTATCAGTGATCTTAATGTCTTCGAGTTCTTTAGGTTGCATAATTTAAACCCCGAGCTCAAATATTGTTATCTTAACCAATACCCATTATTGGTTATTCCACATCAATAATATATAAATTTGACTTATATGAGAAAAAGGTATAACCAGTACAGACTCCCCCTGTGAAGAGGAGTCTGTACCTATACTTAAAAATGACATATCAGTTAGCATAAGTCGCCATGGCACCGAGCATCAAATCTGTATTTTCAGTACCGATAGCATTATTCATCAACTTCTTACCTGATGCAGTCATGACCGTTCCTAACTGACCATCGATCACATTAGGTGATACCGTAGTTTTAGCGGTAACTAAACTACCTACGGTGAAGCCTGCAGCACTAACAGTATTATTATACATCCTGATATTGTCATCCGTCTGTTTCATATTAGCACCTAGTTGCACTAACTTAGTAACATTGTTGCTAATATTCTGCGCACCTGCAGTATCCTGGATCGTCTGATAGGTAGATACATTACCTGATGATGCAGTCGTAGACAGAAGCGATGTAAGGACTCGAGTAGAACGATCATCGAAATATGCAGCTTCACCACCAGCACACTGTTTCAGCTGTCTTACTAAATCAGTGATACCTAACTGAGAACTCAGTCGTAACAACATATCGAATAAATCTTTGTTGCTAGAATAAGAGTTATTAGCACCTTCACTTACCTTACAGATCGCATTGGCTGCTTTATATAAAGCCTTACGTTTAGCTTCAGTCGTATCACCGTATAAAGCAGTAAGATCACCACCGCCATCGTCAGATACTGATGGATAAGTTCCACCTTGATTGGAGATAGCAATTAAAGAAGATAATAAATCACTATCACCACTTACAATACCACCTAAAGCATTAGTGATCTTGGATAAAGATGCTGCTTTAGAACTCAGAAGATTATTCGCTGCTTGAGTTAATGAGGAAGCACCTAACTTCGAAGTAACAAAACTAGCTACAGGAGTTGGTAGTGCATCCAAAGCTGAGTTAAAGATATTATCACCAGCGGATAAGACAGCACCGATGCCTGTAGCAGAATTGATACTTGAGACAGTACTACGGATACCATCCATCAAACTACCGGAGAAATTACCTAAACCGGAGGTAATAGGTTCAACGATAGATGATCTTAAACTATTCAAGGTACTTGGTATCGCGGAAACATGTTCGCTTAAAGAATTAGAAATATCTTTAATCGCTGATCCTAGATCCGAAGAAGAAGTGATGTCAGTTCCTAAAGATTTACCGATGTTAGATAGATCTGTAGAAGACATCCCAGATAACAGATCTTTAATACCTGCACCAGAAGCTGTAGTAGAGGCACCAGAGATCGTACCTAATTTAGTATTAGTGATGAAAGAGATAGGTTGTGCTAACGCAGAAGCACTATCGGAAGCTAAAGATTGGATCTTATCGTCAACTTCTTGAGTTCCTTTAGATAGATCATTTGCCATACTGGTGAGTTTAGATGCTTGGTCGGAAACATTACCAAATAAACCAGATGCGACATTAGAAACGGAACTTGTTAAATCACTTAAACTACTTCCTACGACAGAAGACGCAGAACTCATAGCTGAATTCAATAATGAAGAAGCTTCACCACTAAGATTACTAATCGTAGAAGACAAATTATCCGTATTAAGTAATCCAGAGATCTGATCAGCACTGGCTGAAGGAACAGCGTCTGATATACCTTTGGATAACATACTGGATAGATCGGATGCAGAAGCCATACTTGGATCTCCTTCAAGTTAAAACCATTTACAGACCAGAAATATTACTCTCGATATGTACACCGGAAAGTAATACATCTAAGATCACCGCACTACGTACGATAGAACCAGTATCCTTCGCTACAGAAGTCTGTCCTTGTTCTTCCAACTCACGTTTATAATCTGACATAGCAGTGAGATCACCACCACGATATTTAATCAGCTCTAGAATAGAGTTCGTTAAACCACGAGCATATAACGTCTGTACTTCTACCTGAGATAAGGAAGAAGCTTGGTCTGGTTTCATTACCTGACCTGATAACAGATCGATACGTTGATCACTCTCTGGTACTGTAAGTTTATGATCGATGAACTGGGACATACGGCGTACTGGGAGTTGTAGCATCATGTATTCTTTAGGAGTGATGTAGTACGACTGAGTAACTTCATCCCACAATTTCAGACGAGTAAATAACTTGATCCCTAGACGTTTGCATTCTTCTAAGAGATCTGGTATTGTGATCTTCGATTTCATATTAGGGAAATAAGCTACTAATACAGTATCATTATTTTTAAGCCAGTGCATCCACTGATCAAAATCAGCATCTGACATTTTCTCAAATAGCTGCTGGTAATATTTAGTATTCGCACCAGTTTTATCGATATGGCCCATATGCTCTAGGATATAAGCTTCTGTACGTTTACGTTTTTCATTCATAACTAACGTCCTTGATAAATTTTTAGCTATAGCATGCCAACGGATACGACATATAAAATATAAATAATTACTCCCTCTCCGTATAAGAGAAGGAGTAACTAAAGATAAAATTATATCGGATCGAAACAAGCGGAACTATTTTTTATCAGAACCCTTGTTATCGAGCTCGTTTTTCATACGTTCGTAATCTCTACGAGCATAGTCACTCGTATCTATTCTCTCTCCGTTTTCGTCGCTGAGCTGATAACAGATACTTGATACGATCTTCAAAATGTTATCACGTTGTGTTTGACTAATCTTACAAACGGTAGAAATAACATCGACATACATGACGTACAGTTTTTGGAGACGAGGAAGAGCTTCTCGAATCTTCGCTATTCTAGCTTGATTAGGATCCGGATTTTGTTTGTCGCGATCCAACTCATCTACATATCTATTTATTCGACCTAATGTATTCTGCAACGTTCCAATATACTTATCAAATCGTTTGGTTTCATCCAGCTCATTGATATTGCCGACTCGATTTACCAAAGATCTAAGTCCACCCATGTCACCGAAATTTTCTATATCGTACAAACTGTCAGGATCAGCATAGAAAACTTTAGCCGCTTCGATGAACTGGTCATACTGTCGTTTGAGATCAGCATCCTCGCTGTCGGATCCTTTAGTGAGGTATTTTAACCTTTTAATATCATCCTTTACGTTAGAAACATTGTCGTCAGTATCCGCGTCGTCATCATAATCGTCACGTCGTAGTACCTTTTGAATATACTCCTCATCTTTTTGCACAGCATCGGCAAATTTATGAAGTAATTCATCGCGTTCTTTGATCAATTCTTCTATTGATACTTCTGGTGCTTTCTGTGACTTTGATGAAGCTGGTGCTTGCTGTGGTTTTGGTAAAGCTAGTGTTTGATGTGGTTTTGGTAAAGCTTTAGTTCCTTCTTTAATTTCTTCTACAGCTTTTTTAACTTCTTCAGGCTTTTCTTTAGCAAGCTTCTCGAGAAGTTTTATTTCTTTATCGACAGCTTTTATCTGCTGTTCACGACGTTTACCGAAGAAGAAGTCCTTGATGGCCTTCAGCTTTTTCATCACCCAGTCAACGAACTTCTTCCACATCTTCTTGATCCATTCTATCGCTTTACGGATACCGTTCTTAAGACCTTCTAAAGCTTCCTGTGAAGCGATAGAGTTAGGGTTGCCTACAACGTCAAAAGATTCGCAGCTTGGTAACTGTAGATCAAAAGAACGGTTCAGGATGTTGTCATGGTTACACAGAGATAAGAATGAACGGTCGACGCCATATTTCTGGATGTGAGCAACCATACGTTCCATCTCATCGATCTTATCAGATACAACGTTAGTCGTGTTGGTGATGCGTTCGCCTTCAGCGTCCATAGCACCTAACTCAGATGCTGCCTGAACAGCCTCAGCCTTCTCGAGTTCAGCATCTACGGTTGAGATGGTCTCTGGCTGAGTAGGTGCAGGTGCTGCACCATCTTCAACTAGGTCTTCCAGACCTGGTATAAAAGTACTTAACATATATGTATTTCCTTGTAATTTGTATAGCTATATAAATTATTACGAATAATGATCGCTATTTCGCATAGCGATCACAACATGATAAAAATTAAAAAGAGAAGAGAGATGTTAAGTCTCTCTTCTCGTTATGGTAAGTGATTCAAAACGACATATGGAACGGTTCTTTCTCGGCTATAGACAAATCGTCGGAATACGATAAGTATTTCCAGAATTCGGTATTGTTATGCGGCGCAACAAAACAGTCATGAACTTCAATGTGCACGTTTGTAGGACGTTTCGGTACTTTCAGCAATAGCTTGTGCCACCAAGGCAGTTTAGCTACGTAGAATAATGCAACATCAGTATTAAAACTCATGTCCTCTAGTTCTTCCCCGTCTTTAAGTCGATCTAATAATTCGAAGTACACTGGAAGATCTGCTTGCTGTGATTGCTGATAAACATCTTTATTCAGATATCGCTCCATACCACAGATAACTTTATTGTGTGCTACCTTAACACCGTACAACCCAGTCTCTATGACATCTCCGATATGTGCGAGTAGCGTAGATTCATAGATACTAGAATTACTCTCACCAGGATGACCACGAGTCCAAGTTGCCATCAAAGTAACGATACATTCCTGAAGGGATAACGCAGTTACTCTTACTGCTATTCCTATCGGAGTAGTATGTAGTTCGACACAAGCTGGATAACCTACATCATCACGCACTGGTTCCCAATGGAAGGTTTCCAGTAAATAAGGTTGATTATCCTCGATGTACAGATGCATCGTATTTGCTACTGTCAAATGATTTGTTCGTGCAGTACGAGCGACACAATAACTTCTAGCGGTACCCCAAGTCTGTGCATAAAAATTAAAAGAACTCAACATATCTACAGCGCTAGCTATTGTAGCGGAGTAGAATTGTCGATCTTCATTATTAGTGAGGGGACACCAATAAGTGTCCCAGTCTCTAACTTTGTGATGGCACCAGCGTGATGTGATACCATTTGCTTCAACGTAACGCCGCAGGATGGCTGCGGCTACGAAGCTATGAGCGATTGTACTCATACTAATTTCTCAAACTGTAACACGTTGAATGCAGTGATATCGGTAGGACTGAACCTACCTAACTGCCATATCTTTCGCAACCAGCATTTAGTACGTTGCCAGTGAGATAACTTCTTCGGACTGATTTCCAGTCTAAATAAAGTTCTGTCATTCTGGATTCGTTTCAGCATCACGAAAGCTCCACGAGAAGTGGTAAGTTCTAATGCAGCACTACGGATACGTACTCCAATGTACTTGTCATCGGTCACGATAGCTTTAATCAACCCATCAATGATGTTACTATCGTCGTCAGGCAGCATGTTCGTGATACAGATACTTCTCACTTCTTTCTGTTCTAAATTCATGAAGATTGTTTCGATACGATTAGGATTGAATTTATGTACTGACCACACTACCCAATGAGTACGAGTGATCGCACTGAGATCAAGTAGTAATGGCAACATCTTCCTTCCTAAGGCACCAGTGGAAATCATATCTTTCGCGAAATAACGAGCGATCGTATCCACGATCTTACCATGTGGGTTGATGTTGTATAATTCTAAGTTACCATACATAATTGTCTTATGCTCCACAGTTAAGTTCATACAGAGTACGAACTTCATTATCACGTTTCAACTTAACTCCAAAATCTGTTACAGACTTACCCAAGTTGATTTCGTAATACTTTTGATCTGATTGTTTAAATAGTTCATGCATCTTGGTAACGATCAAGTGTTCCATGGTTAACAGTTTACGACAGTCAGCAGGAATGTTTAAAAATATTTCATTCGTCTTAACTGGATAAACTCCTAAAATCTTGATCTTACCTGTAGGTACTAATTTCAAATGTGGTAAAGTATCAGTATCTAAGATACGATCCATCCTCAGGATATTAGGATTAGATGTATTCATATAGAACAAGACCACATCGTGCATAGTATCTGGCATACCGAAGATGATATCGGAACGAGCTCCGTGAGTTACTGACTTACGTACAGATAAATTACAGATATCTTCCTTAGTGATATTACCTCTACGGTGTAATGCATAGAACTGACGGGAAATAGGATATAAGTTAAAACCTTCTGGAGAAATATTCACCGCTTTTTCTATCACGGCTGCAGTAGTTTCGTCTTTCGATACCACTAAGGTGATCTCATTCGAAGTATTTGCTGCAAAACAGATCAAGTCATCACAAGTGATTTCTCTTGCCATAGATTCTAACTGTATTAACCTATTTGATTTCACTATGAACCTGTTCGGTAATCTAGGATCGTAGAGATGGATCGATTTTTCTATCGAACTATTCCAGCCTTTAGTAGCTAGGATCTCTTTCATGTCCTCCTTATCAAAGAAGTTAATCACACCCAAGTTACCGAATTGAACATAGCCTATAAAATCGTCAGAGTATAATGATTTCTTGGTACTACGATATTTCTTCTTCAGGTACTGAGCATCATTGAAAATGATTTCATCCTTACGGGAGAAATCAGTTACCGTAGCTTCTAAGTCAGAATCAGTCTGTTCCAGTTCTGATTCCAAAATAGATTTATTCTTCTTCGCAAATTGAGATAGAGATACATTCGCTAAAATTTCTGCCTGTTTCCAAGTTAACTTGGTAAAACGAGCATGAAGTTTATTGATCGCATCTTCCGTCGTATCTGCATTCTTGATGATTTCGATAGCTTCATCACCGTGCTCTAGAACAGTTAGGATAGCTTCTAGTTTTAACTTATCGTAGATCAATTTAGATTGACGATACTTCAAACCACCAGCAATGGAGATCAATCTTTCCTGATACCAGAAGTAGATCAGAGATGCTGGATCTAAGCTAACTGCACGATCGTCTTTCAAGTAGTTATATAGAGGAGTCCATCTTAAGCTATATCTCAAGATCGGTCTTAACTTATCCAGTACTTCGAAAGGATTCTTACCACGTTTAATGGTGATAGTGAACTCAGTTTCATCCGAGCTATACTGATTAGCAGAATCAATATAATCCAGAATCCAATGTTTCTTATCCTTCATCAGTTCACGTAAGTTATTCGTTACTGTACTGAGATCCACGCCGTATGGTACTGTTCTCACGATGATCTGATTACCAGAAAGATCTACCCAACCATCCAAAAGAACAGGACAATCGTACTGACCATTAGCATAAGCTCTTAATAGTTCTTTACGATTCTTGATCAAGTTCTTGATTGGGAAGCTTGGTAATAAATACTTATCCAGACTACGGTGACTAGGAATACCTACTCCTTTGTTCTGATAGTGCTGTGAAAAAGTCATCACAGCGTCACAGACATCAGTAAAATCGATCATCGGAATATGTGATTTAAAACCGAAACCTACGGTAGTATTACCCATCACTAATGCCATCGGTATTTTAGGTATCAAGTATTTAGGTTCTTCATTACTAAAATCTTTAGTAGGGATCATAGGAAGTGTTCTGAGATTGATACCATTAAAGAAAATATCTTTGGCAAAATCAGATAATTTTGCTTGTAGATATCTTGGAGCTGCAGCACCATCTGGGTCGTAGTAAGTACCGAAGTTACCTTCGATAGTGATGATAGGATGACCCTGAGCGAAAGGTTGTCCTAAACGAATCACTGCACCATAAATACTGCTATCACCACCAGTATGAGCTTCACCGATTTCACCCATGAGTTTGATGAAACCTTTAACTTCACCAAAATCTTTAGTGAACCAGATAATACGTCGAATGATATGTTTACATCCGTCTAAGTAAGAAGTGAATTTAGTTTGTATGACGTCTTCACCGAAAGACAATAGATTGCTCTTAATTTCTGAAGAAGCGTCTTTTTCACTGAAGGTTACGAAACCTTCATGATTATTTTGTTCCATTTAAAACTCCGTTTTCCTTGATACTACAAGATGTAGGTAGTTCATTTTAACCTACTTCTGGAGTATCCCCTTCATCTACAAAATGACACTCCTGTTGAGTTAAAAATAAATTTAAAAAAGATCATCTCCTCCGATGAAGGAAGAGATGATCGAGGATTATAAGATTTAGATATGAGTCATCTTCTTTAACAGTTCCGACGCAGGTGATGGATTTTCCTGTAACACCTTCATGACATCTGAACGTTTGAGAGTTTTGATCTCACCGGATTCTTTCTCCACTAAAGTGAGCTGGATATCAGCTAAATCGAAACCACATACGAGAAATAACTTCTCTAAGAAATTCCATGTGATCTCACCCTGAACTAAAGCACGACGCATATTGTTGCGTTCATAGTTCATATTGTTCGTAGCCATACAGAGATCTGTAGCCATCTTGCGATGGAGGCTCTCGAACTTCTCTCGGCTAATACCATTCTCGATCAAGAACAAACGTGCTAACTGCGCTAGTGGATGCATCGTTGTTCTTAAATCATTGACCGTAAAGATAGGTGTACCTTCGGTTTGAACCTGCTTTACAGTGCCAACTACCTTTTCAGGATTGACCTTAGCAAGCATTGCAGCGAAGGAAGTATCTTTATTATCCATACTTGACACTCCTAATTATAAATCGACTAACTGCTGATATTCCTTCAGCGTTTCATTTTGTAAGCATGCTTCAACGTAAACCAGTTTGAACTGATATACCAAAACTGTTTCGATATTTTTAGCCATATTGAACATAGCGATATATTTGGTGCATTTCGCATACCCACCATCGCTGTCCAATAACGCTGCTAAACTTATCGCTTCGCTCGTAATATCACTAATCGCATTGGTTCTTGGTTGATCCAGAAGTCTATGTTTCTTAAAGAATAATTTCCAGTACCATGAAGTCTTGCGGAATAGTAACACTAACAATATCGCCACACCAACAAGTTCCTTATCGGTATAGATATCATCAGAATGACATACCACAAAATAAGTATGCAACCTTCTTACCAGAAGATTGATATTCTTAAGATTAGCTCCTTTACCCACGTGCTCTTTAACTAGCAGGAATAACCTGACCGTTCTCTCACTAGCTTGATCTCTGATCAATAGATCAAAAATCGTATTCGCCAGATAAGCATTATCGGGATCCTGCAACAACTTTCTGAGCAACAACACGGTTGTAAAAGTTTCATCGATCAGCGGAGCTGATACTAAACGTTTAATCGCATCATTACTCAGAGACAGATGTTTTGTCATAACGTCTCCTCTTTCTAACTACGACACACCATTACGGTTATGTCTTCACATGAATGATATATAGATACTCCGTCTTTCGTTCTTTCAGAGTACCTACATATCAATAACCCATTCTCACTACAGTAGCGAGTTCTCACGAATAAAGGTATTACTCAGTGCGGTAGAACCAGTCAGTAACTGTTTACGAGTATCTGATTTAGTTCCTAACAAATCGTAATTAAATGCTGGATCTCCTACCGAAGTTACTTGGGTGATCGATCTCGTATTAGGATCCATGATGGTGGAGAAACAACTCTCCTTTGGCATCTCACCTAAACCTTTATAACGTTTAATCGCAAAACGATCATTCAACTGCTGGAAGCACAAGAATAACATCATAGCAGACATCGGAGTTTCTTTACGGAATAAACTACCTTCGTAGTTAGAAGTAACCAGGAACTCCAATTCGTCATAGTGATATTTCTTGACTAATGGCAATAAGTGATCTACTATAGCACGACCTATCGATTCCACACCGATCACATAGTCTTCATGTCCTATAGATACGATGATGAATTGTCCACCAGGGTTAACCTGTACTCGGGTTAAACCCGGTTCAGATGATTCAAAACATCTTGCCAGATTGTTATAGTCGATCGTAGGATAGAGATAATTAATAGCAAAGACAAAACGTTCTAAGATCAGTAACGGAACACCTCGTTTTCCATCACCTCTTAATAACTGTCTTGCTTGCAATTCGAACTGTTCTCCTAGATAGTTGACCAAATAACACATCTCTCTAAAGGTATTGTCATCTGGAGTGATGATACCAGCAGGTGTCTTGATCCTGATAGATAAAGTAGGTTTATATAAGAACTGAACTCGGGCATCGTACAATGCGATCTTATCACGTAAAAACAAGTGATGTTTCTTATCGATTTCCATGGAGTATAGTGGAGGTTTAGCGATCCACACCATACCGGATTCGATGATACGTGGATTAAGGATGTAGAGATTATTCAGATGTAAAGCTGCGATGTGATACCCATCTGGGTCAGCATCAGTAGCGATAACGATCTTCTTAAATCTAGCTGCACTCATATCCGTCGTATTTGGACCTACATTCAAGATCTTCATGAGATCCTGATAGATCGGATCACGCATCAAACGTTTACGATTAGCTACTATCTGATCGATAGAAGTAGCAGCATTGTAAGGTTTACCACGAGTCATGTAAAGTGCTTGGAACTCGTTATCACGTGTACCTTTAATATTACCTGCTGAAGTTCCCTCTACGATGTAGAGCTCTGCTCGATCATCGAAAGATTTACACTCCATATAGTTACTGGTAAAATTAAGGTCCATCGCTAAACGACGGTTCTCCGCTTTCTTCACTGGAGCTTCATACATCTGACTATAACGCAGACGGATGTCATTCTCCAACAGTTCAGCGAACTTCTTCCAGTACTCTTCTCCTTTTGCTCTAAAGATACTATTCAGTTCCAACTTGAACTGTTTAGTAAATGTAGCATCGTGGAAACTGTCTTTAGTTACACCAGATAACTCATCA
>Ga0256405_10006816_pt1 | contig 17853 bp, 15 predicted proteins | sample RumenRJG_02DNA_FD_189096 | JGI IMG/M metagenome (GOLD analysis project Ga0256405, IMG submission 189096) | Bovine rumen microbial communities from Lethbridge, Alberta, Canada - RJG_02 | ecosystem: Host-associated > Mammals > Digestive system > Stomach > Rumen | place: Canada: Alberta...
CTTGTCGTTTTGTCCCAATGCAGACAAATAACCTTGCTTTAGAAAAAGAAAATGCTATTGATTTTTACAATTATTATATAAAACAAGCGGGTGAAGGATGGAAATTCGTAGAAAAAGATGATATGAATTTCTTTAAATTGATGGAAAGTCCTTTTAAATTGTGCGCGAAAGTTAATTTCTGCGAAGATTCAAAAGATAGCTTCGAAATCCAACTATACGGTCAAGCAGGCGAAGAAGTTATTGACTTCGATGAAATTTATGAAACAATACAAAGCGGAGAAAAATATTCACGTATAAGAAGTCTTGGTTTTGTAGAATTTCCGGCACAAGATATATACGCAATGATGCGTTCTTTCAATTCTTTTGATGTGTATAGAAATGATGATAATAAGTTTATCGTAAAAACATATCGTGCCGGTTTGTTATCAGAGTTAAAGAATTTAAATGTAGAGCTTATCTTGAGTGATGAGTTTGATGAGTTTTGGGAGCAGATGTCTACATTCTCTCCAAATACAGGTTTAGAGTTGCCTAAATCATCGATTGCGACTTTCCGTGAATATCAGCTAAAAGGTTATGGCTGGTTGTGGTTTATGTATAAGTACGGATTGAATGGTATTTTGGCAGATGATATGGGACTCGGTAAAACTTTGCAGGCTCTTACTGTATTGCAAAAAGCAAAAGAAACAGACGGGCCTATGCCAACGCTTGTTATATGTCCTACAACGGTTGTATTTAACTGGGAATGTGAAATTCAGAAATTTGCACCTGAGTTATCATGCTTAAAATTGTCAGGAACGGAACGCAGAGGTTTATTTAAGAAAATACCTGAGTATGATGTTGTTATTACGAGCTATGCCCTGATAAGACGTGATATAGATAAACTTAAGGATATCAATTTCAGGTATGTTATTCTTGATGAATCTCAGAATATTAAAAATGCTATGTCCCAAACAGCGCAAGCTGTGAAGAAGCTTCAGGCAACCCACAAGCTTGCATTGTCGGGTACTCCGATTGAGAATAAATTGGAAGAGTTGTGGTCAGTGTTTGATTTTCTGATGCCTGGATTTTTATTATCTGCTGCAGAATTTAATTCAAGATATGTAAATCCTATAATGGAGCGTCAGGATAAAACAGTTGAAAAACGTTTAAAATTGCAGATATTTCCATTTATACTTCGCCGTATGAAACGTGATGTTGCTCAAGATTTACCGGATAAAGTAGAAAATATTGCATACTGTGAGCTTACTGATGAACAAAAGGATTTCTATCTGCAAGTTCTTGACAGTACAAAAGAAGAGTTGTTTAAGAGTATTGAACAGAACGGTCTTGAAAAGAGCAGATTATCAATATTCTCTGCCTTACTCAGACTTCGTCAAATATGCTGCCACCCAAGACTGTATGATAAAGAAAACGTTAAACACGTTATGTCGTCAGGTAAATTTGAAAAACTCAAGGTGTTGCTTGAAGAAATTATTTCTGAAGGACATAGAATACTATTGTTCAGTCAGTTTGTAAATATGTTGGATATAGTAAAAGCATGGCTTGAAAGAGAAGGTATAGATTACGAATACTTGACAGGTAAAACAAAAGACAGACAAGCTGCAGTTGAAAGGTTTAATAATAGTAATATTCCGATATTCCTAATAAGTTTGAAGGCAGGCGGTACCGGTTTGAATTTGACAGGCGCAGATTATGTTATCCATTATGATCCATGGTGGAATCCGGCCGTAGAAGATCAGGCTACAGACCGTGCTTATCGTATTGGACAAACTAAAAAGGTATTTGTATACAGACTTATTACAAAGAATACTGTTGAAGAAAAAATCCAGAAGCTTAAAACTGTTAAGAGAGATCTTGTGGACAGCGTAATTTCTGTAGACAGAAATATAGTTAAATCTCTTACTATGGACGATATAAGAGAAATATTCTCTGCAGATTAAAATTAAGCAAAAAATACTTTCATAGTATTGCTGATTTTTTTATTTATGATTCCGGCAGTATTTTGGTAGGGTTCTTTACTGAGTGTCATACAGTGGGCAATATTAAATGCGTGCGAAATGTTTCCTGTTATTTTACCCATTGAGTCAGTGGTATGATAGAAAACACGTTCAAGGCCGTTGTCTTGTATTGGACGAGAATTATCATTCATCATTCGTCTGGTCAGTTGTGCCAATAAGGTGTATGCTTTTAAATTCCAGTTTTCAATATTTTTGTACGCAATTTCTTCATTGTGAGAAGTCATTTTATTTTTCAATGCCAGCAATTCTTGTCCTGTTAGTAGCGGAATGTCATTAATATATAATTTTGGGGTGAAATTTTTGACTTTTTTTATATTAATGTAGTGAATAGCCAGAGTGTCGTCATAAAGGCATTCTTTTATTTTTTGGGGCATAATATCTTTTAAGCTTTTAAATTCACTCAAATCTTTTGTTGCATCATCTGTTAATTGCATAGCTGTGTGAATTTCCTGTAGCTGTTCATCATTAAATTGCATTGTTAATACATTTTTATATCCCGTGAAAGATGGATTTATAGAATTAATTTTCATTATTTCTCCATATTATTGTTTTGAGTTTGTTGATTTTTTCTAAATTCTGCGGTACCTGGAAATTCGTTCGAACCGGTTATTTGTTTTGTAATCCAGTACTGCATTTTAGGGATTATTGTCGATAAGAATAATGCTGAAATTCCAAAACCAGTACCCCAGTTAAGAACATTGAATTTGAAATTATTTTTAGCAGCTTTTTCAAGTGTAGATTCTGTAATGTCCTTTCCGGATTTCTTAGCTTTTTCAATAATTTGTTCAACAAAGTATTTCAAATCATTATCAACACTTTCAACAGAATCGCTTGATATAAATTTATAAGGATTTAAGAAGTTTGCGATATCAAGTTTCTTGTTTCTGCCAAATGCAAGTTCATATAAGTTCTTGAGGAATTCAGGGTTGTTTAAATATCCCCCCTTGAACATTCTTTCAGCTTGTTCAAGTGTAATTCTTGCTTCCCCTTTTACTTCCGGTTGAAGTTTTGCCATATCATCAGCAAGCTTTTTGTATTTATCAAGTGTTGCGGATGTGTTAAGTTCAGGCATAGAAGATAATTTTTCTTTGAAAGCCTCAAGGGTCATGTATCCGTCTTTAAATTCTGATTTAATTGCTTCAGGAAGAGTAAATTCTTTTCCTATCATAATATCTTTTAATTCGTCAGCTGAAATTTTTCCGCCTTTATCGTTGACTATTTGTTTCATCAAGTCGGTTGCATAATCTGCATTGATAGAATCCACTCTGCTGCCCCTGCCGTTTTGCTCAAGTTTATTTAAGAATTTATTCATCAATGGCATATTGAACATATAGAAAAATATTGATGATAAGTCTCTAAACATTATTTCTCTTCGTTCATTATTATTCCTTGCGCTAAGCGTACGTCCGGTTGTTGTTCCGACGTCTGTAGATAATAATTGCCATGTGGTGTTATTTTCTAAATTGAAAGCCAGCTTCATTATAGCGTCTGCACCGCCGCTGAAAGCAATGTCTTTGTTGTTTTGTTGTGTTTTTGAATTTTCTACAAAATTATTTAAAGATAATTGTTGAGTGTTATTTGTGATTTGTGCTGTTTGCGGCTGCGGCTGTTGAGTATTATCGTTTTTGTTGTCGTTTCTATGCAAAAATCTTGTAATCCCTTGATTAATTTTAGGAACTACAAAACCAATCATGGCATTTGCCATTAAAATACTTGCAATAAGTTTAGTAGCTTTAAAAGTTGCAATTTGTGATTCTGTAAATTTGGCACCTGTTTTAATATTTGTTTCGTTGTGTATAAAGTTGCCAACAGTGTCTCTGGCTTTGTCTTTACCTATATCAAAATTGGCAGTTTTCATATTTAGGATTTTCTTACCGATTTTGTCATTAATTTTGTTAAATGCTTTAACTCCGCCAAGCCAGAATACTGCTCCGGTAAATTCTTCTGTAATTCTTTCTCTTGCTTCATCAAAACCGCCTCTTTGATAAGCCTGATATGTTCTGCCTGATTCTACAAAGGCTTCAAGCATAATAAATCTGGCTAGTCCGCCTGATGCCATGCTTTTCATGAACTTTCTTGAATTTGCGGGATTAAATGTATTTGCCGGTTTGATGTTAATTGTCATATATAATTACCTTCACACGTACTTTTATTGTAAATCTCATAAAGAACAAAAATTGACCATAAATGGTTAAATTTTAAAAAAACGTTACAATTACACTTATGTTTAAGATATGTTAAAAATTTTTTTAAAAGTAACAATGTTTTTTATTGATTGTTTTTGTTATTATAGAAGTGTAGGATAAAAAACATGTCAATCCAATCAGTCAATAGTACATTACCTTTAAAAACGGCATTTGACAGCAGATCAAATCCGCCGGATAAAAATGCTTCATTAAAATTAAAGACAGAGGTTGCGTTGACATCAGCATTAGGTGTCGCAACAGCAGTAGCAATAATTGCAAAACGTCAAGGCTTTTCGCTTAGCTCGTCTGCGATAAAAAATACAAAGATTAAAGATTGGGCAATATTTAAGATAACAGATAAAAAACGACCGGATGAAAAGGTTATGAAATTCGGTTGGAAGGAAATAATGGGAATTGGAGCAGGGTCTGTTACCGGAGGGTTAATTGGCGGAGCAATATTTGACAAAAAGGAAAACTTTAGGGAAAAATGTTCTGAAGCTGTGAGTCAAATGTTGGGAGATATTTCTATCCCATTGAGTTTTGTGGCTCTTCCTACGATGTTGTATAAAAAGTTTGAAGATTTAGCAAAAGCAGAAACTACACATTTGAAATTACAAAAAGTTTCAAAGTTTGTGCAGTCAAATAAATTATTAAAAGTATTATGTCCGACAATAGTAAGCGGTTCAAGCTTGGCAGTAGGTATAATTGCCGGAAATAAAGTATCCAATAAATTGAATGAAAAAGTTCATGGTGTAAAACAGGAACGCGGGATAAGGATTACTGATTTTGCGCCGCATTTAGATGATGTGTGCTTAGCAATTACGTTAATGGCAGAGAAATCTCCTATAGGAGATATTGTATCTAAGTTTGTGCCGATAGCGTTGACAATAGCCGGAATAGAGACTGGTACAGCTAATCCTGAAAATAGAAAAGATTAATATAGCAAAGAAAATATTATATTGTAAAGATATGTAAAATATATATCGAAGATATGTTATTTTTTTAGAAATGTGGGTATATATATAGTATAACCATTTTCTTTATTTTCTCCTACACACTAACCTTTTTACATTGAGACCGTCTGAATTGGCGGTTTTCTTTTTTGCGTAATTGTATTGATAAGAAAAATAAATAAAAGAAAAAGCTATGTACTTTGAGGTGCATAGCTGTTGATTAGGGATATGTGTATCTTAGTCTCTAAGGAGTATGGTTAGATAATAGCAGTGAATTGAAAAAATTAAATCATCCATTTTTATGATGTTTTGAAAAATAATAAGACAAATTGGATGAGGGAAAAGAAAATGTTGACAATAGAAATTGATAATGTAAAATAAGACTATATCCAGCAATCGAATGGAGGAGTGCCAGAGCGGTTGATTGGAGCAGTCTTGAAAACTGTCGAACGTTCACGCGTTCCGTGGGTTCGAATCCCACCTCCTCCTGATTTAAGTCCCGAAAGGGACTTTTTTAGTATGTGGGTGTATTTATCGAGTTGGTGCTATTATTTTTCTGGTAGTTTGAGAATTGCAAATGTACTTTTTCAGGACAGTGTATCTGTACGGTTAATAGTACTATTTTGCCACAAATCGGCTGTTGTTAAAGGGTTTGGCGGTTGGAAGTAACCAACGAATAGTAACATAGAACAGTCCTTACCTTTTTTCAGGACTTTTGGTCGGAAGGATTTTCTGTCATTGCGAGGGCAAAAACCCGAAGCAATCCAGCTTTTCCCCATTTTTAATGGTCGGAATTTACTTGATTCAAAATGTCCGGAATGTCCGATTTCGGTAACAAAAATGTCCGCTTATTTGCACTTTTTGTTCCAATATATGCATACAAAAGTTATTGTTGGGTTTCACCCACCTACAAGCTACTTACTTTTCATTATTTATGTTATAATCTTCGTATGAAAAAATTTGATTTTGAAAATCCAAAGGTTAGAATAAAAGCTGATGTTATTACATTGATTTTATTAACATTATTTGCTTTTTGCATGGTTTTATATAATGTACTTTTACCTAACAATACAATCATAAAATGTGATAAGAATATTGATGAATGTAAAGTTATTTATACAAATATTTTAGGAAGTACAAGTATTCAAAAGGACATTGTTTTTAAAATTTCAAATATTGATGAAGTAGTATTTTTGCCACGTCGTGGTAAGTGTGGAAATCTACCACCGAATATAAGTGTTGTTACTGGAAATGTCTTGTATCACGCTATAATACACCCTAGTATAAACGAAGATGATACTAAATTTTTAGCAACGAGAATAAGTGATTATAAAAATAATACGAATCATATTTTCATTTTTAATAGAAATGAAGAAATAAATTCAAAAACAAGAAAAGGTTTTATACTTGGAATTTTAATTTATTATCTAATTGGCTTTATCATAATAATTTCTGATATTTACTATTACAAGAAAAAATTACTATTGAACGAATTGCAAGAATAATTAAAGTAAATATTATAAAAAATAATACAAATTCAAACATTTTAAAATCCTATTTTTGTTGGTTTTGTTCTGTCCATAAGTAAGTCAATTGCTTGTCTAATTTCCGCAATATCAGAATTATAATCTTTGCAATGCTGCATAAAATATCTTTCGAGTTCTGATAATCTTTGAGCAAGTTCTTTATTTTCGATTGCAAATTGTCTTAATTGCACAAAAGTTCTTATTATTTCAACATTTATTGCGATAGCACGCTCGCTATTAAGAACACTTGATAACATTGATACACCTTGTTCAGTAAAAGCACTTGGCGGAGTTGTTGAATGTTTGAGGGTTTCAAACCGGTCGCAATTTGCGACCAGTTCTTTTAGCTCTTTATCATTGAGTTTGAACATAAAATCTTCTGGGAAACGTTTAATATTTCTTTTTACAGCTTCATTTAATCTTTTGGTTGGGACTCCGTATAAATCAGCTAAATCACGGTCAATCATAACTTTTTGACCACGAATTGTAAAAATACAATTTTTTATAATTACTTTTGTTTGTATAATATCATCCATTCTTACGTCCTTCTGAACTTATCGCAAATTGCGATAAGTTATGAAATTATTATACAAATTTTAATGCCTTAAAACAAGTATTTTAGCCACTAAAAATTTTTTATGGGTTCGAATTCCAAATTCTCAAAATATGTGTTCTTTCTTCTCAAACCGACTGTTATTTTACAGTCCTGAAAGTCCATATTTTGAACCAACGAGTCCGACAGGTTAGAAATTGTGTCCTAATTCTGTCCCTAAAAGAGTTTTAGCGATTTTGCACCTTTCCGGCATTTTGTACGCTTGAAAGTACTATTCGTTGGTTTTGTTATATTAAAAATTTTAAGTTTTTTACGTTCAAATTTTTCTTGGTCGGAAATTTTTTATAAAAGGTCGGAAGTTGAAAAACTATTTTTCGTTATCAATAAAAAACGCATTTAGTAAGTCTGCATTTTGTCTTAAATTTTTAATAACAGGTGCTAAATTGTATAATTCTTCTATCTCCGGCTGATTTGCCACAAAATAGTCAACCACAACGGCAATATTATAAATATTCTCTGCCCATTTACTAATCTGCTTAAATTCTTTTTCAGTAATATTGTATCCTGCTTCTTCCATAATACCCTCCTAATATCAGAAAACACAATACATGAAAGAAGTTAAAAAAGCCAAAAAGCAGAAAAGTTTTACAAAAGGACATGTTTATACAAATTAAAACATTTCAGAAGTATCAAAGAATACAACTTTATCATTATTCTTAAATGCTTGTTTTATTTCTTCTGTAGGTTGAGCATAGCAACCTACATATATTTTCTCAAGATTTGAGTTGTTATTTATTGCATCTATGATATGTTGGTCACTACTCATAAACGATAAACCATGTGTAACCAAAGTGCCTGAGATATTTTGGAATTCGTCAAAGCATTTTTTTAGGTATGGGGACTGTTTAATTCTGGCAACTTTTTCTTCCGGTGAACTTTCAAGAACCGTTAACGGTTCATAACCTTCATCCCATTTTTCTTTTACCTTTTCAATCATTTTCTTAAACTCATCCTGAGTAACTTTTGTCTCTTTATTTTAAAACCAGCTCTTAAATCAAATGAGAATCTTCTTATTACTTTTTAAATTATGAATATATAAATGGATACAGGTTTTTATAAAAACAAGTTTCACTCTTCGTATAATTATGGATTTCAAGCTTACCTAAAATCAATTTACGAATAGTTGTAACATATTTATTGCATTTATTTAAATTGTAATATTTTTTAATATTTGAGCCTTAAAAATCAAATTTTTATCGAAAAAATTTTTTATATATGTAGAGGAAATATTAAATGAGAGGAAATTATATGTTAGAAAAAATAAGTGCAATGTCACATGCCTTATATTCGTATGATAAGAATGGATTAAATTATCTTGATGTTAAAAATCTTTCGTTGTTTCCTTCGGGTTTGTTAGGTAAGGTAGTATATTCTACGAAAAGATCAAGTGCTGCTGCAACTATGGCAATGCTTTTGCGTGGTATAAAAGAGGATACAAATAATAACGATGGCGCTTTTGTCAGAGAGTTTCAGTATAACCAAAAAATTTTAAGAGGGGCTCCTTGGTGTGGTTCTTTTGTTAATTGGTGCTACAATCCCACACATGAAGTAAATAAGAATATATTTGGGCTTGATGATATTGCAGTATCAAGTTCCCAAACTTTGAAAAGAGAAGCTAAAAAACGAGGATATTGGGCATCTAAAGATAGCGGATATAAGCCTCAAAAAGGAGATTTGGTTATTTGGACAGATATAGAAAATCCTTCCAGAGGGCATGTCGGAATTGTTTCTAAAGTTCAATCCAATGGTTCAATAACTGTAATTCATGGAAATTTTGATGATGCCGTTGTTGAAAAAAAATACAGAACAATAAAGGATATGGAAGTTGCTGGGGATAATCCGAATAGCACAAATAAATTAGCAGGGTTTATTCGATTAAGTGATTACTACAACAGGCATATATATATATAAAATATTTTTGGGAGTTTTTCTATTGTGCCAAATCGATTTGAAACTTTTTGCTTAATTGGTGCAATAGCTCAATTTCATCATCTGATATATTTTTAAATATTTCTGTTATAAATTTTTTTATTTTAGGCATATTTTTTTCTACAAGTTTTTTGCCTTCCTCTGTGGCCTTAAGCTTATATACAAGTCTGTTATTAGTATTGCCGGCTTCTCTTGTTATTAACTTTTTATCAATAAGTATTTTTATTATTCTTGTTGTGTTTGATTTATCTTTCATTAATATGTCGGAAAGCTTCTGTTGATACATGTCTTTGTAGCTGTTTATTGTATCAAGAACCACGAACTGCTCTCCGGTTATACCTATATTTAGTTCATTAATTTTTTGGCGTAATTTGTTCTTTAATCTGTTAATAATCATATCTACAGAGTATATTACTGTATCAGTGTAATGATTTGGTTTGATTTCTTTCATACAATTCTCACCTCAACCGTATTATAAAAAAACTGTATTTATACGTCAATAAGTTGTTATATCAACTTATTTTTTGTTTCATTCCTTCCAATATATAATCTCTTGCCTTTAAGGCTTCTTCTTTTGTAAGAGGTCGGATTCCTTTTAATGGATATTCAATCTTCAATTTTTCATATTTGGGAATAGCCATATCGTGATATGGAAGTACATCAAGGGCAACTATATTTTTTAATTGTGCTAAAAATTTGCCGAGATTTTTTAAATGAATTTCGTCATATGTAATTTCAGGGACTACAACATGCCTAATCCACATAGGCTTGTCCTTTTCTGATAAATATTTCGCAAATTCAAGAATATTTTTGTTAGTATGTCCTGTTAATTTTTGATGTTCTTCGTTATCAATATGTTTTATATCTAAAAGTATTAAGTCTGTATTTTCTAATAATAAATTAATACGTTCTGTATAGTTGGGATTAAATGTGATTCCTGAAGTATCAATTGCGGTATGAATATTTTTTAGTTTAGCCTTTTGAAACAGTTCTGTAACAAAATCTATTTGTAAAAGAGGTTCTCCGCCGGTTACAGTTATTCCACCTTTGCAAAATTCTTTTACTCCGTCATATTTTTCAAGAATTTCGTCCGTTGTCATGATTTTGTTATTTGTGGTATCCCAAGTGTCCGGATTGTGGCAATATTTACATCTCATTGGACAGCCTTGCATAAAAATTACAAAACGAATTCCGGGACCGTCTACAGTTCCGCATGATTCTATTGAGTGTATGTTTCCTAATAATTTTTCTGTCATGTCGTATGTTTCCTAAACATATTGCCTCGATTAATTATATCGAGGCAATAATACATTATTACAAAACTTGAATTACATTGATTTGTGGAATGTTCTTGAAATAACATCATCCTGCTGTTCTTTTGTCAGTTTAGTGAAGTTTACAGCATAACCGGATACTCTAACTGTTAGCTGCGGATATTTTTCCGGATGAGCTTGTGCATCCAGTAATGTTTCACGATTAAAAACGTTAACGTTTAGGTGGTGACCGCCTTTTTCAACATATCCGTCAATTAAATTTATTAAATTTTCTTCTTGCATTTCTGTTGCCATAATTATTTTCTCCTTATTTATTAATTCAAATTAGTATCGCAGCATCCGCAATCAAAATTTACTTTTATGTCGCCAAGGAATACTTCATCTTTTCCAAGGGCGTGCGGAATAATAGAAAATGTATTAGAAATACCGTCTTGGGCATCACTAAATGGTAATTTTGCTACTGAGGCCAATGAAGCAACGGCTCCGTTAGTGTCTCGTCCGTGCATAGGATTAGCTCCGGGAGCCAATGGAATACCAGCTTTCCTTCCATCTGGAGTATTTCCTGTCTTCTTTCCGTATACTACATTAGAAGTGATTGTTAAAATAGACATTGTAGGTATGGAGTTTCTATATGTGTGATGCGTTCTAATCATATTCATAAACTTGTGAACAATATCTACTGCTAAAGAATCTACTCTGTCATCGTTGTTTCCGTATTTAGGATAGTCCCCTTCAACTTCGTAGTCAACGACGATACCATTTTCGTCACGAATTGTTTTAACTTTAGCATATTTAATAGCTGAAAGAGAATCTGCAACAACAGACAATCCTGCTATACCTGTTGCAAAGTAGCGTTTTACGTCTCTATCGTGCAGTGCCATTTGTGAACGTTCATAACAATATTTGTCATGCATATAATGGATTACGTTCAATGTATTTACGTACAACCATGCGAGCCAATCCATCATACTTTCATATTTTTCCATCACTTCATCAAAATCTAAGTATTCGGACGTGATTGGTCTGTATTTTGGACCTACTTGTTCTTTAATTTTCTCATCTACGCCACCGTTTATCGCATATAATAAACATTTTGCCAAATTTGCTCTTGCACCGAAAAATTGCATTTCTTTTCCGACAACCATTGAAGATACGCAACAAGCAATAGCATAATCATCACCATGGGTTACTCTCATTAAATCATCATTTTCGTACTGAATAGATGAAGTTGTAATTGATATGTGTGCAGCATATTTTTTAAAGTTATGCGGCAAGTTTTTTGACCATAAAACGGTTAAATTTGGTTCAGGTGCGGTTCCAAGATTTTCTAGTGTATGTAAATATCTAAAAGAGTTCTTTGTAACAAGAGTTCTTCCGTCTACACCCATACCGCCTATAGATTCAGTTACCCAAGTAGGATCTCCGGAGAATAGCGAATTATATTCAGGAGTCCTTGCAAACTTAACCAATCTAAGTTTCATTATGAAATGGTCAACAAGCTCTTGAGCTTCAGCTTCTGTAATGATACCTTCTTTTAGATCTCTTTCAATATATATATCCAAGAATGTTGATGTTCTGCCAATACTCATTGCAGCACCATTTTGTTCTTTTACTGCACATAAGTATCCAAAATATAACCATTGAACAGCTTCTTTTGCGTTTCTTGCAGGTTTTGAAATATCATATCCATATATTGCACCAAGTTCTTTCATTTCTTGTAGTGCTCTTATTTGTTCTGCAAGTTCTTCTTTTAACTGAATTTTATCAGGTGTCATTGCTCCATGTACAGAAGCGTGTTGTTCAACTTTGTCTTCTATTAATCTGTCAATTCCATATAAAGCAACTCTACGATAGTCTCCGATAATTCTTCCTCTACCGTATGCATCAGGTAAACCTGTTAAAATACCGGCGTGACGCGCAGCTCTCATTTCCGGTGTGTAAACATCAAAAACACCTTGATTATGAGTTTTTCTGTATTTAGTAAATATTTTGCTAATTTCAGGGTCGACTTCGTAACCATATGATTTGCAAGAGGTTTCTGCCATTCTAATTCCGCCAAACGGTTGCAATGAACGCTTTAACGGTTTATCTGTCTGTAAACCTACAATTTTTTCTAGTGGCTTATCAATATATCCTGCTTCGTGGGAAGTTATTGTAGATACAATTTTTGTATCCATGTCAAGAACGCCGCCGTTAGCTCTTTCTTTAGCAAATAACTCACAACATTCTTTCCACAAAGTCTTTGTGGCTTCTGTAGGTCCTGCTAAGAAACTTGAATCTCCTGTGTATGGTGTGTAATTTCTCTGTATAAAGTCTCTTACATTGATTTCCTGACTCCATTTGCCAGGTATAAATTCCGTCTTTGCATATATTGCTTTGTCTGTGGTTGTTTCTGCCATGATGTCTCCCCTTGTTGTCTGATATAAATGCATATTTATATATATTATTTTATCTTCGGAATACATTTTTATATTCCGAAGATAAATATTCAATCTATGATTTTATTTATTTTTTAGTGTTCTTTCTGCATCAGCAGCCCATTTACCTGTTCTGTAATAACCCCAAGATGTGTTTATTGGATTGTCGTCTCCGGGATATCTCTTTGGTTGGAGTGATGAACCTGATGATACAGAATTTGTAGTTGTTACAGTTTGTACAGGGGTGCTAACCGGTGTTTGAGAAACTGAACCTGTACTTGCTGAAAAACTCCAAGCTCCGTTGTTTGTTGTTGCAATTTGAGTATTATTGTTTCTTACATTTGCCAAATTATATTCTGATGGAGAAATACCTGCTACTCGTAAAGTTCTTTCAGGAATATCGTATCTTACAGTATTTACAGGAGCTGTTTCTTGAACAGTTTCTTGTTTTTGTGCTACCGGTTTTGCTTTAGTTGTATTGTAACGTCTGTAAGTATTATATGTTCTTCTTACAGGAGCGACTTCCGGTTCCGGTGCAGATACAGCTACAACATCTGTGGTTTTTGGTTCTTCAACATTTTGTTGAGTGTCTGCAACAGCAGGTGTTTCTTGTTCGGTTTTTACTTCAATTGAGTCTTCGTCTTGAACGTTAACTGTCTTATTTTTTTCATAAAGTTGAACTTGTTCTTGAGGTTGTTGAGCACTCTTTGTTCCCGGGAAGCTTGGTAAGTAGCAAAATGCAAATATAATTTGAAATGCAATTACGCCTATTAATTGAGGTATAAATCCCCACATTAACTTTCTTGCAAAAGCATCAGGATCATTAGCATCTACTGTTTCTTCAATGCCTTGTCCGCTCATCATGCCAATGCCTTGACCGGCAATAATACCAACTCTGGTTGCTGCATATATTACGACACATGCTAACGCAAACGGGATTTTTAGTGGTGTCTCTTGATTTACAAAATAAGCATATAATATTGCTATTGCTGTAAATATATCATATACATTTGGTAGTAATAACATTAAAATTTTCATTAATTTTCTCCTTAGTTTTCTATATACTATATTCTACATTATTATTAGCTATTTGCAAGTATTTATGAACATTTTTAACTTCTTGTAAAGTTATGTTTTTAATCCTTTTTTTTACTAGTTTTAGGCAATGTAATCATCGTTTGAAATGTTAACTTTTTTGAACGTCTTATTTATTATTGTTTCATTATCTAATCCTTTTTTTATTAAGTTGTCTATTGAAGAAGATGAAAGAAGATACTCATCTGAAGAGCTTATGTAGGCAATGTTTACCGGTGTTTCTGAAATTTTTAATTCAGTATAAGGTATATTGAAGTATTTAAGCATATTTATAACATTTGAATATACACTTTGGCTTTTTTTATCCGGTTTCGAGCCTATAACAACGGCTTGATTAAAAGGGCTTTTCGTATCAATATATCTGGCAATATGTTGTTTTAAAAAATAGGTACTATGATTGAGTTCTATGTCAGGACATAAATGCTCCATTAAAATTTCTCTGCCGTCACTAATGCCAAACATTGTGCAATCATTGACTCCTCTGGTAGTTGCTTTTTCAGCCTTTACTGCCTGCTCCATTGACCAGGGGAAATCTACGAAATATTTTTGTCCGATTGATGCAGCCTTTCTGCTAAATTCTTTTAGGCTTACCGGATGGATTGCAGATGTAAACGATATTTCTTTCATATGAAATCTTTAAAAACACGTAAAAAAATTTTTTTGCGCGTTTTTAAGAAATTAAGATTTTTGTATTGATTTAATTTCTGCATCTAAGTTTAAATCAATATATTTAAATATATTTGATATAATGCCAGGGGCAAAATAGTAATTATTGTTGGCTGGAGTGATTTTTAAAATGCTTTTATTCGGTCCGTAGTATGCAGATGTCGCCAGAAATTCTTTTCCTGCCGCTTTAAATAATATATAACCCATTTTTGATTGTAGTTCTTTAATTTCAAATCTGTTTGCAGAGATACTGTCAATTGTTAAAAAGTATAATTTGTCTACAGGCATATTATAAGTTTTTGTACATTCAGCAAAGCGGACGTCTCTCGGAGTTGTGAGTTGCTGATTAGTTGGCTCTTCTGCAAACGTATTTGTTCCCATCAGTGTTAAGCTTAATAATATGATTCCAAATAAAAATTTTATTCTTTCCATGTTTCACCTGTATTAATATCTATTTTTAATGGCACTCTAAGTGGCTGTTGTAGCTCCATTGCATCTTTTACGAGTTTTTTAACAATTTCCAGTTCTGATTTTAAGGTTTCAATAACAATTTCGTCATGCACCTGTAAAATCATTTTTGATTTGATATTATGTTCTTGAAATTTTTTTGCACAATCTATCATAGCATATTTCATTAAATCTGCGGCGGTACCTTGTATAGGCTGGTTAATTGCGGCGCGCTTTGCAAATTCTCTAATCATCATATTAGGACTTTCAAGTTCTTTCAGATATCTTCTTCTTCCAAAAACGGTTTCAACGTAACCGTTTTGTTCTGCAAAATTTATTGTTGCATCCATATATAACTTAATATTAGGATATGTTTCAAAGTATTTATTAATAAACTCTTCCGCTTCAAAATTTGATATTCCTACAGCTTTTGCAAGTCCATATTTGCTTTGACCGTAGATTATACCAAAATTAACCGCCTTGGATTTATATCTCATATCTTTGGTGACTTCTTCAATCGGGACCCCAAAAACTTTTGAGGCAGTTAGCGTATGGACATCTATATCGTTTGTAAAAGCTTCTATCAAATGTTTATCTTGAGAAATGTGTGCTAATATCCTCAATTCAATCTGGGAATAATCTGCTGATAATATCAGAGAATTTTCTCTATTATTTGGGACAAAAGCGGCACGAATTTGACTTCCTTCTTCTGTTCTTGCAGGAATGTTTTGTAAATTCGGATTTGAAGATGATAATCTTCCTGTTGTAGTAACAGCTTGATTGAAGGATGTGTGTATTCTAAAGTCTTTTTTGCTTATTAATTCCGGTAAGGCATCAGTGTATGTGGATTTTAGTTTTGCATATTTTCTGTATTCAAGTATTAACCTTGCAATTTCATTTTCTTCTGCAAGTTCTTCCAATACTTCTGCTCCTGTTGATTTTTTGCGTTTTTTTGATTTAAGTCCTAATTTATCAAACAGAATTTCACCAACTTGTTTAGGGGAATTTATGTTAAATCCGCATCCTGCAAGTTCATATATAGATTTTTCCAATACGGAAAGTTTGTCTGTCATTTTTTCAGACAGTTTTTCCAAATAATTTTTATCAATCGCAACTCCGTTATATTCCATTTCTGCAAGAACAAGCGCCATAGGTATTTCCAACTCTTTAAGAATTTTTAATTCTTCATCGTTTAATTCTTTTTCCCAATAAGAAGTTAGTTCAAGTATTGTTGCAGCTTCATCACAAACGTATTTGGAGACATTGTCTATGTTTGCGTTTCTAAGAGTTAGTTTTAATTTTTTTATGTCATCTGGTTCTGCAAATTGAGTTATAGAGTGACTCAAATTTTCAAAAGCTTGGATTTCTATTTCGTGTTTTCTTGCAGGATTTGATACGTAGCTTGCAAGTTCTATGTCAAAATCAGTTCCTTTTAGTAGGATTTCTTTATTTCTTAATATATTATATGTATCTTTGAGATTATAAACGGTTTTCTTTATTTTTTCATTTTCAAAAATATTTTTTAATTTTGCCAAAGTTTCTGTTTCGTTAAGTTTTTGAGAAATGTTGTCGTGTTTAAGTGGGATATAGAAAGTTGAAACTTTGTTATTCTCATTGTAGGCTATCCCAATTCCTATGATATCGTTTTCAATAGCATTGGTGAATTGGGCCTTAATATCCAGAGCAAATTTTGTTTGATTAGATAATTGGTTGCACAAATTTTCAAAATCAGTTGAATCCGTTATTAACTTGGGTGTAAAATCTATGGATGTATCTTTGTTAATTTCAGCCTGAACAGCTTGGGTGAACAGACCGAGTTGCATTTGCGGCTGAGGTGTTTTGGCAAGCGGAATATCTTCAACAATTTGAGCGTCAGGGTTAAATGATTTTAGAATGGAGTTAATATTCTTGATAAATTTATAAAACTGCATTGATTTTAAAAATGCTGTAACCTCTGAAATATCAGGGACTTCTACTTTAATTTTTTCAAAATCAAAATCTATATCCAAGTCTCTAATAATTGTTGCAAGATAGTAGCTTAGTTTTGCATCTTCCACGCCGGATTTAATTTTTTCTCTTACAGAATTTCCTTTGATATTGTCGGCATTAGCCAGCACTTCATCCAGATGCCCGTATTCGGCGAGCAGCGCTTGAGCGGTTTTTTCTCCGATACCTCTTATCCCAGGAATGCAATCGGAGGTATCTCCTCTTAGTGCTTTATAATCTATAATCTGGTCTGGATAAACGCCGAGCTTGTTATATACACCGTTCCAATCATATTCTTTTAATTCACCTTTTGTTGGTATAAGAACTTTTACGCATCCTTTTTTATCAATAAGTTGGAAAGCATCTTGATCTCCTGTTAAAATAAGCACTCTGTAACCTTTTTGGCACGCTTGTTTCGATATTGTACCGATAACGTCGTCAGCCTCAAACCCTTCTTTTGTGTAGATAGGGATATTAAAGGCTTGCAGTCCTTCATAAATCAGATCCATTTGGGAGCGCATAGTGTCAGGCATTTGTTCGCGATTGCTTTTGTAATTTTCGTATTTTTCAACACGAAATGTTCTGTGACTAACGTCAAAAGCAACAGCGATAGCGTCGGTTTGAATTTTCTGATTTTTCAACAAATCAAAAATAGCGGTAAAAAACCCATAAACAGCCCAAGTTGGTTGACCTTCGGAAGTTTTCATATTAGTTCTTTCAAGAGCATAATATTCTCTGAAAGC
>Ga0256405_10006817_pt1 | contig 17852 bp, 14 predicted proteins | sample RumenRJG_02DNA_FD_189096 | JGI IMG/M metagenome (GOLD analysis project Ga0256405, IMG submission 189096) | Bovine rumen microbial communities from Lethbridge, Alberta, Canada - RJG_02 | ecosystem: Host-associated > Mammals > Digestive system > Stomach > Rumen | place: Canada: Alberta...
TGTTCCTGTCCGTATCATACGAAAAGAAGTCCAGATAAACTGTCTTACCGTTATCCAGCGTAAGAATATACTTGTCTCTCAGCAGTTTTGCAGACTCGTAAACTGTATGGTTATCCAAGTGAATCAGTACCCGATTGAACTCACTGTCACTGATCGTTGCTTCGCCTTTTGCTTCAGTCAGCTTTTGGGCGTTAAAAGCTGCAAGCTGTTCTCGGAAATTAGTCAGCACACCATCGTAGTCTTTGAGGGATATATATGTATATCCCATTCCCTTTAATTTATCAATAAAGAGTTCTTCAACCTTGTACTCTGAAATAGGCATATTCCATTCCTCCATCTGACTATGGAATTCTTTCTAATATAATTATACTGCATATTCAAATTAAAATCAATGTATTTTAGTGGTTAAACTTTTGTCTAAAAATAGGCAAAAGGAACCAAACTCAACGTTAGGTTCCTCTTACTATTATCAATTTTACTTTTGGCGGTTTCGTTTGTCAAATTTATAGGAGATAAAATTACACAAATTGAATTTGCTTAATTCTCGCTCCTGGTGAGCACTGATAACTGCTCACCAGAAGTCAATATGTGTAATACAATTTAACGCAATATATGAAGTTATAACGAGTTATATTAACTTACGTGAAAATCGTGAAATCGTTTTGTGTATTCTTTGTGTAAATCAGCGTAAATTGCAGGAAAAAACAGGCTTTTTCAAAAGAGAAACACCGAAAGCCAAATAGACTTACACAGAAATAAGTGACTTTTCGAATTCGCTCTAATTATTCCAAATACAGTGGATTTGTTAGCTTTTTTTCTGTTATTACATATGAATTATTTGGGCCATGCCTTAAAGAGTCGCTAAATAAAACTTAAAAGAGACGTCTTTCATTGTTTTTGAGAGACGTCTCTTTTGAAGTACTTTATTGTTCTGCTTTTCTTTTAAAAGTTATGATTTTGTATCAATAATCTCGTTTTGTCGTGCTTTTATAGCTAAATAGTTATCAGTTTTCGACAGGCTTCATGGTCGGGAGTATTCCCGTACCTGCGATCAACTCTCTCACCATACTATAAATATTAACACTTCGCCTAAAAGAAGGCAACCAAAAATATAATTATTAGTGCCTGACTATAATTGAATTGTTCTAATTACTGTTTGAAATGATGTATGGTGTATGAAGCTCTCTATTGTTAAGCTGAAATGGATGTACTCTCCTTCTTTTGTTTGAAGTAAACGTCCAGACCGTCAAATTCGCTCTTTCTGAGTTCTCTCGTCACATCTGCATAGATGTTCAGTGTAGTGGAAATGTCTTGATGGCCGAGAGTGTCTTGAATCACCTTGACGTTAACGCCTGCTTCACACATTCTCGTGGTAAATGTATGACGAAGGGAATGGCAGCTAAAGTGCGGCAACAGTACCGTAGCGTTTTCGTCCTTCAGTAGTTCTTCGTCATTACAATCTCTGATTATACGTTGAATTGCTTTGTTCAACATACCGCCATGCTGGGCGTTTCCAAAGCGATTAACAAAAATGAAGTCTGTGTAACCGTCTATTGTTACCTTACATTTTACCCCCAACAATTTCTGGTACTCTTGTTCCATCAGAAACGCCTCTTTCACAAAATCCAGCATGGGAACTTGACGCACACTCGCCTTAGTTTTCGGCGTGTTGACATTAAAGTAGCAACCAGTCTTATACGACTCATCTCTGTGGCTATAATTGATAAGCGTGTGGTTGACATCTATGATCCCCTCCTCAAGATCAATGTCGCACCAGCGAAGTCCGGTGACTTCCCCTACCCTCAATCCTGTTCCTAGCATGACGGCGAAGATCGGATACCAGTGCGAGTAAGTGTGATTGCGACGCAAGAAGTCAAGGAGCAGGTCTTGCTCAGGCTGTGTCAATCCTCTCCGCTTCTCTGTTTGGAAACAATGGGATTGCTTTAGCTCTTTCAGTACATTATTTGATGGATTAGCTCGGATGTAATCATCATCCACAGCCATATCCAAAACTTGATGCAGCACCGTGTGAATGTTGTCAATCGTAGCAGCCTGCAATCCTCTATCATCGGCCAAATAATTATAGAAACGTTTTACATCCGATTTCTTCAAAGTACCGATCCTCGATTTTCCAAAATTGGGTCTAACAAAGGTATTATACATATATTTATAGTTTTCAAAAGTATTGTTTTTTACACCCCTCTTGATCTGTATCCATAAATCAAAAAGGTCATTGATGGTAACATATCTTGCTTCCGCTTTGATTCCATCGGCTTTATCTCTTTCAATCTTTTTCTCCTTTTCTCGGAGTTCTTCTAAGGTTTTGGCATATACATATTGCCGTTTGCCCTTTTTGTCCGTCCAACAATAGTGATATGATCCATTCGCCCGTTGTACTTCCCCTGTTCTAAGAACAACTCTCGCACTGTCTCTGCGTTTAGCTTTTGCCATGGTAGTTCCTCCAACATAATAATATCGGCGCCGTGATGATAGTTTATCAACACGACGCCGATTTGTTAAATGTGCGTTTTTTGATTTTATAAATTTTCAGATTGAAAACATGTGAGAAATATACTCGTCAAATTGTAGACGTTTAATTAACCTCTTCTGCCCTACCCAAAGGACAAACGGACAATCTTCTCTTTCGGTCATTTCTCGCAGCTTATTGATGCCAATTCCAGAATAAACAGCCGCTTCATTCACGCTCAAATTCTGTTTTTTCCAAATTGGCACTTCATTCTTTCTGTAGTTCTGCCCTTCTTCCATAAGCACTCCTTTCAGCTTCATCTGTTTTATTTTTCGCTACGGCGCCGTGGCATTAACATATCAGCATTCAACGAAATTTGGAAATGTGCGATTTTTCAATTCGCAGACTTGACAAATCCTCGCCTAAAGGTGCCTCCTCTTCCCTTCTAGGATAGAGGTAGATAATAGAATGCTGGCAACAACTTCTGCCAGGCACTAAGTTAAACAGAGAATGCCTTAACAATGTACTCATCAAACTCACGTCTTTTAATCAACCGTTTTCGTCCCACCCAAAGAACGAAAGGGCAGTCAGATCTCTCGGTCATCTCTCGTAGCTTGATAATGCCTATGCCAGAATATTTCGCCGCTTCTTCTATTGTTAAATTGGACTTTTCCCAAATGGGGATTTCCAGCTTTTTTCTTAAAGTGATTTCTCGTTCCATGTTGTCCTCCTTATTCTTTTACAGTCAGCTCAAAGAGCCTGCCCATGCTATGATTGCAGCACACGCAAATATCTTTATCCTGCTTGGTGCCTCGGAGAGTAACGGCAAACATGGCCGCGATCCGTGATTCTTTGAGACAGGCTTTACAGATGGGCATGATGATGGGGCATCCTTTGCGCTCCCGTACTCCTACGCTGACAAGCAGCGCGCTGTTGACCTCACGCATACGAGCGACAGAAAGCGTTCCGATATGCTCCAGGAGCCTGTCCTTACTGATCGTTCTGATTTGCTCCGCCAGGATGATGGAAGGAGCAGTCAACCCTGCCTCGGCTTCCAGATAAACATGAGTAGGCAAATTGGCCTTTTTCGGCCTGTCCGTGGTAATAGGCGCGACGATAACCGTCGTGCCGTACTGATTGCCGATATCGTTCTGTATGATCACAGCAGGGCGTACGCCCATCTGCTCCGATCCCAGTCCGACACCAAAATCGGTAAAGTAAAGCTCACCGCGATAATATAATCCATTCATGGGGTATGACCTCCCTTCGAAAAAAGGCGGCCTGCAAGTCGCCTATGTAGAGACCGGACGCGGGACAGCATGGTTTTGAGGCAATATAGATATACTTAACCCTTGGCATTTGCTGTCCGTTGTCCGGCAGTTTTTATTTTCAAGCAAGCCTATTTGTCCTCGACACCCCGGCCTGCTTTCGGGAAGTCATCAAACGGCTGGCGGCTACCAGCTCCACGGGCATCTCACCCCCGGCAGGATCGCTGTCGGCTGCCCTCATTGCCTGTGACGGTTTTATCACGCTCGGACTGTGACTGGACAGGAGTATCATTGTCCCCATTGTCTGTCATGGCCGCACCGGGAGCCGTCCGGCGTTTAAGGCGATCTGTTGTCGCTCCCTGTGGTGGGATGGGCAAGCCGAAAACAAGTATCAGTGACTTTTCGCCGCCTCCACCCACCGCAGATCGTCGCGCAGCCGCAAAGTTGGCTTATGCTCATCGCAATGACAATAGGAATGTATCTGATGAATGGATATTTAGTTATCAAGCTACACGCCCATTCACCGTTCTCGGCTGTTGGGCGAGGAGCAATTTTGCTCCTCACCTGACAGCCCGTGGGAAACATCATTTTTCCCCTCACAGAGAAAATTTTTTTAATTTTTCTTTTAGCCGATCTATACGACGATAAATGGCTTTTGGTGTCATTCTAAGAAGTTTGGCGATTTCTCGCCCTGTAAAGCCTTGAATTTTTAGAACAACAATCTGAAGTGTAATGTTATCAACATCTCGTAAAGCCTGATATAGTTCCTCATTATCAATACTTCCTAAAAGTCCTTCTATTGAATATACAGTTTCCTCCTCTTCCGGTGAGATTGCATTATCAAGATATGTACTGTTGTCGTTGAGTCTCTGATAATACCTCCTGTCTGAATTAAAAATTTCCAAGTCGTATTGACGAAGCATTTCAATTTTATCTTGGCTGAATCCCAGTCTGTTTAGTTTAGTCTCTTCTTTTTCTTTCCATTCCAGCCATTTCTTTTCTTCTCTGGCCTTGTTATATGCCATTTTTGTAACCTCCAATCTGAATTACTCGAAAATTCAGATTGGAAGGAGGCCCGCGGCATTGAAAGAAAAATATGTGCTCTCTTGTAGCGGAAATCCTGTAAATTATTCCATGAATATATCCAGCAGGATCTAAACATGAAAAACTACAAAAATGTATTTTAGTTCCTTCCGTTACATCTACAATTTGAAAAGGCGTCCAAAGAAAAAAGGCAGAGAAAACAAACGGTGCAGACAGCCAAATGGCTATCTGCACCAAAATGCAAGGACGTACTAATCTTTGTTGATAACGACTTTTGCCTAATATGAGGTGAATCGTTTGACAAAGCAAAAGCGTCGCCTGTTTCTGTTTTCTCCTTATTGCCTTTTTTCTTTATGGATGCGAAGATACTTTTAGAAAATCATTATCAGAATTTAGTAACAAAAAGTTTCTAATTATGACAATTCTGCTTCGCTTGTCAAGTATATGCAAATGATTGACACATGCCCGGATTGCCAGCTAAAATATAAATATATTTGATGCCAGGCCAGCGAAGGCACAGCAAAAAACAGATTCATGTTACGTAAGGATTATAAGTATTTTTTGTTTGCGTCAAGATACTCGAACCCGGCAAACTTATATTGTTCCGATATGGATTATTTCATTTGTTAGATTTGTAATCATTACAGAATAACCGCTTTCTTCAAGATTATTTCGTACATATGCGATTAACTCTGCCGTTGAAATAGACAAGGATGGCGAATCTTCCTGCGCTACTAAAAGGCCCACGACAGTGGACTTCCCGAGGCGCATTTGAAGAGCCGCTTGGTTCGGCCTAAATCCCATTTTCTCAGCAAGCGCCTTCACTTGTCTCTTTGTTTCTTTTGAAACATCTGATTTGTCATGCAGCGCCTTACTTATTGTTGCCGTTGAGTAGCCACTTGCTTTCGCAAGATCTTTAATAGTTGGCATTTCATACCCCAGTCTCTATCAGCTAAAAAAGCAGATCACAGGCTCCATCTTTCATTTCTCTCTATTCGTTTCAAACTATCAGAACAACAGGCCATCAGTGTTGTATCCCAGTTGTTTAATGATTTCTTCTGCGTTAACACCGTTATCTACAAGTTGATTCACTATGGTTCGAATTTTCTCCATTTCTGCTTCCGTTTTTTCTCGGGAATTATTCTCAATAATCATCTTATTCAGAGAGGCTATCTCTCGGTTGCATGCTGTTATTTTTTTCTTAAGCTCTTGTAGTTTAAATTGTCCAGCAATGATCTCCTGTTCTGTTTTGGACACTTCCTGATAAAGCATAGCTCTTAACGCTTTTTGTCCTTCCAGTTTGTCGGGCGCTTTCTTCATCTTTTCAACTGTGGCACGATCTCTTGTTCCTTTGGGTTTAGACATGGTATTCCTCTCTTTCCATCTGAATTCTGTTAATACTCTGCAGTATCTCGGTTGTACTAACACCAGATTTTAATATCGTTTCAATCTTTTTCATTACACGGGATTTCTCACGTGGCAAACATTTGCCACAAGATTTGCGATCACCAGTAACAAGGAAATTCCCACGTACAAATACTTCATTACCACAGTCACAGCGGCAACGCCAAACAACACCGCCTCCCTGGCGATTCTCCAATGGTTCAATAGCTACTAATTTCCCATACCGCATCCCCGTATGATCTGTTGCGCGTGCTCGCATCATTTCCCGTTTGATACAACCACAGCTCGAGATTTTCCCGGTAACAAGGCTTTTGCTACTGACGAAGGCCTCATTGCCGCAATCACACTTGCACCGCCAGACTACACTTCCACTTTGCCGCTTCTCTGTTGGCTCAATACACACAAGCTTTCCATATCGCGTTCCCCTCCGATCCATAGCGCGGGTGGAATGAAACAATGACTCATCTGTAATTCTATTCTCTGTTTTTTTCCTGCCCATCTCTTAAGTCCTCAATTCTCTTTAGCATCAAATGATTTCTTGGGAAGTACACCTTTTCAGCTTACCCTCTTTGCAACTACAACGAAGCGTCCATCTGCCGTATGATAATTGCACGTTGATAGTGCGAGAAGCTCATCGCCATACTGCATTTCCACGCCTGTATCATAAATAGCTGCAGCCTTAACCTGGCTCACATACTCATCAAACACCGATTGTTCCGTCAGATCAAAGTATTCGTAGTAACGAAAAACTCCAACTTCATCTTCCTCATAGACGCGGCTGTAAAACGCTGCTGCCACCTGATACTCTCGCTCCTCAAAACGCGTATCAAATCTGATGAAAGGATGAACCTCATAATAGTTTCGCTCTGCGTAATATGGCAAAGGGCCGAACATTGTCTTGTTTTGCATATGGTGCCCATAGATCAAGTAATAATCCCCTTCCTCTGGGCAGCGTTCGTCAATAAATGGAACTCCACTTCCGGTAAATGTCCCATCAAAGCCGCGATCAAGGTAGTACTCGGGTCGATCCGGAGTATATACCACCGGATAATCCACAGAGGTTCCTTCAATGGACAGCCAACCGAAAAAATCATGATTCATCTCATATATAGTCTCATACTTTGCCAGCGGGACCTTAGGTGTTTCCTGCGGTGCTGCGGCTTCTGATTGGTCTGGTAAATTGCCACTCTGCGATCGATCGCTTAGGTCGGGGCTGCGCGTCACTTCGGTTGAAGCGGCATCTTTTTCCACTATCCCCGAGAGTGTATCAAAGGCGCTTTTTTCTCTTTGGGATTGGACAAGATATTCCCCCAATTTAAAAGTTGAATAGCAAAAGGCCGTCAGAAACACAATCCCGAGGATGAAAAGCACAGTACTTCCTCTCTGTTTTCGATGTTTTTTCCTTTTGGGCGCATCCGTATGGCCGTTTCGTATCTTTTCCGATGTAGACATAGCGTTATTGCGATCCTTTCAATGAGTAAACAGAGGGCTATTCACGTCTGTCGCTGTCATATTGTTTTCATCGTAGCAACGCAATAATTTCTTGGGATCACAGACAAGAGGCTGCTGCTGTTAGTTGAGAGACCTGCTCCTTCAGCTCCTCGTTCTCCCGGCTTTGCAGCAGGACGATCTCCAGAAGCTCCGCCCGATTCAAGCGTTTCAATTCCTGTTCTGTCATGTCTGTTGTCGAGAACTCCCGACACTCCTTTCATTTCAGGATAGATACCGTCTTTGTTGGAAATATACTTTTCACAGAAGCGTATGGAAACCGATTCAGTCCATGTATTCTTCTCCGTTCGCTTCCCAATCTGCATCCTCTGCAGTCTTACACTGACGACGGCGCAGGAAGATGGTCACAGCTAACGCGCACAAAGAAATCAAAGATATCGTGAGCCACAGTCCGGCATCGCTGTCCTCCCCTGTTTTCGGCGTCTTGATAATGCTGTAAGTATTGGTAAATACCGCCGACGTTGCATCTTTCACTTCTGTGCCATTTTTAAAAACCGTGCATGTCGATTCAAGTTGACCATCCACGTCTGTTACCGTGAAGCGAAGGGTATAAACAGCAGTGTCATAGGTATACCACAGTGCACGGTTGTTCCTTTCAGTGATGGTATACTCGTATACCCCCTCCTCAGTGAAAGTAATCACACCGAATTCAACACTGCCCGGTCCGGTGATGCTCACCGTTTTGGATGAAGCATCGCTTCCCTCCGGCATGGGGTACTCCGCGCTCAAGGCCTCCATCACGAAGGTAAAGGTACCCGCAACTGGCGGCTTCCCGTTGACCTTCTTCTGAACAGGCAGGTCGACCTCGCACGGCAGGGGCGTATAAACATTAACAAATTCCAGCTTTTCCGGCTTTCCGACACCACCGATTACGCCCACAGGGTCGGCCTCTATGGTATAAAAGATTGTCAGGTCGTCGCTGTAAAACAACTGCACGTCGATGTTATACTCTGTTCGGTCATAAACCGTTGTCACGGTATCCGTATCGGTAAGCTTGATCGTAAACCGATGTGAGCCAAGACCGTCGCATTCCGTAACAAAGGTGGAAACGCTTCCGTCAATAAGCGTTATGGTCTGCAGCACTTCCCCGTTTTCATCCATAAGCGCCGCCGTGCAGTCCGCGCCAACCGCGGACACGGGTATTCTTACCTCTGCCGACTCAGCGGCCGCATATGCCGTAAGGCTTCCCATGTGGAACAGAAAAGCACAGAAAAGCATTATGAAAATCCTGGGGAGTTTTTTTGTTCTCATGCTATGTACACCCCTCATCGCTCATGTATCGTTCCAAAAACCAGCAGCCGCGCGACGCTGGTGTCACCGGAACAGGTCGACAGGGCTACGATCCGTTCGCCCTCAGGCGGGTCTGTATAGTGCATCGCGTTCCCTTTGAGAAACGCGAGAATTTCCCAACTTGTTCTTCCCCGCGGATCGAATAAGGTGTAGTTTGTCGCGTCCGCGGAGCACACGGCAAAGGTCTCAAAATCAAATACGCTTGTTTTCGTGGTGATCGTTCCCGTCCTGTGCGCGTCAAAATACGCGCGGTCCTGGAACGCGTCCAGCGCGCCGAACATGGCGCCGTGAGCCATATGATGCCCGTAGATCAGCGAGTATTCGTCGCCGAGGTCGGGATCGTTGTTTGAGTCGAGAAAGATCGAGCCGCTGAGAGAAAACTCCCCGTAGGGGTCCTTGTTCAGAAACTCGTAGTTGTCCTTCCCCTGCATCAGGGGGTAGTCGATGTCAGTGTCGTCCAGGTTGAGCCAGGCCACCTGGTTTTCGGAGATCCGCCGCTCCGCGGTCAAAATCTCGTCCTTGGGGGGGCGGTAGACCAGGATGGAGCGATCCCCGGCACTCTGATACAGCCAGAGATTGTCCAGCATGGACCAGACGCCGATGAACAGCAGCAGGATGCAGACGATCACAATGAGCGTGTCCAGCAGCTTATCCAGAATGTTGATCAGCCTGTTTGCCATAAAACCCCTCAAAAGCCCCAGACGGGGGCGGGAGGCAAAAGCCCCCGCACCCGTCAAGGGAGAAATGCCGTTTATTCGTCGCCTTCCTCACGGCGACGCTTGCCAGCCAGGACAAAGCCCAGGCCGCCAAGGCCGAGGAGGATCACAGCCACGGCCGGTCCGATCACGGTGATGATGCCCGTGGGGATGATGCCCTCGCGGGAGTTCTTGAAGGAGGTGTAGACGACGTCGTCCCGAGTCTCATCCTCGTTAGTTTCTCTGTTTAGCGCATCCTTCTCAGAAAGGACGCCGGTCGTTGCGTTCTTGTAATCCGTCACAGCAACCGGGGTGGACTTATAGTCCTCTGCCACCTCGGTGACGGTGTAGGTCGCTCCGGCGGGCAGGCCCTTGATCCGGATGTACTGACCATGCTGCAGATAGAAGGTCTTGCCACCGGCGAGATCGCCGCCCTTGACCAGGAGCTTTCCGGGCACGGTCGCAGCGTCCAGCTCCGTTGTGTTTGCCGTCAGCATGTCCTCCGCCGTATACGTGGTCGCAACGTTCTTGCTGGGCGCGGCAGTAGCATGGCCCATGTCAACTTCAAAGACGAGAGCGTCCGTCAGCGCGGGAGTGGAGGAAACCGTTACTGTGAACTTAAAGTACTTGTCATGGGAGGCCTGGTTGCCATAGACTTCCTTCTTGAACTCCAGGTCACAGGTGTCCCACCAGTTCGAGAAGCCGGTGGACTTGTCGCGCAGACGATCGCCGTCAGCGAGCACATCGGCTGTGCCCCTGGTGTCCGGGTCGATCTTCGGGGCGTTCGATTTTTCGTGCAGTACGTAGCCTCTGGGTTCAAGCTGGTAGCCGCCGCTGCCGTCATCGGAATCGGTCACGTACACGTCCAGGAAGCGCTTCGTGCTCGTGCCCCCGCGTGCTGCGACCACGGGATCGAGCTGCAGCCCGGGCAGGGCGGAGCCGCCCGTAGGAACATTCTCGGACTCCGTGATGGTGTAGCGATACACGCCGGGCTCCAGGAAGGTCACGCCCGCAAAGCTGACCGTCAGGGGCTTCTCAGCATACTTCTCGTCGTTGGCCGTGGCGGTCATGAAGTCGATCGTCTCGGTTGTTGCCTGGGTCCCCTCATCAGCGGTCGTGTCGCCGGGCTGGTACTGCAGGATCGCGCTGTCGTTGTCGTAGGTGGTCTTCGCCAGCGTAACATCGGTGCCTGCAACGAAGACAGGCTGGCCGAGCACGTTGTAGGAAGTGCTGGCGTCCGTGTAGGGCACGGGCATGATGAAGACGCCCGCATCGGCAGCGCCGCCTTCGGCACCCGCTTCGATGACGAACTTGAACTGCACGGTGGGGACCTCCGCGCTCTTCTTCAGCACCAGGTACTTGTCGAAGCTCATGCTGCCGCCGGTAACGTCCACCAGGTCGCCCACGTCGCCCTCATAGCGGTTCTCCGAGCCGGTGGTCGGCGTCGCGACGCTCGTATCGGCGAAGGCGGACGTCACGCCGAGGCTCAGCACCAGGCTGAAGATCAGCAGGATGCTCAAAAGATTTCTGATTTTTTTCATGCGTAAAACTCCTTTTATCCAGTATTGTTGCCTTCTATGTAAGTGCGCAGTGCTGCGCCTGTTACGGGATTAAATTCCGCGCCTGCGGAAGACATAGACCACCTTGCCCAGGAGCGCGTCCTCGTCGACTTCCCCGAAGGCGCGGCTGTCAAGGCCGATCTCCCGGTAGTCGTCCAGGAGGAAGTAGGCCTCCGGGCTCATGCTGTAGGGGAAGACGATCTCGGAGCCGTCGAGCGGGTTGGTGGGATAAAAGACGCGCTCGACAGGGATATAGCCGTTGATGAGCAGTTCCCCGCTCTCGCTGATCTGGATCTCCCCCTCGCCCTTGGCGGCGATGCGGGAGACCTCAACCTGGCGGGTTTCGCGGTTGCGGTAGACCACCACGTCCTCGACATTGTAGGGGTCAAGCTTATAGGTGATGAGCAGGTCCCCGTCCATCAGGAAGGGATACATGCGGTTGCCATGGTGGATGTGGACGCCGAGCACGAAGCTGAACACAAGCCAGAGGATCAGCGTGACGCCCGTAAGCTTCAGCAGAAAGCGGAGCAGAGGGCTCATGCGCTTTTTCTTTTTTCGGGGCGCGGCTTTGGTCCCGGCGCGCCTCCCGGCGTTTCGTCGGGAGGCCGGGGGACCCTTTGGCTCTTCGCGCGTCAGCTCCTCAGCCGCGTTCTCATGCGGGGGGGATTCAGGCACGTTCATGCTTGCCCCGCCTCCTTCCGGCCTTTGGCAGCAGCAGGACCAGCATCAGCGCCCCGGCAAGGCCAAGGCCGAACAGCGCCGGACGGATGCTGTCCGCCAGTCCGGTGGGGATAATGCCGCCGCGAATATTCGTAAACTGCAGCGCCGTGTCCGTCAACATGCTGGTGTCCACCACCCAGTTTTGGGGGCCGATTATGATGTAATCTCCACCGCTGCCGGGCCCGCTTTCATTCGTCTTTTCATCGCCGCTCAGAATCTCCGTCTCAGGACGGTAATCCTCCGCTTCCTCGGTGACCGTATAGCTGACGCCATACGGCAGTCCCTTGAGGGTGAATTGCTGACCATGCTGCAGGTAGACGGTCACGGTTGCCTGCCCGTTCACAAGCTTGATCTGCTGCCCGGGCTCGGTGGGCTCGTCATCCCGGCTGTTGGCGTCGGCGGCACCCATTACACCCGCCGCATACATGGTGGCGGCATTGCCCTGCGGGGTAAGACTTGCATATTGCATATCCAGCTCCGCAATCCAGGACTGCAGGATCGCATCGGCGCCGCTGGCAAGGGGCGCCGTATCGTCCTTAAAGTCCATATTGCGGCTGTAGATCACGCTGTTCGGGTCAGTGGTCAGCTCAAGGGTGAACTTGAAGAACTTGTCCTTGGAGGCCTGGTTCCCGTCCACGATTTTCTTGACGCTCAGGTCCACCGTCTTGATGTTCTGGAAGAGGGCGCGGTCCACCGCCGTGCCGATCACGGTATTGTCGGCATTTGCGTTGTTGCTTCTGTAGACCACGTATTGACCGTCCGCCGCTGACTGCTTTGTGTAGCTCACGTCCCAGCCCGGCAGCGTCTCCCGCGGCACACTCCCCCCGTCGCCATAGCGATAGGCATACCCGGCGCTTCCTCTCACGATCTCCGCGCCGATCTTATCAAAGGCGTAGGTCCCCGCCGCCGCACCCAGGCCCGTGCCGTAATACGGGGCATGCAGAGGTGGGGGATCTGTTGCTGTTGGCAGCGGGATCTGTTGGCCGCTTGTGTTCACATAGCCGGCGCCGTCCTTGATGAACAGCGTACCGCCGACGTCATAGGCCCAGAAGTCCCCGGCCAGAATCTCACCGCTGGCGCCGCTGCTGCCCAGCAGCTTCCAGCCGTCCGGCACCGTCTCGGTCACGCTGTATGTCGTGCCCGCGGGCAGGCCGGAGATCCGGTGGATGCTGTCGCCGGCAACAGCAGAGACCGTCTTTGTCCAGTCTCCGCCAACGGTCCCGGAAAAGCCGAGCTGGCTGAAGTCCGCATAGGGGTGGTTCAAGGTGACCGTGAAGTCAAAGCTGCCGTCATCGTCGGGAACAGAATCCTTCTCGATCGCCAGGCCGCCGGTGTAGAGGCGGTTGACAATGGTGTAGTCGAGCTCACGGCTCAGACCGCCGTTCTGCACGAAAGCGTCCTGCGACTCGTCAAAGCCGAAATAGAAGCTGGTGCCGTCGGCATGGTACGAAACCGGCAGCGGCGTGTCCGTCTTTACGACCACGTGCGGCCGAATTTGGTTGTAATAGGCCGCTGCCGCGCCGGTAAGGGTCTCCTCCACCGTGTAAATATGAAGGGACTGGCCACTCTGGCCGTAGTGGTCATACATCGGAAGATTGCGGAACATCGTGCCGCTTTTTCCGCCCGCGGCCCATTGATACTGCCAGGTCGTCTGGTCGATGGCGTCCGCACTCGTCATGGTGCAGGGAATGGTCGCCACGCTGGGATCAATGTGCGCGGTGTCGTAGTAAAGCTCAGGGCTGGTCGTATAGACCGTCTGGTAGTTGACGCCGTTCTGCTGCAGCTCGATCCCCAGACTTGTGGGGCGAAGCTTTAATTCGTCTGCGGCGTCATCCCATTTCTTATAGAAGTCGAGATCGACCATCGGCTGCCAGGTGACATGGATCGTATGCGCACTGCCGCCCTTCGCGCTCCGCGGATCGAAAGTCGGATCGTTCAGGTCGCCGGCTTGCATGTCGCCGTCGAATTTATAGGTGTAGTACTCGACCGCGCCGCTGGCGTCATAGACCGTCGTAAAGTTCGCATACTCCGGGCTGTTCTTGTTGATCCGCTGCCCGTCGATATAGAGCTCATGGATGATATAGCCGCTCTCCGGCGTCATCTTATAGGTAACGTCCTTGCCGTAGGGTACGTCATAGGTACGCTTTTGATCCACCTGGCCGTTGACATAGCGGCCGCCGTAGAGCGGGTCGCCCGTTTTGCCCCGCCTGTCCGCCGCGCCGTCCAGCATGCCGTTGGTCCAAAGCTCGATCTTCCCGTAGTAGTCGGAGGATGAGGTGTAGTTGTGGGTGAGCTTGTCGGTCAGGAGATATGACGATGTTTGGGACCCACCGGCGGCACCAAAGGATGTGATCTGCGCGGAAGCAGCGTTTTGATCCAGCACTGTGGCAAAGCCGGATAAATAGCTTACATCGTTACTGGTTCCGTTATAGAAACCGCCGTCGCAACCGGGATCGCCGTAAATGACGCCGCCGCCGTTGTTTGCCCGAAGCTCGCTTGACAGGTAGACGTCGCCGCCGAGGAAGGTATGACTCTCACCCCAGTTGTAAAAGCTGGCGGCGTCCAACACGACGCTGTTGTTCCAGTTACCGTTGCTTCGGTTAAAGCCGTAGGCGGAATACAGATATGTGCCGGGGAGCGTGCCGCCCGAGCCGCCGTCCAGGGAAATCGTCATATCGTACAGGAAGCCAGATCGCACATTGTTGGTTTGTCCCCCGGCCTGGCCAGCTTGGTTCACTGTCAAATTTGCAGCGGAGATGGCGAATCCCTCTGAATGATTTGGTTTCAGCACCTGGATATTTCTTGTGATCGTGCTGTTATAAGTCGTGGACGGAAAGACCGTGACATCAAATGTCAGAAGGATATCCGCGCGTGTCACGCCGTCGCTGTACACCGCAGCGTCGGGAATGCGGATCGTGATGGCGCCGACTTGGGTCGAGCTGCCCGGTGTGAAGTTAACGCTATTCGCCCTGACGTCGGTGCCGATCCTTGTGAACGGGCCGCTGCTGTCGATCGTCCAGGCGTCAAATTTGCTTTTGTCGATCGTGATGGTCGTGATGGGGGCGTCGGCGGCAAAATCGTCAAGGCCGCTGCCCGCCGGCTGGATAATCTCGTCCGTGAGGGTGACGGTGTATTCGATGTCGTCAATGGTCACCTTCATCCACTCTTTCGTGGTGAAGGCCTGCGTCCCGATGATCAGCCAGTCGTCCTCCCCTTCCGGCCAGGCATAGATCAGCTCGGTATTGCTGACCTCGACCGCCGAGGCGACTCCGCTGAGCTCCAGCGCGCGCAGGATGTCCGAGAGGAACACCTCCACGCCGCCTTCCAGCACGTACTGCTTCTCCCCATATGTAAATTCCACGGTGTAGAAGGAAAAGCCTTCTGTGGTAACTGTAGCGGTGGCTTCGTTTGTCTCCACCTTCATCACTTCTGCGGAAAGACTGCCGCCCTCTTCGCTCTCGGAGACATGGTAGACCTCCGTGGTCAGGTTTTCGTTGGCCACCTCTGTCAGAGTGAAAGAGACATTCACGCTCTGTCCCTCCCCGGGCTGAAGCTCGTTTCCTTCAGGATCCAGGACCTTTATATCAAAGGTATATGACACGGCCACATTACGACCGCTCTCCCGCTCCGTCTCCACGGCGGCGTCTACCTGCGGTTGCGCCTCGACAGGAACCAGTTCCACCGATAGGGACGCATTCATCGGGAACACCCCTTCCGGCGCGCTGACATGGACAGTGACTCCGTTCACTGTCCGGCTTTGGCCGAAAGCAGGACAAGCTGCTTCCGCTGTCTCTTGTTCAGCGGAACTATCTTCGGAAGCTTGCTCGGCCTCGGACCATTTTGCAAAGAGCGTAATATTCTCGTTTACGGTATCCGTTTCAAAATTCCATACGGATGTATGTTCCTGGTCTGCATACCAACCTTCAAAATCGAACCCTGCTTCTGACGGGTCATCCGGCTTAGTCAAAAGCGTCCCCGCTTCTACGGCAATAGACTCTATGACAGTTCCATGCCCGAGCAAATTGAATGTCACAGTATAAATAATAATCGGGGAAGGTTCCGGCGTGAGCTCCGGCGTGGACTCCGGCGTGGGTTCCGGAGTGGACTCCGGCGTGGACTCCGGCGTGGGTTCCGGCGTGGACTCCAATGTAGGTTCTGGCGTGGACTCCGGCGTGGGTTCCGGCGTGGACTCCAATGTAGGTTCTGGCGTGAGCTCCGTTAAACTCTCCTGCCGTTCCCCAGTATATTGAGCAAACAACTGGGTATCCAAACTTACCTGAATTTGTTCTTCCGCAATCCAACGGGCGTAGAGCACAGTATCCCCAATTACGGCATTTGTTTCAAACACCCATGCTGTGGTATATTCCTTATCAACATACCAGCCGTCAAAGATAAAACCTTCCGCCTCCGGGTCGTTCGGTTTATCAATACATGCTCCGGCCTCTGCTTCCACTGCTTCAATGCTCTCCCCATGACCACACATATCAAAGGTTATGATACAGGTCAAAGTATCTGGGCTTGCAGAAAGCGTGACCTCCTCTGTTCCCATATCACTCTCGGCATATGCCACCAAGGACATAGGAGACACATTGACTATAAGCAGCAGTGCGATAACCGCTGCCATTATTCTTTTCTTTATCATTGTCTTACATCCTCCCCCTGGCAGCAAAAGCAATTACTATTCCCGCTGTCGCTACCACTTGCTTCTTGCATACACGGTATGTCGTCTGCTGTTTTCCCTCGCATACCATCACCTGGGTCTTTAGTCCATACGAATTTGTTTGTCAGTAAAAAAGCTCAGCAACGTAATCTGTTTCTTTACACCTACTGTTCGTGGTTGGATCTAAAAGAAGCCACTCTCCCTCCCCTATATGAACGGTTATCCACGCGTGCCATTTACCTTTGTACTCTCCAAAAATCAGCTTTGTTGGAACTCCTATTGAGCGGAGCATGCCTGTTGCAAGAGCCGCTTTATCTATGCATATTCCTTTCTGCAATTCAAAAACTTGTTCAAGATTTGGTATGTTTTCTGAAAGCTTCCCGCCATCCAGCAAAAGATCAGCAGCTCTTTCTGAGTCATAAGATATGTTCTTATATACCCATTTGCATATTTTCCTCGCTGTTCTCTCTGTATTCGTCCCTTCACATAGCGCGACAGCTATATCAACAAAAGCTGATGAAGAATCATAAGAAACCATATAATTGGGGAACAAGAAAGGCATAAGCTCATTTTCAAGTCGTACATTAATTTCGATGCTTTCAAGCACTTCATATTTTGTCCCATTTATATGTTTAACAACCTTGAATAGATAAACACCATCTCCCATGCTGGCAGGGATATAACTTTCCCCTTTTGGAAGAGACAAATACACATTACGCGTTTCTCCAAAATAAATAACGCACCCATACAAGCCATCTATCTCCGATCTGACAAGAATGCGGCCACGCGAAATCTCAGATAGGTTATATGAAAATGAATCATTTACGGCAACTGTCTGTGTTTCATCTAACTGCGTTTGGCTTGTTAGGGCAGCTGGGGGCGTATCGGCTTTTACATCGTTATTTAGGAAATATCCGCTCAATGCAAGGGTAAAAGCAAATAAGGCAAACACCAGAAAGAGTGATTGAATAGTGTAATTTCTCTCTTCACTCTTTCTTCCGTTTTTTCTCACTCTTTATGCCTCCAACCACATAATTCGCATTATGTTGTTGAATACATAAAAGAGGACTGTCCACGCCTGCGGACAGTCAAAAAAAGTGCGCGACAAAAATAGGTCTTGCTAAAGTTGCCGCCGTTTGGCAACAAATAGCAAAGACCTGATGGCATGCGCAGTTAATTGATAGTTTCATTTACTAATGAAGAACAAAAAAAAAAAAAAAAATAGGGGGGGGCTCA
>Ga0256405_10006818_pt1 | contig 17852 bp, 25 predicted proteins | sample RumenRJG_02DNA_FD_189096 | JGI IMG/M metagenome (GOLD analysis project Ga0256405, IMG submission 189096) | Bovine rumen microbial communities from Lethbridge, Alberta, Canada - RJG_02 | ecosystem: Host-associated > Mammals > Digestive system > Stomach > Rumen | place: Canada: Alberta...
ATGAAAGCCCATATAAGAATAGAAAGAGGTAAAAGATGAGCGTTGCCCAGCGGAAAGATGACCATATAGCACAGTGCCTTAAAGACCCGGCTGTAGACCGTTCCGCATCAGGATTCGACAGCATCAGATTAGCCCACAGGGCACTGCCGGAGCTGGATTTTGACAAGGTTGACACCAGCATAACATTCCTGGGAAAAAAGCTCTCCTTCCCCTTCATGCTCTCATCCATGACCGGTGGGACAAGCAGAGAGACAGTCACCATAAACCAGAATCTGGCACAGGCTGCCCAGCAGTGCAAAGTGGCACTGGCAGTAGGAAGCCAGCGTGTAATGTTCGAAGATAAGAAGGCCGAGGAAAGCTTCAGGCTCCGTGAATTTGCCCCGGATATTCCCCTTATTGCAAACCTGGGGGCAGTGCAGCTCAACTATGGATTCGGCATTGAAGAATGCCGGAAGGCAGTTAAAGTGCTGGATGCCGATGCCCTCTTCCTCCATTTGAACCCGCTGCAGGAAGTCATCCAGAAGGGTGGCGACCGGAACTTTGAATACCTGGCTGATAAAATCAGAATCATCCGCTCAAAACTGGAAGTTCCCCTTATGATAAAAGAGACAGGCTGCGGTCTCTCCGAGGCTGATTACCGTCTTTTAATAAACTGCGGAATCCGCTATATTGATGTGGCAGGACGGGGCGGTACCTCCTGGAGCAGGATAGAGCACCTGTGCAACAAGGATGACAGCAACTTAGGCCTGGCTTTCCAGGACTGGGGGCTTTCCACAGTGGAGACTCTTGAGGAGGCAAAGTCTTTCAGGAATCAGCTTTTCCTTATTGCAGGGGGCGGTATACGGAGCGGCATAGACTTGGCCAAGGCCATGAGCCTGGGGGCCAGCATGGGAAGCGCCGCACTCCCTTTCCTGAAGGCAGCTCTTGAGAGCAAGAATGCTGTTGTAAAATTGATTGAAGAATACAGGGAGCAGTTCAAGGTTGCACTGTTCCTGACTGGACATAAAAATATAAAGGATGAATGATGATCAGTACCGGAATCGATGATATTTCATTATACACCTCAAGCTTCTACCTGGACATGCATACCCTGGCAGAGAAAAGGAATACAGATTACTGCAAATATACCGATGGAATCGGCATAGAGCGGATAAGCATCCCTTCTCCTGACGAGGATATCATAACCCTGGCGGCCAATGCGGCACTGCCGGTGGTGCAGAGGTGCGACAAGACCAAGATAGGTACACTTCTTTTCGCAACAGAAAGCGGAGTTGACCAGTCCAAGTCTGCGGCAGTGTTTGTCCACAGGCTTCTGGATCTTCCTTCCACCTGCCGGACTGTGGAGCTTAAGCAGGCATGCTACTCATCCACTGCCGCAGTGCAGGCCGCCTGTGCCCTGGTTGCCCGGAACCCCAAGAAGACAGTGCTGGTGATTACCGCCGATGTAGCCCACTACCCTCTGGAGAGCCCAGGAGAGGCAACCCAGGGCTGCGGTGCTGTGGCAATGCTTATAACAGAGAACCCACGAATACTGGAGATACACCCGGAAAGCGGATGCTGCAGCGCAGACTCTTGGGACTTCTGGCGGCCTAACTACAGCAACTACCCGCTGTATGACGGCAAGTTCTCCATGATAAATTATGTAAAGACCTGCAAGGCGGCCTGGAAAGAACTGGCCGAGATCAGAGGCATCAGCTTTGACCAGATAGACAGGTTCTGCTACCATCTCCCCTTCTCCACCATGGGACTCAAAGCCCATCTCAAGCTGGCCAGAGAGGCCGGAAGTCAGAAGAATGCCGCAGAGCTTGAGAACCAGCTGGAACCTATAATCCAGTACTGCAAGGTGATCGGAAACTGCTATTCCGCTTCACTTTACTTTGCACTCTGCTCTCTCCTAGACAATGCGCCGGAGAGACTTGAGAACAAGCTGGTTGCCCTCTTTGCATACGGCTCAGGATGCTCAGGAGAATTCTACACAGGCACCTTCCAGCCAGGCTACAAGAAGTACATCCGCACCGAGACAAATAAAAAGCTTATCAAAACCCGGAAGGAGATAGACTTCGACACCTACCTCCAGTTCCACCATGTGGCTGACCCTATAGGGGAGAACGCCGGCGACTGCACCACCCCTGAGATGACAGAAGGGGCATTCCGTTACTGCGGAATCAAAGACCACTGCAGGATATATGAGCCATGCTCAAAGAATGCTCAGTAAATGTTCCGGGGAAGATTATAATCACAGGAGAGCACTCTGTCCTCCAGGGATGCCCTGCCATTGCAGCAGCCTGCTCCCGTTATGTCACAAACCATCTTACTGCAAATGATACTGACAAGATAGAATTCTTAGACAAAGAGCCCCAGCCTCCGGTGGCATATAAGCTTTTGAACCAGGCTATGGAGGAATTCAAGCGCTACTTCAACCTGCCGTCAGGGGTGACCATGGAGTTCTCCTCCACCCTCCCCATCGGATCTGGCATGGGCAGTTCTGCCGCAGTTGCATCTGCGGCATTTGCAGGACTATGCATAATCACAGAAAACAGGATTGCACCGGAAGCTATGCTTGAATCTGTAATACGGTGCGAGAATATAATACACGGCACTTCCAGCGGCCTTGACCCGGCAGCTGTCATATACGGCGGCATGGTTAAGAAAGCCAATGGGAAAATCACACCGTGTCCACTCTCCATTCCACTTCAATTTTATATAGTGCACACAGGCAAACCAGCATGCTCCACCGGAGAGGCTGTGGCAGAGGCAAAGAAGCACTTCACCCCAGCACTGATCAGCCAGTTCACTTCAGTTGCAGAAAAGATAGAGCAGCACCTGGAAGCAGGTGATCTTGCCTCCATAATTGCTGATGTGCAGGAGAATGAGAAGTTGCTGGAAGCTATAGGCGTGGTACCGGTGCGGGTACAGGGCTTTGCCCGTAAAGCCGAATCCCTGGGCATGGGCTTCAAGATAAGCGGCGCCGGGGCAGTCTGCGGCAACGGAGGTGGAATCGGCCTGCTCTTTATCCCAGAGGGACAGCAGGCTAAAGCCCAAGAACTGTGCCAAAGCTGCGGCTACACCATGGATCCGGTTCAGTTCCATATCGGAGGGCTCCCATGTCTTGCATAAAAGTATCAGCACCCGGAAGCCTTATGCTAACAGGGGAACATGCAGTGCTCCACGGAAGCCCAGCCGCAGCCTGCGCTGTGGACAAACGGATATACCTCACCCTAACACAACGGACAGACAGGGAAGTGCACATAGAATCACCCCTGGGAAACCTTGATACCACTTTGGACAGCCTGCCGTCAGAAAGCCAGTTCAAATTTGTCATAGAAGCAATCAGGCAAGTAAGACTGAACATCGGCGTTGATATAAAGACAGAATCAGAGTTCTCTTCCACTGTGGGGCTGGGCTCATCAGCGGCAGTGACAGTCTGCACCTGCATGGCACTGAATACACTAAAAGGGATAATTCCAAAGCGGGAGGAGCTTTTCAACCAGTGCTACAACGTTGTGCACGGAGTTCAGAAGACAGGAAGCGGATGCGACCTGGCCGCCTCCATCTACGGTGGAATCATTGCAATGGAGAGCAGGGATGGCCATTACACACCACGGAAGCTGGACTGCCCTTCCCTGCCTGAGATAGACCTTTACTACTGCGGCTACAAGATGAAGACACCGGAGGTTATTGCTCTGGTTAATAAGAAAGCACAGGCTGAGCCTGAGAAATATGCAAAGCTGTATCAGTACATGACACAGGTGGCCCTCTCCACCATCACCCTGCTGGAGCGGGGGAACTTCGAGATGGCAGGGAACCTTTTCGGCAAGTACCAGATGCTTATGGAGCAACTTGGGGTCTGCGATGATACACTTAAAGATATGGTGACTCAGCTGCAGGATGACAGCAATGTGCTGGGGGCCAAGATATCAGGCTCCGGCCTGGGAGACTGCGTATTAAGCCTGGGTATTCCTGCAAAGAAGCTGGAAGGATATCAGAATATACCTGTGAAGATTTCTGACCGGGGAGCCTGCCCATGCTGACAAAAAGTGAATTTGCAGCCCGCATCTTAAACGGACACACCCCTTCGATCAAAGAGAAGGCCACAGCCTTTGCACCGGCAAACATAGCATTGGTCAAATACTGGGGCAAGCGGGACAGCAAGCTGAACCTGCCAGTCACCGACAGCCTCTCCATAGATTTGGGCAACCTGGGAACAGAGACTACTATAGAGCATTCACCTGACGGACAGGATACTGTGATACTTAATGGAAACAAACTGGCACAGGATGATCCATTTGCGGTCAAGGTGATCAACTTCGTTGACCTTTTCAGAAGTGCTTTGAACCAGACTGCAATAAACCGGCCAGCCCTCACCATCACAACCACAAACAACATACCCACTGGAGCGGGAGTAGCCTCCTCTGCCTCCGGGTTTGCGGCCCTGACCAAGGCTCTGGACCAGTTCTTCGGCCTCGCTCTGGCCGGCCGGGAGCTGTCCCTGCTGGCAAACCTGGGGAGCGGCAGTGCATCCAGGAGCATATTCAAAGGCTTCGTCTTCCGGCACGCCGGCACTGAGAGCGACGGCATGGATTCCTACTCAGAGCCCCTCCCCTGCACATGGCCCGAACTGAAGATCGGACTTATAACTGTGTCGGCAAAGGCAAAGCGGGTCAGCTCCCGGGATGGCATGGAGCGCACTGTAGCCACATCACCACTTTATAAAACATGGCCAGACAAGGTTAAAGAGGACATGGCAAAAATGCTTGCCGCAATCAAATCAAAAGATTTTGAACTCTTGGGCGCAACTGCAGAGAGCAATGCACTGGCAATGCATGAGTGCATGAGGGCAGCCACACCTCCCCTCAACTACTTCGAGCCGGAGACAGAAGCCATAATCAGCAAAGTTCAGAAACTGCGCCAAGAAGGGCTGTCAATCTACCTCACCATCGACGCCGGCCCGAATGTGAAGCTGCTTTATTTAAATAAAGATGAAGAGAAAGTGAAAACTGAATTCCCTGATATGAGGGTTGTTAATAGATAGAAGATTTGGAGGAAGTATGAAAAAGATTATCATCATGTGTTTAATGCTTGTCATTGCTGCCGGAGCTTTTGCTCAGAGTGCACCAGCTGCCGGACTTACCGACAGCGATGTCACATCATTCAGCAAGAACTATGGTTCAATCAAGGCCGAACTTGAGAAGCTGGGAATAGATGTGCAGGACACAGACAGCGTTGCCGATGCCAAAAGTGCAGAAGCAAAGGTGAACAGCATCCTCAATAAGAATGGAATCTCAGGAAACAACCCAGTTGCAAAGCTCAAGGCAATTGCATTCGGATATGCAGTTGAGAAATTCGAGGCAACCATGGCCGAAGATCCACAGGCATCCAAGATGCTTCAGAGCATGGGAATCGACCCCATAGCAGATGTCCGGAAGGAAGTTGCCCCGGCAGACTGCAAGGTTGTGAAAAAGCACCTGAACGAACTCCAGAAAGCCTTTGAAGATGACGACTTCCCTGCCACATCATCCTCCGACCAGAGCTCAAGCACCGACAGCTACGACATGGCAGCCCTCCAGCAGTACCAGAACATGCTCTCCGCCTCAGACTATGAGGATTCTGATACAAAGGCACGGAAAGAAGTACTCAAAAAATATGATGTCAAGAAAAAGTTCAATGTGCTTAAGGATAACGACGGTTCCGAATGGATTATCATCAAATCTTCCGACATAACATTCACCAACAGCACCGAAGCAGCGATTTATGCAGAAAACTACGTGGGAGTAAGCGGCGATTGGTCCCCGTGCTCCAGCTGCGGATATCTGGGTCGGCATCCTGACGGCAAGCCTTTCTACACCTGGGGAAATGACGGAATACTCTGCTACGAGAAGTTCCCTATCGATTATGATACCTGCGCACCTGACAGGGTTATCTACGATGCTGATGTGACCCCGGCAATGGCCAAGAAAGCCGTGCTGCAGCTGTATAAGTACTGATTTAATGCCCAGCACACAAGATTACTGCGACTTCGTATTAGACCAGCTCTCTCTTCTGTCAGATATCACCACCAGAAAGATGATGGGTGAATACATACTCTACTATAAAGGAAAGATCTTCGGTGGCATCTATGACAACCGCCTCCTGGTGAAACCCAATGAAGCAGCAAAGAAGATGATGCCCGATGCTCCGCTGGAAGTGCCCTATCCCGGCGGCAAGAAGATGCTCTTAGTAGAAGAGGTGGACAACAAAGATTTTCTTAAAGAATTAGTAGAAGCAGTATATTCGAGTTTCATAAATCGGAGAAATAAATTTGAGTGAACTGACTTTTTCGCAGATGACAGATGAACAGCTTATGGAGGCGGCTCTCCTTTCCGCAGAGGCCTTCTACGACTATGAATACATTGTAAATTACATAGCAGACGAAAAGCGCAGGAAGATATTCATGAACTGCATGATATCTGCAGACTTAAAGGTGAACAGAAAACTCTCCACAACATTCGTGGCTATGGAAAAGGGAACAATTGTGGCAGTAGCAACCCTGTACAGGCCAGGAGCAAAAAGAGCGTCAACTGCAAGGTACCTTGTCGAAGGCTGCCTGAAGGCAATTGTACGCGGCGGAATAAAAGACTCCATAGCATGGATTGACATGGACACAAAAGCCCATCAGCCATGCTTCGATATAAAGAAAGATGCCTGGTATTTAGGCTCGCTCTCTGTAGGTGTCGCTTATCAGGGTGCCGGTGTGGGAAGTGCATTTATGCAGAAATGCCTGATTCCCTATGTAAGGGAGAACGGCGGGCAAGAGCTCTGTCTGGTTACAAATTCAGAGATAAACCGAAAATTCTACGAGAAAAACGGCTTCAAAGAATTCCATCATGAGGTATTCCGCTATAAGGGAAAGGAGCTTGGAAGCTGGTGCTACAGCATCAGAGTCTAGCCTATGCCCAGTATAACGACCTCCATTAAAAACCTGAACTGGAAACTGTTTGCCTCTCTTCTGGTTATGGGATTATGCCCTACCCTATATACAACAATGAGAGTGTTCTTCTTGGGACAGCTTCCAGGAGACTGGTCTTTCTCCATAGCAGGACAGCTTTCATGGATAAACCTGATTTATGAGATTCTGAACGAGGCAATTATTCTTCCTTTGTACTTTTTCATGGGTAAGAGTATCAGAAATAAAACTGAATATGCAAACAGGATAAAGACAGGTCTGATAATTTCATTCTGCGTCTATGGCTTCTGCTCCATCCTTATCTGCTGCTTCTCGTATCCTCTTTTATATGCAATGTCTACCAGCAAAGAGATAATGGCTGAATCTGCTGTCTACATACGTATTGAGAGCATAGCAAACATCTTTGTCCTTTTGAGCAGTTTCCTTCTTGTATCCCTTGTGACAATGGGAAAATCTAAATATGTATACATTCTTACCGGTGTAAAACTTATACTGTGCGTTCTTTGTGATACATTCTTTATTTCTTCATTGTCTATCTCTGCAAACCTTGGAGTAAACGGCATCGGCTACAGCAACATCATTGTAAATCTTATGATGTTTATAGTCTCTGCAATCCTGATTGCCCAGGAAGGCTATCCAATTTTCAGCAATGATAAACTCTCCTTTGCCTGGGTCAGAGATTTTTTCAGAATCGGAAGTATATCCGGGGCTGAATCCCTGGTAAGGAATGCCGCATATATGCTGATGATCAGCAGAATGGTCAATATGGTAAATGAGCAGGGGACATACTGGGTGGCAAATACTTTCATCTGGGGTTGGCTCCTTCTCCCTATAAATCAGCTTGGAGAGCTTATCAAGCAGGAAGTGGGTACAGATGAGAAGGCGGTAAAGAACAATACTGTCGGATATCTTGCTGTCACTATAATCATCTGCCTATTATGGATTGCAACAATACCACTCTGGAAAAGTTTTATGACCCATGTGCTTCAGTTTTCTGATGTTGACAAGCTGTATAACCTTGTCAAACTTCTGCTCGGTTTCTATGTTCTGTATGCTGTTCAGAATGTCTTTGACTCTGAATTTTATGGCCTGGGAAAAACTAACTATCTGCTGTTTGAGTCTTTAGTGACAAATATTGCCTATTATGGAACAGCATTTATCCTGTATCTGACTGGCATCTGGAATCCATCCCTTGTAGGAATAGCCCTTCTGTTCGGTATCGGGAATGCCTTTGACAGCATTGTGTCAGGTGGGGCCTTCGCCTATCTGCTGAGGAAAAAGAGAATAAACATCTGGGACATAGAGTAAAAATCTTGTGAAAACAATACATCCTGATTTATAATAGACTAAACAGCACATACAAGGAGAACAAATATGCTGACAGAAAAACTGGTTAAATACTACAGGCAGGTGGCAAACATCTTCTGCTGGGCTTTCCTCATCATCGCCACTTTGAGCGGAGCTGGCACAGGTTATGAGAGATGGGGCTTCATGGGACTTATCATCGGAGGATGCGGCGGCCTTCTGCTAGCCTTTATCCTGGAGCTTTTTATCATTCCGCCTATCATGGTTCTCTTTGAAATCAACGACAAGCTGGACACATTCAGAAGACAATGACATTTGATGAAATAACACCTGTATGCCTGGGAACAAATAGCAAAAACCCGGTGGCAATATTCAGGAAGCTGACTTCCCTTCCCTTCTGCCGTATACATGGGCCAGAACATCATATCCTAGTGGGTTCTGCACTGCTTACTGCTTATAAGAACGCAGGTGGTGACATAGAGCTTAAACCTGCACTTATAGAAATAATCACGCGTGGCAGCGAGGTTCCAGGCATGGCTTGCGGTCTCTGGGGTGCCTGCGGAGCCGGAATAAGCTCCGGTATCTTTATCTCAATCATAACAAAATCAACTCCATTCACACAGGAACCTATGGGGCTCTCCAACCTTATGACATCCAGTTCCCTGGGCAAAATCGGGAATATCGGCGGCCCGCGGTGCTGCAAGCGGGATTCTTTCCTCTCTATCCTCTCAGCCATCGACTTTGTGAAGGAACACTTCGGAATCGAGATGGTGAAGGAAGAGATAAAGTGTGAGTTCTCACCCCAAAACAGCCAGTGCATAAAGACAAGGTGCCCTTTTTACCACATATGATTAATGACGATATTCTTAAAAAGCTCTACACTCTGCAGGACATAACCTACCGGGATTTCCAAGGCAAGCTTCTGCCTACTGTAGATTCCAAGTCCATAATCGGGGTCCGCACTCCAGACCTCCGCAAGCTGGCTAAGGAACTGGTCAGAGGGGATGGCTTAGGCACATTCCTCGATGTTCTGCCCCATTCATATTTCGACGAGAACCAGCTCCATGCCTTTATCCTTTCTGAGATCAAGGACTACGACAGGTGCATAGCCCTGGTAGAACGCTTTCTTCCCTATGTGGACAACTGGGCCACCTGCGACCAGCTATCTCCCAAGGTGTTCAGGAAGCATAAACCCGATATCATCACCCATATAAAGAACTGGCTCAAATCCGATTCTGCTTACACTGTCCGCTTTGCTGTGGGGATGCTTATGCAGCACTTCCTGGATGATGACTTCAGTCCTGCCTATCCTAAAATGGTGGCAGCCATCAAATCAGATGAGTATTACATCAACATGATGAGAGCCTGGTACTTTGCCACCGCCCTTGCCAAGCAGTATGACGCAGCAGTCCCTTATATAGAGCAGAAAAAGCTGGATGTCTGGACACATAACAAGACTATTCAGAAGGCTATAGAAAGCTACCGGATAAAATCGGAGCAGAAAGAGCACCTTAGAACTTTCCGTTTGCACAAACAGCCTTAATTTAATATATTTAATACATGAACATACTCATGATAAGCGGAAGCCCGCACCCAAACGGGAACACTGCAATTGCACTTGCAGAGATGAAGAAGATTTTCGATGCAGAAGGTGTCGACACCACTATAATCCAGGTGGGTAACAAAGCTGTCCGTGGCTGTATAGGCTGCGGTTCCTGCTACGAGAAAGGTAAATGCATTTTTGATGATGATGTGAACAAGGCAGCCCAGCTCTTTGAGAAAGCCGATGGCCTGGTGGTGGCAAGCCCTGTCTACTACGCCTCTGCCAATGGAACTATGGTATCGTTCCTAGACAGACTTTTCTTCTCTACCCATTTTGACAAGAACATGAAAGTCGGAGCCTCTGTCGCAGTGGCACGCCGGGGAGGCTGTACTGCCACTTTCGACCAGCTTAACAAATATTTTACCATCTGCGGTATGCCAGTGGCATCCAGCCAGTACTGGAACATGGCTCACGGCAGGGCTCCCGGCGAGGCAGCCCAGGATGCAGAAGGACTCCAGACCATGCGGGTCCTGGCACGGAACATGGTGTTCCTGATCAAGAGCATTGCCCTTGGAAAGGAGAAATACGGCCTTCCAGAGACTGAGCCCTGGACACCTACCAACTTCATAAGATAGCAGAAGATAAAATGAGAAATCTTAAATACTATATTATTGCGCTTCTGGCACTCTACATTCTGGCCGGTTGCGCTACAACCAAATTTGATGTGATCTCAAAACCGGGCGCAGACCTGACCAAATGCGACAACATCCTTGTGTGCAGCAATATACCGGACGCAGTCTTCCGCGCAGACCTTGAGAGCAGGTTTGTGGACAACTTCTCCAAGAACAGCAAAAAGGCGACAGAGGGGACCAATGCTAAGTCCGAGGAGGGCTTCGATTACATCATGGATATCAAGCTGCTCACATCAAGTATCAAGCTGGACCACAAGAAAATCGGTCCTAAATTTCCTATCAGCATGAAGCTTGAGATCTGGGAAAGCCATGAGGTTACCGAGAAGGCAACAATGTCTTTTGACATCACCGTGACCGACATGCTGGACAAGGAGATAATCTTCAGGGGCACCGTCACATCCGAGACCGAGGAGAGCACCGAGGCAGGCTGTGTGGATGCCATCTTCAGCGATGTGGCAAGTAAGACTGTGAAGAAATATTTTGTCAAATAACCGGAGGAAAACATGAGAAAAACAATAATCCTTATGCTGGCCTTACTGATGATATGCACAATCTTCGGTTTTGCCGCTCCTGCAAAGAGTGCTCCACTGTATGACAAAGTCCTTATATACTGCAACTTCGACGACATGAACTACCGCAAGCAGCTGGAGAACAAATTCTTCAAACAATTCAAGTCCAAGAATATAACTGCAGCCAAGAGCCTTGATCTCATGCCTCCCCTTAGAGAATACACGCAAGAAGATATAGACAGAATCATGCAGGACAACGCACTCCAGACCCTTCTGGAGATAAAGCTCCTTGACTGCAAGCTCACCTCCGAGGACGATGCTGTCGCAGGCACCAAGTTCTTCAAGGTCTATGTGAAGGACATCAGCACTGTGGCTTCGGCAAAGATGGAATTTGATGTGACAATAATAGACAATAGGACCGGCGGGACTGCTTTCAATCAGAAGTTCAAGGAAGAAGCCTACGAAGACAGCGTGAAAGAGTCGGTGGATGAACTGTTTGACAACTTAGCTTACAAAATTGTACGAGGGCAATTCCTCGGAAAGAAACAATAATGCGGCAGTCCAGTGCAAAACTTTTACTGATATCTGTATTCACAGCCCGGGGAACCTCTTTTCTTTTCTCAAAGAGCCTCATGGGCACCATGTCCCCTATGAGCATCCTGGCATTGCGCTTTATCCTGGCATTCCTGATACTGGCTCTGGTGTTCTATAAAAAACTTAAGAACTTGAGAATGCCTACCCTGAGGGGTGGCCTGATACTTGGGCTGCTCTACACCATCTGCATGATATTCGAGATGTATGGCCTACGCCTCCTGGATTCCGGAGTCAGCGCCCTTATAGAGAACATGGCCATACTGTTTGTGCCAATCTATGTGGCCCTATGGACCCGAACCTGGCCCAAGGCTAAAACTCTGTTCTGTGCAGTGCTGGCCATAGCCGGCGTAGGGCTTCTGTCCATAAGCCAGATGGAGATGAAAAGCGGCTCCTTAGGCATATTCCTTATAATCTGCGCCGCACTCACCTACGGCTTCTGCATTATTGCCACCGAGAAGGTGTCCCACAACGGCGACCCGGTATCAATAGGGATAATCCAGCTGGGAGTAATGGGTATAGTAAGCCTTGTCATCTCCCTGGCTGCTGGCGACTTTGCATTTCCGTCCAGCCAGAACCAGTGGATCATGCTTCTGTTCCTGGTACTTATATGCAGCTGTTTCGGCTTTACATTCCAGCCGGTGGGACAGCGTTATCTGCCGGCCGAGACTGCCGCAGTCCTTACTGTAATAAATCCGTTTGCAGCCAGCATCATGGGAGTATTAGTTGCACACGAAGGGCTTACCTTTGCAAAAGGTGCCGGCTATATTGTGATTCTGCTTGCACTTGTGATATATAATAAAAACACTGAAAAAAAACTTAACCAAGGAACAAAAATATGAGAAAAAGAATTGTCTTTATTCTGCTGATTTTATCAGTACTGATTTCGGTATCCTGCAAGACAGCACCGCAGGAAATGAGCAATCAGCATTCCGATGCCCTTTCGCTGTGGACCGATGAGGCTCCGCTTAAGAAGATGCTGACCGAATACATGGGAAAAATAACAGATAAAAATTCAAAAGATTTTATACCTGTAGAAAACCGGATTGCCGTATTTGATATGGACGGAACACTGCTCTGCGAGACAGACAGGGACTACTTTGACCACACTCTCCTGGCCTACCGGGTGACAGAAGACTCATCTTACAAGAACAGCGCAAGTGCTTTTGAGAAGGAAGTCGCAGACAAGATAATAGAGCAGAGCAAGATTACATCTCCTGTGGGCGGACTTGATATTGACCACGGCAAGGCTGTGGCGACAGCTTTCAAGGGAATGACCCCTGACCAGTTCATCGCCTACATACAGGAATTCAAAAAACTGCCCATGCCAGGATACGAGGGAATGACCCGGGGAGAAGGATTCTACCTTCCTATGATCCAGATAATAAACTATCTGCAGGCAAATAACTTTACAGTGTATATTGTAAGCGGAACAGACCGTTTTATAAGCCGGGGAATATTCTATGGCAACAAGGATTTTGACATTCCGCCGTCACAGATAATCGGGTCAGATGTTCTTATGGTCGCAACACACCAGGGCAATACAGACGGCCTTAAGTACACATACACAGACCAGGACCAGGTAATTCTCGGCGGCCAGTTCCTCATCAAGAACCTGAAGATGAACAAGGTAACAGCGATTGTGCGCGAGATTGGAGTGCAGCCGGTCCTCTCCTTCGGAAACTCTACCGGAGATGCCGCAATGGCAATGTATACAATCACAGGCAACCAATACCTGAGCCTTGCAGCCATGCTCTGCTGTGACGATGTTGTCCGGGAGAACGGAAATGAGAAAAAAGCAGAGGAGATGTACAAGCTCTGTAACAAATATGGATGGATTCCTGTTTCTATGAAAAACGACTGGAAGACAATCTATGGCGATGGCGTTGAGAAAACTAGCAAATAAGAATATATAAAAAGGAATTGAATATGAAGAAAAGTTTAATCATTTTTATGCTGATACTGTCAGCATTGATTTTATCTGGATGCAAGACTGTACCCCAGGAGGTCAAGACTGCGGAACTTCTCCGTACCAACCAGAGCTGGGACGGAGCACTGCTGCCAGACTATCCAGAGGGAGAGCCTGAGCTGGTAGTTATGCGCTATGAGTTCCCTGCAGGACAGAAACTGGGTTGGCATCATCATCCAGTCATGAACTACGGTATTGTGCAGCAGGGAGAGCTGACAATCATAGGGCTGGACGGAAAGGAAAAAGTAGTCCACGAAGGTGAGGCCGTAGTTGAGATGGTAGGTACCATACATCATGGCGAGAACCGTGGAACCAAGACAGTCATACTTAATATGTTCTACCTTTCAAAGGAAGGTGAGCCACTAGCTGTGCAGCACCCAGAGATACCATTGGAGTAACCTTTAAATGAAGAAAAAATCAGTAATTTTTATATGTATTATTCTATTTTTATGTTCATCTTGTGCTAAAAATGGTAAATTTTTAACTGTTACTGGTGTTGGAACTACCGAGTTCGACCCAAATTTGGTAAATTTTTCCATAACAGTCGAACACATCTCCCCGATTTTAACCGATTCTGTAGCCAAAACAAAATCAGGAGTGATGGGAATTCTGGAAGTTTGCCGCACCTTTGGTGTATCTGAGCAGGATATAAAAAGCAGCCACATAAGCACAAACCAGGTGTTCCACTGGCAGAACGACACAGGAAAACGGGTGCTGGAAGGCTATTCATCTTCCCAGACCACCAACATAACTTTCCGCACTCTGGAGAAACTTGAGGAGTTTACAGCTGCTCTTTTCAAGCAGGACATAGCCTCTATGAACAGAATGGAGTTCGGCCATTCCGACAGCAGCAGCTTTGAGTCAGAGGCTACCCTGAAAGCTTTGGACAACGCAAAGGAAGAGGCCGGGAAAATAGCAGACCGGATGGGGGTAAAACTTGGCGAGGTAATCTACATCTCTGACAATGGAGCTGACTACTCAGGCTATAGAGAATCAATCAACAGCCCTATGATGTTTGCCAAAGCCTCTGCTGACAGCGGTGTGGTGGCCTCCCCCGGGCTTCTTTCCGTGACCCGCTCTGTGCTGGTCAAATACCGGATCAAGTGACAGCAATGCCATCGTATTATGTCGATTTTCATACCCACCTCCACTCCTACCCTGACCACAGTCAGGCAGGAAAGGAGATCCGGGAGCATAAGATCATCTCTGTAGCCGCATCTATGGATATAGCATCCTACCTGGCAACAAAGGAGATGGCAAAAGATAATCCCTGGATAATTCCCACCTTTGGCATACATCCCAAGTACAGCGGCTCTGTGGTATCTCTGTCTGATCTGGATATATACCTGAACGACTCTCCTATAATCGGGGAGATAGGGCTTGATGAATGCTGGCACGCTGATGTGCCCCAGGCTGTGCAGGAAAAGGTTTTTGAGTATATTCTGGACCACTGCCACAGAAATCAGAAATACTGTGTGATACACACCAAGGATGCAGAGACTCGGGTGCTGGAGATACTTGAAAACTACAGCGGTGCAAAGCCTATAATCCACTGGTACGATGGCGATGCAGAGATTTTCAGGAAGATGCTGGACAGGGGATATTACACTACTTTCGGATGCCAGGTTAGGTATTCAGACCATATCAGGGAACTTTTGAAGATGACCCCGGTTGAACAGATTCTTTCCGAGACCGACAACCCGGACAGCGAGAAGTGGCTGGGAGGCACTGATGACAGCCCCTCTCTGATACACAGGGTGGTACGGGATATAGCGGAAGTGAAAGGTATTAGCGAAAGCGTCTGCCGCAAAATAATCTACGGGAACAGCAGGGAAATTCTGGCAAATCTGCCTATTAATCCTCCCAAAGATACTTACCAGAGTTTCTGCTTTTTTTTGTCCCACCAGCAACATTGTCAAGGGTTGCCATATCAAGCTCGGTATTCTCAAGCTCTGAAAGATAGGCCTCTGCCTCTGCTTTTGTGATTTCTATGCCTCCTTTTTTAGCCAGTTCCATGAGCTCCTCAGGAGTTTTACATTCCATTGCCATTGCTTTCTGTTCTTTTGTAAGTGAGTTTAAATCAAGTTTGTTCATAAATACCTCTATGCGATGTAAAGCTCAGCCTCTTCTTTAGTAAGTGTGAAACCGTTGGCATTTGCAAGGGACATCACCTCATCGGCTGTCTTGCACTCTATTGCTTTTTTAAGAAGTTTGCGTTCTTTCTGTGTCAAATACCCTTCGGCAGCAATTCCAGAGACAAAGATGACATCCTCATCCTCTTCCTCGCCAACCAAGACATCATACACTGTTTCGCGCTTTCCTGTATATTTAACATCAAGCACAGTGACAGTTCCGCCATTCCGGAGGAGTGCTTTCTTTCCTTTAGCAAACTTTACCAGACAATGCTGCCCATGAGCCAGATACAAGGGCTGGCTTTCGGTTGTGCGCAGCAGAGTGCCGTTGGAGAATGTGACCTCTACAATTTCTTCCTCAGCCGGTGTCATAACTTCGGTAACAACACCTATAATCTCCTTTCCAGATGCATCCAGGGTAATAACCTTGTCGCCAACCTTGAGATCTTTGATAAGTTTTACACCGCCAGGAACAGCAACCTCGGAATCGCCTGCAAAACAATTACTATGACCATTTCCTTCTTTTTCTCCGCAAATAGCGTTATTGCACAAATATCCACCACCAGCCACTTGATCAAGTGCTTGCTGATCAAGTTCCATGTTGTCCATCTCGGACAGGTAGGCCTCGGCTTCTTCCTTTGTCAATGTGAAACCTTCGGCCTTTGCCAGGGTCATCAGCTCGTCGGCTGTTTCGCACTTCAATGCTTTTTCAAGCATTTCCTTTGAAATTTTTGTCATGTCAATCGGCATTTTTCTTCCCCTTATTTGTTTATTATATATTAATTATTATATTTGTCAAAATAAATATTAGAGATGCCTTTTCCCTGCAAAGCTCAGCAACTTTGCTTCGGTAGATGCAAAATGGATTTTGAGGGCAGAGGGGCTTTTAAGCGGAAACTTGTCTACAGGGAGCTTGAAAGAGTCGGAAAGAAACTGTAATGTATTTTCTCCGGCAGATATTTTTTCAGTCGAAATTACGTGTCCAGCAGTCATCGCAGTTACCATCGTTGTTGCCACCGGCAACTTTGTCCAGGTATTCCTCGTCCAGCTCTACATCATCAAGCTCTGCCAAGTAAGCATCTGCCTCTGCCTTGGTGATTTCAAATCCTTCAGCTTCAGCCAGTGCGATCAGCTCATCAGCAGTTTTGCAGTGTGATGCTTTCTCCAGAATCTCTTTTGTGATTTTTGATTTGTCAATCGGCATTTTTCTTCTCCTTATTTTAATGCAAATCCTGCATTTTCTATTATTTCCATCATCTCTTTCAGGTTTATGTGCTTACACGCAATTATGCACCTGCCATGCCACCGCCTCTATTGCAACGTTCATTTGCTCCTAATCCTGCACTGTAGCACATACCGCCAGCCACATTATCCAGTGCATTCTCGTCCAGTTCCATGTTGTCCATCTCGGCCATATAGGCCTCGGCCTCTTCTTTTGTCAGTGTGAAACCTTCGGCCTTTGCAAGGGCACCCAGTTCATCGGCTGTCTTGCACTGTTCTGCTTTTTCTATCATCTCTTTGGTGATTTTTTTCATATCTATTGGCATATTTTCATCCTTTTCTATCAGCTAAGCAATGTACAGTTCAGCCTCTTCTTTGGTGATTGTAATTCCGTTGGCCTTAGCAAGGGACATCACCTCATCGGCTGTCTCACACTTCAATGCTTTATCAACCATTTCCTTGGTAATCTTTGTCATGTCAATCGGCATATTATCCTCCAGCAAATTCTGATTTGCTATTGTAATTAATTTTTATAACCGCAACCGTCGACTGCGTAGCATACCCTTTTGCCAGCAGCAACTTTATCCAAATCAGCACTGTCCAGTTCAATGTTATCAAGCTCGGCCAGGTAAGCCTCAGCTTCCTCTTTAGTCAGTGTGACACCGCTGGCCTTTGCAAGGGTCATCAGCTCTTCTGCAGTTTCGCACTCCAATGCTTTAGCAGACATTTCCCTTGTAATCTTTGTCATGTCAATCGGCATATTTTCCTCCTTGTCTATCAACTAAGCGATGTACAGTTCAGCCTCTTCTTTGGTGATTGTAATTCCGTTGGTCTTTGCAAGAGACATCACCTCATCGGCTGTCTTGCACTCCCTTGCTTTTTTAAGAAGTTCGCGTTCTCTCTGTGTGAAATACCCTTCGGTAGCAATTCCAGAGACGAAAAATACA
>Ga0256405_10006819_pt1 | contig 17852 bp, 21 predicted proteins | sample RumenRJG_02DNA_FD_189096 | JGI IMG/M metagenome (GOLD analysis project Ga0256405, IMG submission 189096) | Bovine rumen microbial communities from Lethbridge, Alberta, Canada - RJG_02 | ecosystem: Host-associated > Mammals > Digestive system > Stomach > Rumen | place: Canada: Alberta...
GTTTCCGGAAACAGCCGTAACCTTCACATAAGGAATTCCCACCTGCTGTGGAGTATTATTATCTCCTTCAACAGGTGGCTTTTCATCAGCATTGCCAATTTTAACCGCAGTGAATCCGACACCATCAGGGCGAGAATGTACCAATGCCTTATAGGCATCAACAGGTCTTTGTTCAACTTTTTTTGCCTGCTCAATAATAGATACTTCACGATTGATGGTTTCCATATCCTTTTGTGCCTGTTCATAGTCGGCTTCCAACGTTGGATTAATTTCATAGGAAGAAAAGTATAGGATAGTAGCAAGTTCCAGCACGGAAACAACACCGAAAATAACGCAAGCTTTTTTACATACACGTTCAATAACACGCCGCCATTGACGATTTTTAGAAGCTTGCTTGGCAAGTTCCGGCAAAAGATTACCGCTTTTTACGTTGATAAAGTAATCCTTCTTATCATAAAGAGGATTATCAAGAGAATCCTTATCGGAAAGTTCATCATAAGCCTGTAACAACGTACCGACTGCTGGCATCCATAATCCATGTTCTTTTTCAGGAATAATACCCGCATCAATAAAATCAGGAAATACCAGTTTTTCTTCCGGCTTTCTCATATCAACAGCCGATAACCCCAATATTTCCTTATCATTCGTCAAGACATAATACGGCATATCCGTATTAACATTCATGAATGTTTGCCCTGCTGTATAGTCATTCGCCGCAATAGCAGATGCAAACTCTGAATTTGCTGAATCCCCTTTTTTAAGCGCATTAATAGAAATCTCCGGAGCATCGGACATAAAAATGCCACCAGCAGGAGAATAGGTTACTATAGATGCTTGGTCAGGGTAAATCATGATAAGTGGCATTTCATCATGCCAGTTGCCAAAAGCACGGAAAAAACCTATTGATGCAGGCTCAATGGATGACAACGCAATGCGCTCATTCATGCAGACTTCCACAATTTTATCTACATAGAATTTACGAATTGCATATACAGATTGTCTATCCGGAGCCGGAGAAGTGGTAGAAACAGGCATAGAAATATAAAAGCTATCCGCATCTTCCCCGGTATGCTCCTGAATTTGTGACAATAGATTTGCTTCATTGATGAAGTCTACCGACTCAACGTATGAGAAAATATAATCCGGCAACACAATATAAATATCATCACCAGCAATATCAAACTCATTTTTGAGTTCTGCAAAAAATCGTGCAAGGTTTGCGGTTTCACCAGCCCCTTCATTTTCAATATACGAAAGAGCTGGGTCTGTCACCGCATAATCTTCGATAATAAATGTTAGATTTTTCCGAAGAGAACCTTGGACAATTTCCGTTCGGTCAGGCCTAAAAAATATGGAAATCAATCCGAAACACCCTCTCTTTGTACTAAATTAATATCGAAAATTAATTGATTGTAAAAATCCGGTCAAGTTTTGCCGTTTTAAGAGCTTTCATTACTGCTGGATGCACAATATTTCTGAACTCAATGTTTTCGCCTCCAACAAGGTCACGTTGTTTTTTAAAAAGGCGATTTGCCGAAGAGTCGATAAACATTGTTTTTTGAAAATCAATGACAATTTTACTACATCCCTGCGTATTTACTGCTGTTTTGAGTTCATTTTCAACTTCCATTGATTTAACTAAGTCAAAGCGGCCTTCGACTGCTACTATTGCATTTGTTCCATCAACTATAACGTATTTCATTCTTTAACACTCCTTATTATCATTATAAATGGGCGGGGAAATTGCTTTCAGCTCTTCCTTAAATGATGGAGCTAAACTTGGTAATATAGGGTCAGGTAACTTATTTAACCCATCTGTATTAACAGGCTTATGAATGTCATTCTTAAACTTGATGATTATCCCCGAAACATCATCATGTTTTGCCATGCCACTCTCTTCCGCTTCATTTGCCGCATAAGTAAGCTCCCACAATCCATCAGATGCAACAATGATAGACTCTACATCGTAAAGTGGAATTGAAAAATCTACAAACGTAGGGTCTGTTATGTACCCTAATAAAAATTCTTCAAATTCATGTAGCTCTATCTTTCCATCCATTTTATGAACGTATATTCCGGGTATACCAGCTACAGCAAAATGGAAAATGCCTGTATCAACATCAACTTTAAAAATAATCGCGGCAATAGGGTCAGGAGAAATATCTATCTCGTATAAATCACTATTGACAGATGTAAAAATCTCCGAAAGTTTTTTATAAACCCCTAGCTCAAACATTTTCAATTCTTTTTTGAGAAATGCTCGTGCTGACCTTACCAATGAAAAACTAAAAATGTCGTGACCGGGACAATCAAATAACAGGCCATATAAATTATGATTACTATCTTCCCAATACTCAAAAAAATCGCCGGATAATAATTCAAACGCTGAAAAAAGGTTTAATGTTTCATAAAAATTATTACTTATTGGCTGGGGAATAATCGAATACATTTCATTAACAGCTTTTTGAATCTCCATGCTGTTTTTCGATTTTATTCGTAAAAGGTCATAATAACCAACAACCTGTGTTTTTAATCCTTCATAGAATTTAGTAGCATCCGTCATATTAAAGAAAAAATCAGCCTTAGTATTTGCTAGAATATCTTTAATATCGTATAAAAATATCTTAACATTGCTACCACTTCTAGCATCTTTAATAATACTGGAAACACTCATTCCATTCATGTCCGGCAGGTCACACGAAATAATGATTAAGCTAGGATGAATTTCATTGAATTTTTCCAAAGCTTCGATACCACTCGTTGCTGTATACTTTGATACATCAAATTTAACCAGCCATTCGTCAAGCCAGCCAAGAATTTTTTCAGGATTACGGTCAACGAGTAAAAGCCTTTCCGGCCTCAAACCAATACTCATTGTATTACCCCTTCCTTCTTAATTAAAAATCTTGGAACAAGCTGGCCGATTTTCGTAGTAGGCTCAATGTTCAGATTTACCCCTTCCGTTTTAGCAACAAGCGTAATAGACTGGCCATCTGCATCAAGATAGATATAATCACAGCCTGTCAACATATACCAAAACCCGGAACTAGCTGTTGAATCAGCTACATAGTCCCCCCAATCCATGTCATAATACTTAGGATTGAGCATAAGCTTTTGAAGTCTGTCCCTGTACGCAAGGGCATCAAACGCATTTGTTTCGGAGTAAACCGATACAGCAATATCAAAAGCCATTCGTCTTATTATTATGGTAATATTTGCGTTATACGGCCCGTCTACGCTGTATCGAGCCGCATTTTGAACAGCTTCTTCTACCGCCTGCTGATATTCATAGTTGGTTTGACCTTGAAATGCTATATATATGATTTTGAAAATTTTTTCTTGAATAGGCCCAAAGTTCTGTAGCCCTATGAATTTGAACTGGTCTAGTTGCAAGATACTTCCTCCTTATCCCACCTTCTACTTTGTTATAATCGGGATTACCCGGTGGATTATCTTATCCATGGAAATCACCCCAATATACCTGCCATCGTAACTATTTTGCTCTTTTGTATAAGCTAAAAAATGATTTGGAGGAACTATATGATGGCCTTTGGGAAGTTGCGGCAAGTCATGACCCTTTCCGTCATCCTTCGCCACAATGCCGATATACTCACCGCCAACACTAAAAGAACCATCCTTGTCCAGTGTATATACTGTACCGGGTAAAGCTATATGTTTCAAAAATACAATATCTTCTTCTCCCTCCGGAAGCCAGCCATTATTTATAGCCGTTTCTGCCATATCCCTGTGCCTGAACGCGACAATATCACCATTCCGATACTCTATTGTAGGGATTGACATGTACAGACCAACTGGCAGACTGGCAGTTCCATTTAGAAAGAGCAGGTTTGGTTCAACGAGAAATGGCAAGCCCATCGACCTTAATGCCGACCAGCTAAACAGGATAAGGAAAGCTATTGCAAAGAACAGTTTTTGAGGTTTAGTCATGTAGCATCATCCCTCATTTATCTAATACATAACCATTTTTTACATTATATATCAAAAAAAACCTCTAAATTATTATGTTTCTGCGAAATTGAAGCAAAAATAAAACCTGTTCAATTTGAACAGGTTTTAAAACAGCCAGTCAAGTCAGTCACAAACGTGCATCCATTATACATAAAGGAGAGTCAACCTGTTCAAATTGAACAGGTTGACTCTCCTTACTTTTATAAGTCAATCAAAACTCAACCATAAACCAGTCAGTCAGGCACAAACATACTGTGATACGGTATTTTCAAATTCATGCTTGTAGCGCCCAACGGTTCCGCAATTGCATAAACACAGTGAAGCGAGCTGGTCATTCGATAAAAAAGGATTTTTAACAAATGTAGCAATAACCTTGTTCTTCATGGAACTATCCGGATTTTCAATGCACTCTTCCAGTTTATTTAGCAACCCACGATAATTGTTATAATACGTTTCAAGACTATTTAACCAAAAACTATCAATGAAAGTGCTTGCCGGGTCAATATCTTGAGCACAAGTGATAATGATAGCAATAGCTTCTATTACATTGATAATTTTTTTGGGAAAATAAACATCACTAATTGTCAGCCGGAATTGCGAAGCATCATATACCTTTTTTACGATTTGTTCTTCCCATTTGTATAGCTGTGCTCCGGATACATTAACAGAGCTGGAAATCGCCGTTGTTCCTTTATTTTTCTTATACTTGTAGTATATGTACTTTTGCCACTCCGGGGAAAGTGAATTAATAACCGAAGCCACTAGAATATTATTCACTTCATTACGAACAATACGGAAAAGATATTTTTTTACTACTTCGCCATCATTACTTATTTCTTGACAAAAAAGTTTTATAGCTTCTCTTTCCTTTTTAATCGTTGAAGTGTCCGAAAAATATTCTTGAATTAGATTTGTGGCAAGCTTGTTACAAATCTTAATTTTCGACTTCTTACTACGAGCCATGACGGGTTCCCTCCCTAAATTCCACAAAATCCTTACAATCTCATGACTCAATATTTTGTTATCGCTGTATAACTACTGCCACAAAATCAGCGGGTCAGTATATTCATAGCCACCATGTCCATCTGAAATTACATATTCCAAGTGCAGATGGGGGCCGTTACTATTACCAGTGGAGCCAACCTCGCCAATTATTGCATTAGCAGAAACCACTTGTCCGACTTTTACATATACCGCTTGCATATGAGCATAACGAGTATACGCATCAATAGACGGATGATACAGAAGAACCTGATTCCCATATCCGTCCGAGTAATTACCTGCCTGCATAACTACTCCATCAAACAAGCAATTAACAGGAGTCCCATAGTCATAACCAAGGTCTACCCCGGCATGAAAACGCCAATCACCGTAGATAGGATGTATTCTCCATCCGAAAGCCGATGTAACGGGTAGAGCACTTGCCATACTGATAGAGCTAAAAACTAGAAGAAATATGAACATAAAGACACTACTACGCATAACCATCATTCCTTCTTAATCTGTTGAATTTTGATATAACCTCCCTGCAACTCCATAAGTTCGTGAAATTTCTCTTATTTCTTCATTTGTGAGTCCTGAACACTTTGAAATATCGCTTGCGGTCATCCCCTTTTCTACCATTTCGTTCATTTCATCAGGTGTAATAGTCTTCCCTGTGCGTGGATATAACCTATCAATTTCCTCTTTGGATAACTTAATGGTCTTGACTGGTGCTCCCATATCTTCCCCATATTCGCTATGTTTAACCGAGTCCCAGTAAAACGGCTTATCACCACTTTTTTTTACCTTATCGTTGCTATTTTTATGCACAGGAGTAAGATGCCCTGTTCCTTTTCGTAGTATTCCCATATTATTTTCTCCCTCTTACTATTCCCCATTGAGCATGTAAAATCCTTTTAATTCTTTATTTTTTCTCGCAAAATCGCAAGCTGACTCAGCGTTTCGCCATATCGAAGCATCCACTGGCCGCATTTAAGCTCGTCTACTTCTTCATAGCGTTCTCCCTGTGCTTTTGCATATACCTTAATTTTTTCAAGGCTTTCGATTTGTGATTTGACCACCCAGTTAATTGCTTCTTCTTTCGCCTTGAAGGTAGGTGAGGATAAATCCTCCGGCAGGTCTTCAATTTCAACCCGTACAGCACTGGAATCCAGTTCATCTATTTCTTCATCAGTCGGTACGGCTGGTTTCCATGGCTCAATAATTTCATTTTCCCCGGCATCACGGCTGACACTATCTTGATTATCATCATTGATAGCATCTTCCGGTTCCGTTATTGAATCATTGGCAGGTTCTTCCTGCTCCGTTACTTCATTATCTTCATGTGGCTCTGCTACTGATGAAGTGTCTGTCGTATTTTCGTCCTCTTTATCAGTAGTTATGTTGTTTTCATCAGTATCAGCAGGAGTAGATGTATCTTCTTCTTTATTTGCTTCTTTTAATGATTTTTTATAATCCACCAAGTCCTGAATGTAATTATTTCGTTCACCATTATCAATTTCTGCAAGATATTTTTCTTGTTCCTCCGGCGTGAATGTGCTAAGAGTTGCCCCAAAGATGAAGGAAACCTTACCTTCATCCACATAAGTTTTGGCAAGCGGAGAAAGTTTTTTCATGGATTGAAGCCGTTGTAATTTTGATTCACTGATTTTCAGAAACTCTTCCGCGAAGTATGTACGGAAATTGCCACGTTCACCGCGCGGCAGAGCATCATAGATTTCTTTTGCCAGCGGTTCAAGACGAGAAATTTCTTCCAATCGTTCATCAATCGTTCTAATTTCACGCTGTCCCATGTTGGAAAGCATTAAATACATGTCAGCGATTTTATCAACGGGGATAACTTTTTCTGTGCCGTCCTCTCTTGTGATTCGTATTGGCTCAAAATGCACAAGATTGCAGGGAAGAGTACGGTCAGTTACTTTTTTTTCTTCCAGCAATTTCTCCCATGCGGCTTTACGGCGATGACCAGCAATCAAAAGATAGTCTTTACCATCCGTAGACTTGTCGGTATTATCGACAATAATCAGCGGTTCAACGAACTTGGAAAGATTAATCTGTTCAGCCAGTTTATCAATATCACGAAGACCATAGAAATTGCCCGGATTAGATTTGATGTTATCAATATCAACACGCAAAATGATATTTTTATTTTCATTTAAGCTGGCATCTTTGCTTGCTTTATTTAAAAAACCACCCAGTCCAATATGTCTTTTTCTATTATTCGCCATTATATTATTACCTCTTTCCTTTATATTCAATTACAATACTTTTTCCCCTGTAAAGCTTGCCTGAATCAGCTCGGAAAGCTTGCTTACAAACTTTTTAATATCTTGTGCATAGCCGGAGCCGGGACAAATCTCAAAGATAGATTTTTGCTGATTGACTACTTTATCAAGCCATTTCTGTGTATTCTTGCCGCCACGAATTGTAGGCATCATATAGTAGTTCTCTTTCAGTTCATTATATATATCAGAGCAAAAAGCTGTGCTTTGATTGATGACTACCCCACGAATTGTCGCGTTTAATCCAAGAGCGTCCTTGTAATTATCTAATTCATCCTGTAGCTGATAAATACCATTTACCGAGAACCGATTGGGCAAAGTAACCGCAATAAGGTCATCAACAATAGTAAGGCCGTTCAAAACTGGAATATTTGAATCAGGAGGATTATCTATTATACAAATATCATAATCATTCCAAATCGGAGTTAGTGCTTCTTTTAAGATAGTGTCCTGTCGTGTTTTTTGGTCACGCAAAATTTCAATATTTATATCAAGCAGTCCAGCATCAGCGGCTAAAAGGTCAATATTTTGGTATCTAGTCTTTTGAATGACTTCTGAAATATCAGCCGTACCTCGGAATAAGTCAGTAAGCGTAGGCTTGTCCGGGTCAGCATCAAACCAAGTAGATGCGTTAGCTTGCTTGTCTGTGTCGATAAAAAGAATCCTTAATCCATCATTAAACCACTCACCAAGCGCATAAGCGGTATTAATGGCCAACGTAGTTTTTCCAACTCCGCCTTTCCAATTTATATAACTTATAACTCTCAATTTTTCACACCCCTTATAACTTTACTTCCATATAGAACTATATACTTATAAAATAACCGTTACGATACTTTTGATTTCTTTGTTTTAATAAAATCCATGATGGTATTATGTACCCTTAATAAAATCTGATGATACTCTTCAAGTGTCTGTTCATCAAGATTAAGTATGTTATTTTTTTGATTTAAACACTCAGTTATTGCGGTTATATCATTCTGTACTTTTCTAAACGCCGGATTGATAATAAATCTTCCATTTTCTGATGTTGTAACAAGCGAATAAAGCTCTTCTTTTGTTTGATTAAGATAATCAATAAGTTTGAGAATTTCGTTGATTTGAACTTTATCATAATCTGTGTGATAAAATTCATCTGCAATCTTAATTAATTGTGGTTTTGTCGTTTCCTTAAATTTCGTAATTAAAATATCAAGGTCAGATATTCCACCATTCTTAAAAATCTTTTGATATTTAGCAATTCTCTTTTCCAGCTCTTTATTATCTTTTTGTAATTGTTTATAGTCAGGTGGAGGTACAATAACATCCTTGGTTATAACTTGCACCCTTTTCTGACTATTTAATTTTGCTTGAAGTTCTTCGTTTTCTTTTTCAAGTCTATTGATGGTATCTATTAAATCCTTTTCATCAGCCACTTAATTAACCTTCTTTCTTTTTGTAATCTTTTAGGAAAAGTTCATCGAAAGATTTTTGATATAGCTCAATAATTTTTACAACTTCCGGAAGCTCAAATGGCCTTGAACCATTTAATCTTCTTGCTAAAGTTACTGGTGTTATGTTAATTTTTTTAGCTAGAGATTTTATCGTATCACCGTTTTTCCCAATTTCCATCATCAAAGTTGGAAATAGTTCATATTTATTTTTAGATGTTTTATTCATAATTATTATTTATTTAACTATCTGCTAGGATAGCTCTCCTTTCTTCATTATTCCATTTGCTATATGAATAATAACAAACGATGGTAAATAGAACTACCATTACAGCTATTATATTTAATTTTAGCTGGGTTGTCAACCGAAATTTAATTTATATACCCAAAATATTAGTTTATACTTTTTTCAGATTATTCTGTTATTTTACCTGTTCAATTTGAACAGGTAAATAAAAAAGCCCCAAACGGGGCTTTTAAACGCACTTTGTCAAAAAATATCCATTTCCTCTTCGTTTACAGGTGTTCCATTGAGGTCTGCCGATTCTTCCTTCTCTTTGAAATCAAAAATGTCCAGCTCATTCACACGCACCTCGGTCAGGTACTTTGTGGTTCCGTTTGATTCATAGCTACGGGACTGGAGTGGCCCGGTGATGCCAATTCTGCTTCCCTTCTTGCAGTTGTTGCCAATAATTCTTGCTATCCCATTCCACGCCACGCAGGAAATGTAATCTGCATTTTGTTTCGGCATCTGCTGGTCATCGCTCCCCTCCTTCTCTTCTTTTTTGTAGTAACGGCGGCGAACTGCCAAGGTGAAATGCACACAGTCATTTCCACGAGTAGATTTGCGAACCTCCGGGTCCTTGGTTAATCTTCCTGTCAGATGAACACTATTCATTTATAACACCCCTTTTTATAGACATATCATCATAATATCAGTTTATATCAGAGTAATGGTGAATTTTATTATGGATTTGCAGATTATTTTTTGTTACATCATGTAACCATTTGTTGACTAATGTAACACGGAATGTTATAATAATAACATCGAAAGAGTGTGATGTTAAGTTTGGAGGGATTGTTAATGGCAAAACATGGAATTGTAATAACCCTTGAAAAAGAATTAGAAGATGGAATCCGTTATATATTTAAACGAAATGGATTTTCTACCAGCTTCGATGTGAAGAGCGAATGGAAGGATAACGAGTCCTATATAGAAAAGATTCTTGTCCCACAGTTTGAATCCCGGCAAAAAGAAGCCAACTGGATGCGCGAGCCGTAAATGGAAGGAGGATGACTTATGATAACTGCAAAAGACTATAAGGATAAGTTTAAAAGTCTGATGACAGAACTGAATATTGATTATAATACGATTGCCAAGATTATGAACTTAAAATCCCAGCAGGCGGTATCTATGAAACTTGCAAGAGGAAACCTTACAGTAATCGAAGAACGAAACCTGTTAAGTGAACTTGGTTACACGGTACGCTGGGAGCGAAAAGGGAGAAGTTATTTATCTTCTAAAGATATAGATTTTATTATTAGTGGAGAATTAAAAGGACTTTGTATTTGGCTTGAAAGACTGAATATGATTAATAATCCTGAAATACGAAAGCAGTTGAAAAATAAAGAGATATTTAATAAAGAAGATATAAATAATCTTGAAGAATTAAATCACATTGAATATGAAATCATGAAAAGATGGACAGTAATTACTACAATTTTAAAAGTATATTACAGAAGTTATGAAGCCGCAAGAGAACTGAAGAAAGTAGAAAAATATATAAAAGAGCGATATGAAAATGTCCCCAGTTTTATGTTTAACCATATTTAAAGATAATGAAGGAGATTGTAATGGGTGTATATGAATATTTTGAACCAAACGAACTGGTAAAAAGAAAGTCAGATGTGCGTGGAGATTGTGTGATAAGAGCCATGTGTAAAGTCTTTAATAAAAAATGGCTGGAAGTATTTGATGAACTGGTTGTAATAGCAAGGGAATTACAGGAACTACCTAATGCTAAGATAGTTTGGAAGGACTATCTTAAAGAGAAAAATGTAACCTATGTTCCTATTAAGGTAAAGAAAGGAACTAAACGGCCCACTGTAAAAAGCTTTGCACAAACACATAAAGAAGGAACCTATATTTTATCTGTTGCCCATCATGTAGTTGCCGTAAAAGATGGCAAGTATTATGATTCGTGGGATAGTGGTAATTGTTCTTTATATTCATACTGGATTGTGAAAGGCAATCAAAAAGAAGAACAAAAGAAAGAAATTGATAAGATTTTACAGGAAGAGCATATATCCCCTGCTGAACTGTTAAATAAATTAAAACGTAATAAGGTGATGATATAATGGCAAAGAGAATAAAATGGATTACACATGACGTAAGCTTCAATAGGGGAAACCATGAAACGCTAATTGCTAAACTGAATAACTGTAAAGTATGGCTTGGGCTTAGAGCTTGTTGCACAACATCAACATTCAAATCCGAGGTAAGAAGACTGGCACAAGCATATGGAGCAACGGAAGTTGAGATAAAGAAAGCTTATGAAGAAGGTCTTGGAGGAAAACTTTATCCCACAGAAAAAAATGTAATTGGCTGGCTAACACTAAATGAAGAGTTTATCTTCTCTATTGACCTGCCTGTACCGGAGGGAGCCAAGAGAAACATAAAATACTTTGAGTCATCCGAATTATTTAATTAATCATCTATGAATCTTTTATAAAAGGAGCGAATAATTATGTTAGGTAATGTTCAGGACACAAATTACAGTAATTTAAGAGAAGTATGGACTCACGCAGATAAATCAAAACTCATTTTCATGCCAGCAAATGAGTTAATCCGGAAAATGTGCTATTTTCACGATGGGAATTGCGACATTATTGGTGGTGTAGAATTTGCAACGGATACAAAGGAAGATAAAATAGCGGAAACACAAACATATCTTTTCTGTTCTTCAGACTTTTATTTTAGTAATGCAGGCCGTAATTCATCGCTTTTAGGAACCTGTATGGCTGAAGAACAAGGAGTAACCAATCTTAGTAAATGTTTTGGTAACAAACCGATTAACAGAGCATTTATCGTTGCTAAGCGAACTGGAAACCGTAAACGTATTCGTTCATTATAAGAAACCAGCCTAGTGAAAACTAGGCCTTTTATTTAAGACCACTCACGGATAATAGGTAATAAAAATAGCTTGATTGGTAATTTAATGATAGCCCGGTATGGCCATAGAAAAGCCATCCAGCGGAACTAATTCTGCTGAATGGCTTTTTTATAGTTAATTGAGTCTACATAATTCAACAAAACTTGTTACAGTAATCTCATACTCTTACTCTCGGAACCAGCGCAATACTGGCCTAAATAAGTAAAAAAGTAATATTTACCTACAATTTACTACAATTCATTATTTAACTATTACTTTTTTACTTATCTGTCCCTGCCATCCCATATTGGATAAGGGATTATAGAGATTTTGGCAAATAAATTAGCTTTAAAATATAATTTACGCCCTAGAATTGCTTTTAAGCCCCTTAGAAAAGTAAATGCGTATAAAGAGATACCTTATTGCTTAAAAACGCTCACACGGGCGATTAGGGGTAAATAACGGCATTTTGTGTTTAGGATGGCCAAGTTCATCAAAAAATCTAAAATCAAGCATTTTCTTCTATTACTTTTTTACTTATTGAGAATCAGCTAAGTCGATTTATATAACAATTGAGTGATTTTAAATTGTTTTTAGATAAAACAGAATAAAAGAGATTAAAAATATGGACAACAACAAAACAAGGATGTACCTAATCCTGTGGATAAATTTTAGAATCACTATGTTGTTGTATATATAATGTAACAAATGTAATAATATGTCGGAAGCTGGGAACCCGCGCCACAACTGGGCTGACGGCTTCTAAAAATTACTTTTTTACTCATAACTATTACTTTTTTACTCATAACTATTACTTTTTTACTTATTAAAAATTACTTTTTTACTTATTTTTTAGCTGAACTATTACTTTTTTACTTACTATCATTACCATGCAGAAAAAAGTAATAGTACCATGCAAATTTGGTAATATTACTTTACAAAAAAAGGTATTATTTGGTATAATGTTACTGGAGGGGAGAAGATGAAGAAAAAAGTAACGGTAATCGCTACCATGGATGAAAAGAAGCCGCTAAAGCAAAGCAATCGACTAATTGAGTCGCGGTACAAGCTAACGATGTATGAGCAAAGATTAATAATTGCGATATGTTCTCAATTAAATGAGAACGCAGAAGAATTTGGGAAAGTACGCATCAAGGTATCAGAAATTGCTAATTTCTGTAACTTTGAGCCTGAAAAGGCATATTCTTTGGTAAAAAAAACAATTAAAAAACTGGCATCAAGAACGCTGGAAATAAAACTGGAAGACGGAAACTGGTATGTAACGCACTGGCTCCAATCGGCAAAATATATCAATGGTGAATCTATTATAGAATATAAAATAGATGATGAATTAAAACCGGAACTGCTTCAATTAAAATCCGGGTTTCTAAGAGCGCAGACTAAACCTTTAATGGAGTTTCGCCGCGATTATTCGGCAAGATTGTATTTCTTACTAAAAAAAATGCTAAAAATAAAAGATTTCGATTATAGTTTGGATTTTTTTCGTGACCGCTTTCAATTAAGTAAAAGTTATGAGATTTCAGCAAATCTAAAAAATAAAGTTATAGACCCTGCTGTAAAAGAAATAAATGAGAAATCGGATATAAACGTAAAACACGAATATATAAAAGAAGGGCGAACATATACTAAAATACATTTTACTATAACACTGAAGAAAGAGCCAAATAAGGAAGAACAGATAGAAACTGAAACAGGTCACCTTCGGCTTAATGAAAGTATATATGATTCAGATGGTAGTGTCGCAGATAAGCTGGTAAAGCGCGGTGTAACACCACAAAAAGCCAAAAGCATGGCTAAAAAATATAGTGAAAAGCAGATAAACGAAAATATAAATTATGCTTTAAAATTTAAAGATTCAAAGGAAAATTTAGCAGGTTTTATAATAAGTTGTATCGAAAATAATATAGTAGAAAATAACAGAAAAGCAAAAGAGGAAATTGACAAAAAGGAAAAAGAACAGCTTGCTGATGACCGACAAGCGAAAGAATTTTTTCACGGGAAAACAGAAGATTTTAGTGGAGATTACGAGAAACCTGTCATTATGAAGGATGGAAAAATTATTTCTATGTAAAAAAGAGTGGTTTTTAATAAATGAAGGAGTGAAATAAAATGCCGACTTACGGAAATAAAAAAGACAAAAGGTATGCTTATGGTTTCTTTGAACACGAAATCGGAGATATTGACGAGTTTGGTTGGTACAAAATGTATTACATACCTACTGTATCATTAACAGAAGACGGCTCTTTGCTTGACCAGATTCGTTATAGTAATTTTTCTGAGAAAAATATTACAAGAAAGGATTTGCACGGCACTAGACAAAGGTTAATCAAAAAAGCAAGAGCATAAGGGAAATTAGGATTAAACGTTAATGATGTGTTAAATGACAAAATAAAATAACAAAAAAACACTTCGTATTTTCTTTTAGAAAATATGAAGTGTTTTTTTATTATTATAATTTATTAACGGATATTAGTATTGGTAGTTGTTTTTTCTTTTGCATACTTTTTTATAGCAGGGTTTTTTACTAATTTTAACATTGTGTCAGACACAGCAGTATTGAATTGGTAGCAATTTTTAGCAATATTTTCGATTTGTTTGAGATTGCGACCTGTATCAATCATACGTTTTATTGCCGCATCACAACGTTTCTCAATAGTGTCATTTAACGGGTCAATACAAGCATATCCCTCTACAAAAGATTGATAACATTTTTTATAATAATCATATCCTCCTCTCCGAGGGATTTCAGGCTCATTATTCTGTTCCTTCCATGTTTCTAGCGACTTCTCAGTTGTGGGAAATTGGTCAAAATGTAGCGGTGTTGGCGTAGTAGCATCTGGGATAAGGAAAACATCACGGATATGCTTCATCCCAGTATTAAAAGCAGACATTAGTTCGTCATTTTTTGTTGCGAGGAAATTTGTTGATGCTATATATCCCTCCCCCATTCGTGCCTTTCCAGTTGAAAGTTCATTATCGTTATATGTGAGCTTATATGTATACTCATAATTACTTAATGAAATATATATACCATCATGGACCGCATAATTGAACAGACGTTCATCATCTTTTTTTAATTCTTTTATTTTAGTTAAAGCAGGAATACCTTTATAGATTTTACTGTCTTCGTAGTCATGTAGTTTTGAAGTAAGTTCAAGCTTTAATCCATTCAGCTTTTGCAAATTATCAATATCTTCGGCTGGTATTGCCGTAAGGCATTGAGTTGCTTTATTTCCTCTTTCTTTCATATCTTCTGGATGACATGACGAGATAAATGCCATCATGGATTCTGGCAGGTTATTATGAGATTCTAGGGCATGAAGTGGAATTGTTTTCTGTTTCTCTTTAGGAAATTCTGATAAATCCTCTATTCCTCTTATATAATCATATCCGCAAGGCATAATGCAATAATTTTTTAGTTTATCTCCGGGAATAACACCAAGGCTGTATTTTGCGACATCATCTTTAAAATTTTCAGGCTTACAAATATAAATAAATGGTTTCCCATCATAATTATTTATATCATTTACCGCAGGATGAAGTTTAATATATTCATTTTCAGCTTCACGGAAAGGTTGAATTAATTTCTTAATTTCCTCAATTTGTTCACGGGCTTCTTGTTGATATTCTTCAACGGACGGACGAGTAGAATCATCTTTATAATCCATATTAATAAATTGGTATGCCAAATCATCATTTTTTAAAATTTGCCTTAACTGTAAGGTAAATCTATTTTCTAGTGCGTCAGCAACACTCATTTTATTGCCAAGCTCAAAATAACCAAGGTCTATTCTAAATGTTTCTCCATTATTATAAATAAAATCATTAAATTTAAACGAAATTCGACTTTTACCGTCCGAAAATCTACGCACATATTGGTCATTAAAGATTTTTTTATCCATTTCGTTAAATTTGACTAAAAATTCATAAGCCCGGTCATTTTTTAACGTGATATTGCTAAGATAATAATTATCGCCGCCGTCTTTTAATGGTGAGTCACAGAAATCAACATGAATTTCAAGCCCCTTAAATAATCCAGAATCAGCAGAATTATCGACCAACAGATTACCTTTATTATTTTGCTGAATAATATTAAAGATTTCAGTACAATCATCAAAATGATTCAATGATGCAAGATGAGAACAAATAACTTCATAAAAGTTAGGATGTTTTCCTTGTTCAACGCCTAAAAGTTCATTAATGGAAGTACCGTCTTTTAATCCTGTATAAAGCTCATTAAATGTTAATTTATAATCAAATTCAACATACGGTTCAGTATAAGTATAATATTTTTTCATTATCCAGTCAGAAATAACCATGTTTCCTTCATCAACCTGTTCAATTTGAACAGGTTCAGGCTGGGGCTGAACTTCATCAGCTTGTTCAATTTTTGCCGTTTCCGAAGATGGAGTGCTGACTTCTGTTACTTTCTCAGCGCCTTCCTTTTGAAGCGTATTAAAGGCTTCGCGGAGTTGTGGGTATTCTTTCATCAAATTTGTAGCACGGCTGATTGCCGTAAGAAGCTTTTGAGGGTCTTCTTCTATTATTGTGACTTCTTCTTCCGTATATAGGGGAATAATAGAATAGTCCGGCGTGTAGTTAAAGGTCTTCATGCACAAATGAGCAAACATTTTAGCAGAAAGCTTATCTTGCCCCAGTTTTTCAGCGGAAGAAGTAATATCATTGAAAAGGGAATGTTGGTCTGCTTGCCACTCGGATAAACTCAAGTTTTCACGGCCTATGAAATCAGCCAGCTTTTCAAAATCTTCCTTCGTATGGTGGTCAGGTGTACCGGAAATGTTAGTAATTTCAGCTACATTACCGATATAGCTATCTGCATTATAATAAGTGAGAAGTTCAGCGTTATATTCACCATCATGGCCTTTCTGCCAGCTTTCAAGATAAAGAGGACGCGCATCCGGTTTTACCTTTAGGCCTAGAGAAATAGCTTCTGTACTATTTATATAATGCAGGTTTTTAGGACTATCTTCTCGGAGATATGCGGCAACACGCAAAAAATTGGCTTTGCTCATATAAGCAATATTATCGCCTGTACCATGGAAAGGTCTTCCATAAAAGCCGTTAGGCTCAATACTGCCATATTTCCGCAGATTTTGCGTAAGCTTGCGAATCATCAAAAAGCGGTCATTAAATATCTGTTCTTTGTTCATCGTTCAGTTCCTCTTCCAGTACCATATACTCTCGGTTTAAATTGGCATCCATCTTGTCTATAACGATTTGTTCCTCAATATCAAAACATAATTCGTCAGATATGTACTGTTCAAGCTTTAATTCATTAATCATGATATAACCCCTATCTTTATTAAATAAATAATAAAAGTTTAATAAAAAAATAATAAATTACTATTAAAAAAATGATAATAATTTAATAATCTCTTTACAGTATATATGGTAACATGGAATAGTAGATAGATTTTATTATATATTTATATATTAAAAGCAATATATAGTCATGACTATATTCATTATAATTAGCTTATCTTAATAATCCGATAATCCGGGAACTTTGCTTCGCAAAAAAGCAGATAATAATAATTTAATAAAATATTGATAAATATTTACTAAAAAAATAATATAAATATAATAATTTCATTGTAATATAAAGAGCATCATGGTAAAATGAAGGCAAATTCATTAGAATATGATACATAAAGCATCTTATATAGTAAACTACATTAATGCTGATTGTAGGAGGAGAAAATATGGATTTTGCACAAAGAATAAAAGAATTACGCTCAAAGTGTGGTTTTACACAAAAAGAGGTAGCAAAACGATTAGGAGTATCGCATAGAACGTATGCGGCGTATGAGTCAGAAGGACGAAAGCCTAAAGAGATAAAAATTTACTATGAACTTGGAAGAATATTGGGCGTTTCAGGTAACTTTCTTATGGATAGTGAGTTTGAAGTGCCAATTGGAGGAAATGAGCAATTAGCAGAAAAATGCACAAATGAATTAGTTGCCATGTTTCTTGAC
>Ga0256405_10006821_pt1 | contig 17846 bp, 18 predicted proteins | sample RumenRJG_02DNA_FD_189096 | JGI IMG/M metagenome (GOLD analysis project Ga0256405, IMG submission 189096) | Bovine rumen microbial communities from Lethbridge, Alberta, Canada - RJG_02 | ecosystem: Host-associated > Mammals > Digestive system > Stomach > Rumen | place: Canada: Alberta...
GCACTCTCCTCAAAGACGCCGCGCCGGTCCTCGCTCTTGCGGGAGATAATCTCGGCGATGCGGCCCTGTCCCACGATGGAGTAGCCGTCCCGACCCACGCCGGTGTTCATGAACAGCTCGACGATGTCCTTCATGCGGCATTTCCGCCGGTTGATGAAGTATTCGCTGTCCCCGCTCCGGTAATAGCGCCGGGTGACGGTGACCTCCTCATAGGGGGAGCGCAGGGTCCGGGGCTCCGCGCTGTCGTCGAAGGTCATGGACACCTCGGCGAAGCTCATGGGCTTCATGTCGTCCGCCCCGGCAAAGATCACGTCCTCCATCTTCGATCCGCGGATGATCTTCGGGGACAGCTCCCCCAGCACCCAGCGCATGGCGTCCGTGATATTGGATTTGCCGCTTCCGTTGGGGCCTACGATCACCGTGGCGCCGCCGGAGAACTTCAGCACCGTCCGCTCGGGGAAGGACTTAAAGCCGTGCAGCTCAAGCGTTTTCAGATACATGACGGCTTCCCTCCCTCCGCGCTGCATGACAAGGATGATAATGTAATATTATACCGCGAAACCATGGGATTTTCAATGAATTTCACTTTTTTTACATTGTATTTATTTTCTATTCTTATTTTGTTTTCCCGCCCGTATCCCGCGGCAGCGGAGCATTCCCCGGGCGCGGTCCGAACGGTCAGCGTCACGGGAGCTCCGTCCCCCTTTTCCGGGATCCCGGCGGCTTCGCAGGCTTCCCCGAGGATCCGTCCGTACAGCGCGCTCCGGATCCGCTCTCCCATGGCGGGATGGCGCGGACCGGCAAAGAACTCCTCCTTCCCGGCGCCCTCCGGCAGACCGATGCGGATCACCTCCACGCCCCGCTGTGCGAAGATCCCGAGAACGTCCGCCCCCCGCTCCACGGCCTCCTCCTCCGAAAGAGGACGGTATTCGCCGCGGAGGGTCATGGCGTACAGCTCCGTGCTCCGGAACACCGCCGTGGGATAGATCCGGGCGAAGGAGGCCCCGCAGTCCGCGATGAACCGGGCCGTCTCCCGGTCGTCCTCCGCCTCCGCCCCGGGCAGTCCCAGCATCATCTGGCCCACCGTAGGGATCCCGGCTTCCGCGAGCAGCTCCATGGCCCGGCGGCTGTCCTCCGCCGTGTGGCCGCGCTTCGAGAGGGCCAGCACCTGGTCGGAGGAGGACTGGATCCCCAGCTCCGCCGCCGTGATCGTGTACCGGGACAAAATCTCCAGAATCTCCCCGTCGATGAAGTCCGGCCGGGTGGAAAAGCGGATACCCCGGACCAGCCCGGCCCGCACGTACTCCTCCGCCAGCTCCAGCAGGGCGGTCATCCTCTCCCGTCCGATGCCGGTGAAGGAGCCTCCGAAAAAGGCGATTTCCGCCTCGGCGTCCCCCAGGGTGGCAAGATGCCGTTCAATGACGCGCCGGGCCTCTCCCTCATCAAAAGAACGGACGCCCGAAATGGCGCGCTGATCGCAGAACACGCACTGTTTCGGGCATCCGAGATGGGGAACGAACACCGGTATGTTGACGTGCTTCATTCGGGGAGCTCTCCGAAGAGGATCAGGGCTTCCCGGGCGGCGTGCTGTTCGGCTTCCCGCTTGGTCCGGGCGGTCCCCCGGCCTATCACGTTGGAATTGAGCCGGGCCTCCACCGAGAACTGCTTGTTGTGGTCCGGGCCCTTTGCCTCCACCAGCACGTACTCCAGAATCTCCCCGTTCACCTGCTGGACGATCTGCTGAAGGGCGGTCTTGTAGTCCACATAGGCTCCCGCCTCCGTCACCAGGCCGATCTCCTTGGTGATGAAGGGCATGAGGAAGGCCGTCACCGTGTCGAAGGTCTCGCCGGTGTCCAGATAGATGGCCGCCAGCAGGGCCTCGAAGGCGTCGGCGGTGATGGAGGGACGCTCCCGCCCGTTGTTCATCACCTCGCCGTGGCCGAGATTCATGTACAGCCCCAGCCCGATCTCCTCGGCGTACTTGGCCAGCGCCTTTTCGCAGACCACGGCCGCCCGGATCTTGGTCAGGTCGCCCTCCTGCTTGTTCCGGAACCGCTCGAACAGATAGGAGGAGACGACGATGGACAGAACGGAATCCCCCAGGAACTCCAGCCGCTCGTTGTAGGGGGCCCGGCTTCCCTTGGATTTCATTTCGTTGTGATAGGAGGAATGGGTCAGGGCCTCGGTGAGAAGCTCCCTGTTCTTAAAGGTGTATCCGATCTTCTCCTCCAGCTCCTCCGCCGGTTTAGGCTCGAGCTGAAGCTCATGGTTTTCCGTCAGTTCCATCGTTTACTTTCCTGTGCTTTCCGCGGTCTTCGGCTCTTCGGCCTGCTTCGCCGCTCTGGTTTCGCTGTATTCCGCCATTTTCTCCGCGATCTGAGCCGTCATGCCGGTGGAGACGAAGATCCCCGCCTGTCGGATGGCGTTCCGGACGGCTCTGGCGTCGGAGCTGCCGTGGGCCTTGATGACGGGCTTCTGCAGGCCCAGAAGAGGCGCGCCGCCGTATTCCGCCGCGTCGAAATCCTTCCGGATCTTTTTCAGCTCGTTCTTCGTGGCGAGGAAGGACAGCTTGGTCACGGCGTTCTTCGTGTACATGTCCTTGAGCAGCCCGAACATGAATTTCGACATGCCCTCGATGAGCTTCAACGTCACGTTTCCGGTGAAGCCGTCCGTCACCAGTACGTCGCAGGGACCGAAGGGCAGCTCCTTCCCCTCAACGTTGCCGCGGAACCGGATCCCGGGCTGTTCCGCCAGCTTCCGGTAGGCGTCGATCTGGATCTGGGTGCCCTTGTGGTCCTCGGAGCCGTTGTTCAGAAGTCCCACCTCCGGCTCCTCCACCCCCAGCACGTTCTTCATGTACAGGGAACCCATAATGGCCCACTGGACGAAGTACTCCGCCGTGACGTTGATGTTCGCGCCGGAATCCATCAGCAGAATGGGCCGGGAGAAGGGCAGGACCGTGGCGATGGCGGAGCGCTGGACCCCCTTCACGGTGCGAATGATCAGGGAGGAGCCCGCGTGGAGCGCGCCCGTGTTGCCCGCCGAAACGAAGGCGTCCCCGCCCTCCTTCAGAAGCCGCAGACCCTCGGCCAGGGAGGACTGCTTCTTGCCCCGCACCACGGACATGGGATCGTCCTCCATGGTGATGACCTGCTCGGCGTGCACGATCTCGAAGAGCCGGGAGTCCGCCCCGCACTGTCTCAGGCACTGCTCGATCCGCAGCTTGTTTCCCACCAGCACCAGCTTTGCTCCGCCCTCTCCTGCCGCCTCAGCCGCTCCCTTGACGATCTCGCCCGGAGCGTTGTCGCCGCCCATGGCGTCGATGATGATGTTCATGTGGCTCTACCCCCTCAGACGCCGAACAGCGTCTCTCTGATCCTGCCGATTTCCTCCAGGGCCCTCTGAGACATGGCCTCGTTCCGGACCCGCTTGCCTCCCTTGACCTTGAAGCCGAGGGGAGGCATCACGCCGAAATTGGCGTTCATGGGCTGGAAAAGGGTCTTGTCCCCGTGGGATACGTAATGGGCCATGGCTCCGGTCATGGTGATCTCCGGGAAAAGGAAGGGCTCCAATCCCCGGGCCTGCCGCGCCGCGTTGATCCCGGCCACAAAGCCCGACGCCGCGGACTCGATGTAGCCCTCCACCCCGGTCATCTGCCCCGCGAAATAGATCCGCCGGTTGGGACGGAAGGAATAGTCCGCCTCCAGAAGCTCGGGCGAGCAGAGGAAGGTGTTCCGGTGCATGACGCCGTACCGGAGAAACTCCGCCCGCTCCAGCCCCGGGATCATGGAGAAGACCCGCCGCTGCTCCGGCCAGGTCAGATGGGTCTGGAAGCCCACCAGATTGTACATGGTGCCCGCGTCGTTCTCCCGGCGCAGCTGCACCACGGCGTAGTATTCCTCATCGGTTTCGGGATGGCGGATCCCCACGGGCTTCATGGGACCGTAGCGCAGAGTGTCCTCTCCCCGGCGCGCCATGACCTCCACGGGCATGCATCCCTCGAAGACCTTCAGCCTGTCCCCGGCCTCGAAATCGTGCAGGGTCGCTTCCTCGGCGGACAGCAGGGCCTCATAGAACGCCTTGTACTCCGCCTCCGTCATGGGACAGTTGATGTAGTCCGCGCCGCCCTTGCCGTACCGGGACGCGAAGAAGGCCTTCGTCATGTCCACGGACTCCGCGTCCACGATGGGAGCGGCGGCGTCGTAGAAGTACAGGCTCCTCCCCCCGGTCATCCGGGAGATGGTCCCCGCCAGGGCGTCGGAGGTCAGGGGTCCCGTGGCCACCACGGTGATCTCCTGCTCCGGGATCTCCGTCATCTCGGCGGAAATCACCTCCACCAGGGGATGGGACCGGAGCTTTTCCGTCACATAATCGGAGAATTTCGTCCGGTCCACCGCCAGCGCGCCCCCCGCCGCCACCCGGGAAGCATCCGCCGCCTCCATGATGAGGGAGCCCATGCGCCTCAGCTCCTCCTTCAGCAGTCCCACGCCGTTGGTCAGCTCGGCGGAGCGCAGGGAGTTGGAGCAGACCAGCTCGGCGAAGCCGTCCGTATGGTGGGCGGGGGTCTTCTTCTCCGGCTTCATCTCGTACAGGCGGACCCGCACGCCCTGTCTGACCGCCTGCCAGGCCGCCTCGCTTCCGGCCAGCCCGGCGCCGTATATCTGGATCGTATCAGTCATGATTCAGTTCTCTTCCGTCTGGGCGGGCGCGTCCTCGGCCTCCGCCTTGTAGCCGCAGCCCTCGGTCTTGCAGACGATCTGGTTCTTGCCCTTCTTTCGGTACAGCATGCCGCCGCATTTGGGGCATTTCTCCGCAAGCGGCAGATCCCAGGAGGAGAATTTGCACTCCGGGTACCGGCTGCAGCTGTAAAACATGGTCCGGTTCTTGCCGTATTTGATCACCAGATCCGCGCCGCAGTCCGGGCACTTCACGCCGAGAGGCCGGTTCTTCTGACGGGTGTTCTTGCACTCCGGATAGCGGGAGCAGGCGTAAAAGCTGCCGTACCGCCCGGTTCTGAGGATCATGTCCGCACCGCAGAGCTCGCACTTCTCCTCCGCGATCTCCGGCTTCTTCTCCACCAGTCCGTCCGTGGTCTGGGCCAGGGGACGGGTGTTTCTGCAGGCGGGATAGTTGGGGCAGGCAGCGAACTTGCCGTAGCGTCCGTTCTTCACCACCATCCGCGCGCCGCATTTGTCGCAGATGATGTCGGTCTCCTCCACGGGCACCTCCACCTCACGGTCTCCCACCGTCTCGAAGGCCCGGTCAAGCTCCTTGGCGAACCCGTCGTAGAAGGTGCGGAGAACGTCCAGCATGGTGGTCTCCCCGCTTTCGATGCTGTCCAGCTGGTCCTCCATGGAGGCGGTGAACTGGGAGTCCACGATGTCCGGGAAGTACTCCCCGATGAGCTCCGTAGTCACCTCGCCGAGCGGCGTGGGCAGCAGGGACTTCCCCTCCCGCTTCACGTAGCCGCGGGTGGTGATGGTGGTGATGATGGTGGCGTAGGTGGAGGGGCGTCCGATTCCGTTTTCCTTCAGCAGCTTCACCAGGGACGCCTCGGTGTAGCGGGCCGGGGGCTCCGTGAAGTGCTGCTCGGGCAGGACCTTATCCGCCTGAAGAAGCTCTCCCTCCTCGAGGGAAGGCAGGCGGGTGTTCTTCTCGTCGTCCTGGGCGTTCTTCTCGTCGGTGGATTCCTCGTACAGCGCCATATAGCCCGGGAACTTCACGGTGTAGCCGGAGGTCCGGAACAGCCATCCGCCGGCGGTCAGATCCGTCTGGACGGTGGAGAGCTCCGCGGACTCCATCTGGCTGGCGATGAACCGGTCCCAGATAAGCTTGTACAGCCGGTACTGGTCCGGGGTCAGCTGCTTGCGGATGACGGAGGGCTCCAGCATGGCGCCGGAGGGACGGATCGCCTCGTGGGCGTCCTGGGCTCCGGACCGGGACTTGTAGACCCTCGGCTCGGCGGGATAGTACTGCTCGCCGTATTTGCCGAGGATGAAGGTCTTCGCCGCGTCCCTTGCCTCGTCGGAGATCCGGAGGGAATCGGTTCTCATATAGGTGATCAGACCCTGGACGCCGCCGTTCTCCGCGCCCACGTTCACGCCCTCGTACAGCTCCTGCGCCACCCGCATGGTCCGCTGGGACTGGAAGTTCAGCTTCCGGGAGGCCTCCTGCTGGAGCGTGGCGGTTTCAAAGGGAGGCGCGGGGTTCTTCATGCGCTTGCCCCGTTTGATGGACTCCACGAGGAAGGGCTTGCCGTCCACGTCCCGGAACACCTCCATGGCCTCCTCCTCGGAGTGGAGGTCCCGCTTTTCCTTCGTGTCGGCCGGTCCGTGGAACTTTGCCTCGAAGCCCTTGCCGTCGGAGGCCTTCAGACTTGCGGTGACGGTCCAGTATTCCTCGGGCTTAAAGGCGCGGATCTCGTTTTCCCGGTCCACGATGATCCGGGTGGCAACGGACTGCACGCGCCCCGCCGACAGACCGCTCTTCACGGTCTTCCAGAGGAAGGGGGACAGCTTGTAGCCCACGATCCGGTCCAGAAGCCGCCGGGTCTGCTGGGCGTTGACGATGTCCATGTCGATGTCCCGGGGGTGCTTGATGCCCTCCTTCACCACGCTCTTGGTGACGGCGTTGAAGGTCACCCGTCTGGCCTTTGCGGCGGGGATGTCCAGGGCGTTCATCAGGTGCCAGGCAATGGCCTCGCCCTCCCGGTCAGGGTCCGTCGCCAGGAAGATCCGGTCGGCGTTCTTGACTTCCTTTTTCAGTTCCCGGATCAGGTCGCCCTTGCCCCGGATGTTGATATAGTGAGCCTCGAAATCGTGGTCGATGTCAATCCCGAGGGTGGATTTCGGCAGATCGCGGATATGTCCCTTGGAAGCCACCACCTTGTAGGAGGAGCCGAGATAGCCCTTCACCGTGGTGGCCTTGGAGGGAGATTCCATAATCACAAGATTGGTCATTCTGAGAGTGTTTCCTTTCAACTGTTCTCAGACAGCATGATGTCGTCCGGCGCGACGCGCATGAAGTACCCGCCGCTCCCGGATTCCACCGCCCCCGTCAGCTCCAGCACCGTCAGGGCGGAGAGGACCGCGCCGATGGGCGTATCCGCGTCCACCAGCTCGTCCGGCAGGGTCGGCACGGACGGTTTCATTTTATTATATACCTTCAGTTCGCTTTCATCAAGCAGGTCCAGCTCGGTTTTTTGCGCCGGGACAAAGTTTTTCGCAGAATTTACAGTTTGTTTTTCCCTTTTTCCAAAATCGTTCTCTTTTGGAGCCGGCGCGGATACGGGCGTTTCCTTCGGCGCGGCGGTCTTCTTCGGCTCATCTTGCCGCGGAACGGCGGATTCCTTCTCCGGGGCGGGAGCTTCTACGCCGGACCGGTCTGACCGACGCCCCTCCTCCGACGCCCGGCGGAACTTCTCGTCGGCCCGCCTGCGCGGCGTATCCCGGAAATCGCGGGATCTTGCGCCGGGGGATCCGGAGGGTTTTCCGCGCGCTCCGTCCCTCACGCCGATGCCGGTCCTCTCCATGGCCTCCCGGGACAGCTCCTCGAAATTGAGGTTCCTTAGCCGGGTATGAGCCAGCGGGAGATTCACGGACTTGTAAATATGGGCGAATTCGGACAGCACGTCCTCGGGACGCATCACCGGAAGAGCGCCCTCCCGGATGAGATCGTTGGTCCCCTCCGCTCCCTCGTCGCCCACCCGTCCGGGCACGGCGAAGAGACGGCGTCCCTGCTCCAGAGCCAGACGTGCCGTGATCAGCGCGCCGCTTCCCCGTCCGGCCTCCACCACCACGGCGGCGTCGGACAGCCCGCTCATGATCCGGTTCCGGACCGGGAAATGGCTGCCCACCGGCGGAGACCCGGGCGGATACTCCGAGAGAACCGCGCCGTTTTCCAGGATCCGGTGGTAGAGCTCCCCGTGCTCCGAGGGATAGACGATGTCGACGCCGCATCCCAGCACGGCAAGAACGGGACCTCCCGCGTCCAGCGCGCCGGCCAGGGCCATGCTGTCCGCGCCGAGCGCCATGCCGCTCACCACCGCCGCGCCTCCGAAGGCCAGTCCTGCTCCCAGGGCGTAGGCGATCCGGCGGCCGTAGTCGGTCATTTTCCGGGTCCCCACCACGGCGGTGCTCAGCCGGTCCGTCACGTCGGGCAGCTCGCCCAGCACATAGAGGACCATGGGCATGTCCCTCAGGGTCCGGAGCGCGTCGGGATACGCGGGAGAATCGCAGGTCAGGATGCGGATCCCCCGGTTGTCGCACCGGGCCGCAATGTCCTCCGCCCGGGTCAGGGATTTCTTCCGCACCGTCTCCCGGATCGAGGCGGCGGTTTCGCTTCTCACCTCGGCGTCGGGCTCAAGCTCATCCGCGGCTCCCTCGAACACGGCCCGGGCGCTTCCGAACCGCCGGATCAGCAGAGCCGCCAGGGGACTTCCCTGTCCGAAGGCCTCCGCCAGCCAGATCCAGTATGCTCTTTCATCCATCAGAGCATCCTCCTTCCACGGTAGTATTCCCACAGGATACAGGCCGCCGCCGCGGACGCGTTCAGACTCTCCGCGCCCGGTGCCATGGGGATCCGCAGGCAGAAATCCGCCGCCTCCAGCACCTCGGCCGGGAGCCCGTGGCCCTCGTTTCCGATGACGGGACAGTCCCCGGGGAGCGGCTCGTAGTCCCCGAGGGTCAGATCGTTCTCCCCCAGCGCCGCAGCCAACACCCGTCGTCCCGCGGACCGGAGCGCTCCGACGCAGTCCGCGCCGTTCTCCGCCGTCCACAGGGGCAGACGGAACAGGGTCCCCATGGCCGCCCGGACCGCCTTGGGCTGATAAGGATCGGCGCATCCGGCCAGCACGACTCCTCCCACGCCCAGCGCCTCGGCGGACCGCAGGATGGTGCCGAGATTCCCGGGATCCTGAATTTCGCAGAGCATCAGAAGCCGCTTTTCCTCCGCCCAGGCGGAAAACCCGTCCGGCAAGGGAGGCTCCGGAAGCCTCAGCACGGCGATGATCCCCTGGGGGGCCTTCTCCGTGGAGATCTTCTCAAAGGCCGGATCGGACAGCAGAGCGACGGGGATCCCCTTCCGGTGCGCATCCATGGCGGTCTCCGCGGCGTCCGGGGATTTTCCGAGGGCCGTTTCCGACAGAAGGATCTCTCTCGCCGGGTAATCCGCCGCCATAGCGTCCCGGGTCAGCTTGATCCCCTCCGCCAGAAACAGCCCGGCCTCATTCCGCTTCTTCCTGTCGTCCAGTCCGGCGTACAGGACCACCCTCGGATTCGCCCGGGAGGTGATGAAATCCGCGCCGGTTTCGTTCACAAATCGTTCCCGCTCCATGCGTCCCCCATTCCCGGGATTTTCTCCCGCGGCCTTTCCCAATGACAGAAAACCGGGGTGTCACTGAGCGGCAACACCCCGAAGGTTCTTACAGTTTGATCGGATCAGAGAGCGGCCTTGGCGGTCTCGCAGATCGCGGCGAAGGCTTCCTTGTCGGAAACGGCGATCTCAGCCAGCATCTTGCGGTTGAGGTCCACGCCGGCCTTCTTCAGACCGTGCATCAGCGTGGAGTAGTTCATGCCGTTGACCTTGGCCTGGGCGGAGATACGGGCGATCCAGAGGGAACGGAATTCTCTCTTCTTCTGCTTGCGGCCGATATAGGCGTAGTTGCCGCTCTTCATGACGGCCTGCTTCGCCATCTTGAAGTGCTTCGACTTGGAGCCCCAGTAACCCTTCGCTGCCTTTAAGACCTTATTTCTTCTCTTGCGCGACATCATCGCGCCCTTCACTCTTGCCATGATATTCTATCCTTTCTGTCGCTCTTCTGTTCAGTCTTTGTTGATGAGTCTCTTGACGGTCGCGGTCATCGCGGGGCTCAGGATCTGGCTGCTTCTGAGGTGTCTCTTTCTCTTGCGGGTCTTCTGGCCCAGGTTGTGGCGGTGGTCGGAGTGATACACCTTGACCTTGCCCGTTCCGGTGACGGAATATCTTTTGGCAGAAGCCTTATGCGTCTTGATCTTTCCCATGTCTTTGCAAATCCTTTCGATGATTGAATTGTTGGACGTTTTGTCAGCACCTCTGGCGGACTCTCATTAGCGCGTCACTTCGCCGCGGCTTTCACGGGAGCGATGAACATCGTAAGCTGTCTTCCGTCGAGCGCAGGCTTTTTATCGACTGTCCCGAATTCCGATACTGCTTCCTCAAATCTCGCGAGCATCTCGCGGCCCAGCTCCTGATGGGCGATTTCTCTGCCCTTGAAGCGCAGGCTCACTCTGACCTTGTTGCCTTCCTGAAGGAACTTGATGGCCCGGTTGGCCTTCGTCTCGAAGTCGTGCGTATCGATGCGGCAGGAGAGCTGAACCTCCTTGACCTCCACGATCTGCTGCTTCTTCTTGGCTTCCTTCTCCTTCTTGTCGAGCTCATAGCGGTACTTGCCGTAATCCATGGCCCGGCAGACGGGAGGCTGTGCGGTCGGTGCGATCAGGACGAGGTCGAGACCCTTGTCGTAGGCGTAGATCTTCGCGTCGTTCAGGCTCATGATGCCGAGCTGCCCGTTGTTCTCGTCGATCATCCGCACCTCTCTTGCCCGGATGTCGTCATTGATAATCAGTTCTTTCGCGCTAATTGTGAAACACCCCCATGTAATGAAACAAAAAATCGCACGGAAAACCTTTCCCGCGCGACAATACGCCTCTGCATCGGTATGAACCCTGTCGTGCCTCTGCAGCAGGGTGAGAACGGGAAAAGTTCTGCTTCGTTTTTACTTGGTTATTATACACCATCCGGATTCTTCTGTCAAGGGGATCCGGACGTTTTTTCCGACAATTTTTCCCTTGCCCCGCGGCGCGCATTTGGAATATCCGTCACGGCGTCCTCCTTGCTTTTCCCGCGGAACTGTGATACAATACGTTGGTTTCTACATTTTTATTCCGCATCACCGGAGGTTTTCCCCCATGAATCAGAAGAACCGGACGGTCCTTGACTGGCTCCTGATCCTCTTCGGCACCGCTCTGCTCACCGTCGGCGTCTATTTCTTCAAGATCCCCAACGGCTTCGCAACGGGAGGCGTCAGCGGCGTCGGCACCCTTCTCGGCCGCGTCACCCCCGTATCCCCCGCCACCTGGATCTCTCTCCTGAACGTCGTGCTCCTGATCACCGGATTTATCGTCCTGGGACGGGAGACGGGACTGCGCACCACGGTCTGCTCCCTGCTCTTCTCCGGCCTGACCCAGATCCTCGAGTGGCTCTGCCCCATGGACGCGCCCCTGACCGACCAGCCGTTTCTGGAGCTGGGCTACGCCATGATCCTCACAGCCATCGGCTCCGCCCTGCTCTTCCACGCCCACGCTTCCTCCGGCGGCACGGACATCGTGGCCCTGATCCTGAAGAAGCACACGCACCTGAACGTGGGCATGGCCCTGCTCTGCGTGGACTTCCTCATCGCGGCCTCCTCCTTCTTCGTCTTCGGGATCCGCACGGGGCTCTTCTCCCTGGCCGGACTCTTCGTGAAGGCGTTCCTGGTGGACAGCGTCATCGAAAGTCTGGACGCCTGCAAGTATTTCGTCATCATCACCACGAAGCCGGACGCCATTTCGGACTACATCCTGACCTCCCTCCACCACGGCGTCACGGTGGAATACGGACAGGGCGCCTACACCCATGAGGACAAGACGATCCTGCATACGGTGTGCCGCCGCCACGAGGCCCCGGGTCTCCAGCAGAAGGCGAAGGAGATCGACCCCGCCGCCTTCATTATCATCACCACCAGCTCCGAGATCATCGGACGGGGCTTCCGCGGCTCGCTGTGAGCTCCATACCCGCATTCAAAAATCTCCGCGCCGGCCTTCCCCGATCGGAAAACCGGCGCGATTTTTTATTCTGCGGCAAGGATCAAAGCAGGCCTCACTCCCCCGCCCGGTGGACGTCGCGCTCGAAGACGGCCTTCCGGAGCGCCGGGGTCAGATTGCCCCAGTATTCGGAGTAGCCGCCCACCCGCACGATCATGTCCCGGTGGAGATCGGGGTGCTCCATGGCGTCCTTCAGCTCCTCCTCCGAGGTACAGGTCACCTGCACCTGGATGCCGCCCATGGCGAAATACCCCTCCACCAGAGCCCGGAGGGACTCGTCGGAAAAGGATTTCTGCACGGTCAGGTTCAGCACCGAAATGCCGTCCGCCTGATTCTGGGGCAGCTTCGCCGCGCTCTTCAGCATGGCCGTGGGGCCCTCGGAGGCCTTGCCCCGGAGCGCTGCGATGGAGTCGCAGGTGGGATCGCCCTTATGCCGTCCGTCCGGAGTCGCGCCCACCCGGCGTCCCTCTCCCTCGTAGCGCAGGAACTGGTGCTCCGTCAGGATGAAGGCGTCGATGAAGTACTTCGGCTTCTTGTTCCGGTACACGGCGTACACCCGGGAGGCGTAGTCCCGTCCCAGAAGATCCGCCCGGTCATCGTCCGTACCGAAGCAGGGGCAGGTCCGGAGCAGGGCGTACAGGGCGGGATCCTCCTCCGTCAGCTTCCGGAGAAAATCGGCCGGTTCGTACAGCTTTTTCTCGTAGACCAGCTCCCGCACCGCGGCCAGGGAGTCGATCACGTTGACGAGCCCGCTGTCCGAGGACTGGGTCCACGTGTACCGCGCGCCGCCCGCGTTGAAATCCAGCCCCTTGTCGATGCAGTCGTCCATGAAGAGGGTCCGCATGGGATTGGGTAGATGCTCCGACATGTAGAGATACCGCTCGGCGATGGCGTCCAGCTGGGCCTCGATCCTCGCCTCCGTCTCCCGGCACAGCCCCTCGAAGAACTCCTCGAAGGTGGAGCATTCGGTGAGGTGGGCATGGAGGTATTCCTCGAAGATCAGGGCCAGGGGGATGTTGTCGTCGGTGCCTCCCGCCCGGGTCAGGCCTTCCAGATTGGTCTCCGTGCATCCGCAGCCGCAGAACAGCTTCAGCTCCCCGTCCGGGATATGGGAAAAGCGGTCCTTCAGCATGTCCCGGATGGCCCGGTCGTTGTAGAAGGAGGGATTGGTCCCGCCGGCGCCTATGTTCTCCAGCGACAGCCGCCACAGCTTCTCCGGCATGCCCGGGACCACCCTCAGCTCCAGCATGGGCCGCCGTCTGCCCCGGATCGCCCGCAGAGCCTGCTCCGTGAAGGAATTGTAATCCGGGCCGATCGTGCAGGACCAGGTGCCCACGGCGTCGATGTTGTAAAAGAGCTGCGCGATGAGGTCCGAATAGTCCTCCCCGTCCTCGTAGGGAGCCATCCCCTCGTCCAGGCATCCCAGATTGTCCGCCCCGTCGAAGTAGAAGATCAGGTTCCAGGAGACCAGTCCTTCATAAGCATTCTCCGCCGGACGGAAGGGCACCCGCTCCACGGCGTCCGCCAGTCTGCCCGGCGCGCCGGTTTCCCGCAGATGCGCCGCGCTCCGGACACACCAGTCCTTCATGGCGTCCAGCAGGATCAGGAGCGAATCCCGGAAGTCCCCCGGCTCCTTCGCCTCCAGCCTCGCCCGGTAGGAGTCCAGCCCCTCCCTGAGGATCCGGCGGTAGTTGGGAGCCGCGTGGGTCCATCCGCCGGGATTGTGGCTGATTTCCCAGAACCCCTCCATAGCCCGGGCGCCCTCTTCGCTTTTTCTCCGGAGGGCGTCCCAGTCGATCTGATAGGTCAGGGCAAACTGGGGCTTCACGGCGCATCCGGTGTCAAAGTACTTCGTTCCGCAGGGATAGAGCAGCTCGCCCTCCTCCCAGGCGCAGGGCTTCATGGCGGCGAGATACCGGGCGTGGGCCACGGTGTGCCGGTAAAAGATGCTCCTCTCCGGCTCCTCGAACAGTCCCGCGGCGTAGGGCTCGCCGATTTCGTAAAACAGCTCCGCCAGACGATTCATCCGAATCCTCCTTTATTCCTCCGGCACCAGAGCGGGAAGAACCTCCGCCGCCGATTCCCGGATCAAAAAGTCCGCTTCCCCGTCGTAGGGGGTCTCGTCGTAATTCACGATCACAAGGGTCTTTTGTCCGTCCCTCCGTCTTCCGAAGCGCCAGACCAGGGACGCCGCGGGATTGACGGTCAGGGAGGAGCCCGCCACCAGCAGAAAATCCGCCTCCTCCATCTCCCGCCGCGCCTCGTCGAACACGCCGGAGGGCAGGAATTCCCCGTACAGCACCACGTCGGGACGGACGGTGCCGCCGCAGAGCTCACACCGGGGGACGCCCTTCGTCTCGGCGATCAGATCCTTTTCCGCCCGCCGTCCGCATTTGACGCAGTACGACCGGGCCACCGTCCCGTGCAGCTCCAGCACATGGCGGCTTCCGGCGGCCTGATGAAGCCCGTCGATGTTCTGGGTGACGACGGTCTTCAATATCCCCCGCCGCTCCAGCTCCGCCAGGGCATAATGGCCGGGATTGGGCCTCGCGTCCGGGTACAGCATGTGCTCCCGGTAGTAGCGGAAAAACCGCTCCGGCTCCCGTCTGAGGCATTCGTCGCTCAGAAGGTACTCCGGCGATTCCTCCTCGCTGACGGTGTAGAGCCCCGCCTGTCCCCGGAAATCCGGGATCCCGCTGGCGGTGGACATGCCCGCGCCGCCGAAGAACACCATGTGCTCCGACTCCCGGATTCTTTTTCTCAGCTCCTTCAGCACAGTTTCCGTCATGGCGCTCACTCCCGGATCCCGGTGATCAGCTCCGCCGCGTAGGGCAGGGAGCGGATCCAGTCGCAGTAGACATGCCACTCGGGGAGCTTGTGGTTCCGACGGGCGTAGTAGATGTTGATGAGGGTCTCGTAATTGAGGGTGGTGGTGCGCATCTGGTTGTAGGAGGAGGGCAGCAGCTGGATCATGTCGTGCCAGTACGCCGTGTCCTTCATCTCCACGTATTTCAGCCGACGCTCCTCCAGCACCTCGATGGTGTGATCCAGGCAAGCCAGCGCCACGTCGCTCATGCGGTCGCAGGAGAAGTCCTCCCGGCCGAAGGGCTTGGAGTGGATCTTATGCATGGTGGAGGTGGAGTTGGCCACGGTTCCCACCTTGTAGGTGTCGTATTCCTTCCACCAGTAGAGGGGACCGGTCACGTCCACGGACACGAAGATCATGCGGAGGTATTTCCGGTGGTCCGTGCCCGACTTCGCCAGCCGCACGGCCAGATCCAGATCCGCCTCCCCGATCACGTATTCGTCCCCGTCCCACCGGCTGTCGGATTTCGCCCAGCTGTTCATGGGATTGCGCATCCCCCTCAGGGCGTTCTCCAGATTCATCACGGCCGTCCGTTCGCATTTGAGCATGGCTCGCTCCTCCTTTTCCCGATCTCCGTTATTCCGTCTGCTCCGATTCGTCCGGACCGCTCTCCGGCTCCCCGTCGGATTCCTTTTTCTCCTTCGCCAGACGGCGGGCTTCCCTCAGCTCGTCCACGGAGAACACGTAGGTCCTGCCGCAGAACCGGCACTTCGTCTCCACGGGCTCCCCGGCGTCCAGCAGTTCGCTCATGTCCTTTTCGTTCAGGCTGACCAGCGCCCGGAGGTACTTGTCCCGCTCGCAGGGGCACACGTAGCCGATGTCGAACTCGTCAAACATGTCGTATTCGATCCCGTCGAAGAGAGCGGCGATGATCTCGTCCCCGTCCATGCCGTCGGCAATCTGCTTCGACACGGAGCCGGCCATTTTCACGTTGGTCTCCAGCCGGTCGATGTCCTCGTCGTAACAGCCCGGCATCAGCTGGACCAGATAGCCGCCCGCCGCGAAGCACATGTTGTCCCGGTCCACCCGGACGCCCAGGGCGCACACGGTGGGGGTCTGCTCGCTGGAGGCGAAGTATTCGGTCACGTCCTCGGCGATCTCTCCGCTGACGATGGGGGACACACCCACATAGGGGTCGTTCATGCCCATGTCCTTGATGACGTACATGGTCCCGTGCCCTACGGCTCCTCCCACGTCCAGCTTGCCGAGGCTGTTGGGCGGGAGCTCGCAGTCCGGATTTTCCGCGTATCCCCGGACGTTGCCCTTGTAGTCTCCCACGCAGATGACGGAGCCGGCGGGACCGTCGCCGCGCAGCTGAAGAGTCAGGGTGTTGTCCCGGTCCTTCAGCAGGCAGGCCATGAGGGAGGTGGCGGTGAGCGCCCGTCCCAGCACGGCGGTCATGGTTTTCGAGGTGTGATGGATCCCGCAGGATTTGCGGACGATGGCGGTGCTGTCACAGAAGATCACCCGGATGCCGCCGTCCCGGGATATGGCGCGCTTGATGACGCTTGTTTCACGAGGCATGGTTAAGGCTATATCCTTTCGGAAATGATATAGGTAGGAAACACTTCGTGTTTCCGGTTTTTTATGTCCCTGCGCGGGACGGGCGGCACGAGGGACACCATCTCATGGCCGACCACTTTCACGAAGTGAAAGTGATGCCCCATCCCGCGGGTCCCCCTTGGCCATATGGCATAAACGTATAGCTCGTCCTTGTATTCAACATTGATCGTGTATCCCGAGTCCTCGCGCGAAACCGTTGCGTCAGCTGAAACATGCGTGGAACAAGTTCCACGGTTTCCTCGGGGGCCTCGGAAACAGCGATCGAAACGCGCATGACAAGGGACGCGATGCAGTAAAGACGGACAAGTTTGTTCAGTTCCGCGGATTCATGAAAAGCTGTAACCGACCTCTCCTCCTGCTTATCATTCTTAATTCATCATTCTTAGATAGTGTCTACACGAGTTAAGCGAGAATTTGCAGCCAAAGCACAATACAGCGGATCTGAATCGCGGCCAGAAAAGACGCCGAGTTTTTAGCGTATCTGGTCGCAATCCCGCGCCATTGCTTCAGCTTGAGGAATGCGTTTTCGACAAGATGGCGGAGCTTGTAAAGATCTTTGTCGTAAGTTCTTTGCTTCTTCCGATTCTTCTTTGAAGGTATCACGACAATCATTCCGCTCTTCTCCGCGAATTCAACGATTTCATCCGTGTCGTATCCACGATCTCCGAGAAGATATTCTGCCGGTATGCCGTCGATCAATCGAACAGCTTCCTTGCAATCAGCTCTGGTACCCTCTGTGATAAACACTCTGACTGGCATACCAAACGCATCCACGGCAAGGTGAATTTTGGTGTTGAGCCCCCTTTTGTGCGGGCCATGTCCTGGTTCCCGCCTTTCGCTCCGGATGCGTGTGGATGTACTTTACAGTGACTGGCATCGATCATCAGCCATTCGTAATCGGGATCGTCTATCAAGGCTTCGAGAATTCTTTCCCATGTTCCATTATCGCGCCATCTGCGAAAGCGTTGGTGCACCGTCCCCCATTTACCGTATTCGGGCGGAAGATCACGCCACGGCGCTCCGGTCCGAAGTATCCAAAATACGCCATTGATGAACTTCCTGTTGTCTTTTGCGATTCCGCCCCATTGCCCGGGCTGTCCGGGTAAAAGTGGCGATAGTACGGCCCATGTTTTGTCTGAAATATCGTGCCTGTGCTGTAAATTCTCGCTCATTTCGCTTTTCTCCCGTGTGGTTTTCTTCTATTATACCACATCTCGAGAGATTTGTCAATCTCGTGTATACACTATCTAGACTGTGAGGCTGTCGCATTAACTCCTGAAGATGGAGAAATGCGACAGCCTTTTTGTGATTCAAACGGTTTTGTCCTTCTTTTTCTCCCTTATCGAGGAGCCGCGCATCCCCGGTGACCATTTTGTAAAAGGGCGGTCAAAACTTTGAAATTATATTGCGACAGCCCGGTGGAATTATAGCAATACACATAATGAGCTGCGCTATGCCCAACAATTAGTTTTTGATCGAACTTTTTCCAAAAAGTTCGTGGGGTGTCGGGGCAACGCCCTGACCCGACTGGGTTTCATCTTTGATGAAACCCGGCAGAGGTCGGAATACTCAGGACT
>Ga0256405_10006822_pt1 | contig 17844 bp, 11 predicted proteins | sample RumenRJG_02DNA_FD_189096 | JGI IMG/M metagenome (GOLD analysis project Ga0256405, IMG submission 189096) | Bovine rumen microbial communities from Lethbridge, Alberta, Canada - RJG_02 | ecosystem: Host-associated > Mammals > Digestive system > Stomach > Rumen | place: Canada: Alberta...
ATGACCTGTCCCAGACCCTTCCTGCCCTGGACAAACTGATTGAGGGCCTGCGAAAAGTGCAATAATCCGCCATTTACCACTTACGCTGACGGAAGAAACCGCCGAGGAGAGAGGCGAACATGTAAAAAGGATAGAGGAGTTCCAATAGCAGAGCCACGAGAAAATTGACAATTGACAATTGACAGTTGATAGTTGTTTGCTCCCTCATTTGCCGCCGGCGGATGAGGGAGTACTCTATCGGGAATTTGACGAGGAGGATGAGCGGGCAGAGGAGCTGGAGGAGGTTGGCAGTTACGACCAATGCGCCGCAGCGGAGGATATCCGGGTCGGTGTAATGAGGGGCTTTGCCTGCCCAACGCATGCGCTGGCGGAAGAAGGCGCGCCATGTGGGGGCGGGACGAACGACGGCGGTGTAGTCGGGTTCGTCCATGACGGCGATCTTATAACCGCGTTTTTTCATCGCTTCCAACAGGAACATATCATCGCCGGACGGTATCTCGGGGTGGAGGTCGGGTTCGCACGCCAGCCACGCCTCACGGCGGACGATGAGGTTCGCGCCGGAACACATGACGGCGTGACCGCGTTTAGCGGTACGCATGGTCAGTTCTTGAATGGCGGCGTACTCGGCAATCTGGAGAGACAACCCCACCCCGAGTTGTTCTACGGACGGCCACCGGCAGTCCGATCGAGCAGAGCTCTTCACCCTCTCAAGGGAGGGAGTCTCCATTCTTAACGGAAGAATTATCAAGTCGGCGTTGGCGAATTGAGAATTGAGAATTGAGAATTGAGAATTGGATGCTGCACTGGGCCAGATGACATCGTCATCGTGGAGCCAGACGTATTCAGAGGTGGCGGCATGGATGAGTTTGGAGAGGGCGTGTTTCTTGCCCAAATGGTCATCATTGATACCCTTTCGGGGGGTGATATGGGTAATCGTCGGAGTAGTTACGTTGGCTTTGACCGTCGTTTGACCGTCGTTTGACCGTCGTTTGACCGTCGTAATTTGGTCGAAAAACTCTACAAATCGGGGATAGCTCTTGGCTATGATCTTTTGAAGGTCATTCCCATCATAAAAATCCGGGACGGAGGCTGAACCCTGATTTCGTATTAAGAAATAACCGTGCCCCTTGGGAACTAAGAAATCCGCCGCAAGGAGCGCCATCGCCATGCGGTGGTCGTTGCGGACTTCGTGGAGCCGGACGGCTTCAAGGCGGTCGGACTCCTTGAAACGGAGGCGGTCGGTGCCGGAGGCGTGGAGGGTTATGCCGAGGCGTTCGCAGGTGAGCGCGATAGCCGGATAGAGATCGGGGCAGTTGAAAAACCCCACCCTAACCCTCCCCTCAGGGGGAGGGGAAAAGAGGGAGGGAGTTTTGGCTATGCGTGCACCCTCAGAGGTGAAGATCGTTTGGACACCAAAATATTTGGCGTATATATCCGCCACTACCCTATCGCCTTGCAGACTCTCCTCTTTCAACCCTTCCAGCAGGAGCTCGCCGCCGTGGATAGCTACGTATTCATACCAGAAAGCGGCGGAGGACCAGCACACCTCTCCCCATCCCTCTCCCAAGGAGAGGGAGCTCTTTTGTGCTTCATACCTCTTTTTTATACGGCGGGAGAGGGTTATATAGGGGGATTCGTTGGGAGTGACGGGGATGGGTTCGCCGTGGAGGATGCGGGCAGAGGTGGTCTGGGTGGTAGGTGCTCCATTACGCTCCATGAGACGCGGGTCACCGGTGAGGGTGACAGGAGCGCCCGGGTAACATTTCTCCAGATGGACTTGGAGAAAACGGAGGGCTGTGCCGCAGTTTTTCAAATAAAGAGACACCTCACCCCGACCCTCTCCCAAGGAGAGGGAGGAAACCTCTCCCCCTTCCCCTCCCCCAAAGGGAGGGGTGATGCGATTGTCCGGTGTACCGAAGGTGTCACGGATCTGTTGGAGAGCGTCGTGGAGGACGAGGACGTCGTCCGGCATATCCGAAGAGACCCGCATGAGCGGATCTCCATGGATAGCCTGCAACAGAAGAATTCTATTGGCAATAGATTTTGATATCGGAAGTTTAATGTGGTCCACAAATTAACCAGATTAAACAGATTGTCTGCTCGGCATATATGCCGAGAGTTGAACTAATTAATTGATGTCGGGCAGCGGACTGTAGTCGCGGGAGTAACGGAGGTGCTGGGCTACGTAACCTTCGGAGAAGTCAATCTTCACGTCGGTGATGTTGCCTTCGGCGTCACGGACAGCAGTATAAACGGGGTTCACGAAGCCTTTGTAGGGTGCGAGGTTGAGTTTCTTGTAGCGTGCCAGGATCTCCTTGTGAAGCTCGGGATTGACCTTGACGGCGTATTTCTCGACGAGCTCTTTGGCGGCAGCGTAGTCGCCTTCGGAGGTGATGCGCTGTATCTCCGCGAGGAGTTCGCCATAGAGGCGGCGGAGACCCTGATAATCATTGATGCGGAGGTAGTGCTTGCCGTCGCGGGCGATGATCTCCACCTCTTTGTTCGTGGCGTGCTCATAGACCCAGTTGGCGATAAGCTGGCGGTTGCGCATATGCGCTTCCTCAATGTCCTTGCCCGGCTCGATACGCACGAGCTGGGTCATGAGGCCGTTCATCTGCTGCTGGTAATAACCGGCTTTGAAGGCTTCTTCGTTAGGCAGCAGGCCGAGTTCCACCAGTTTGGGGTCGCCCAGGAAATAGAGCCCGAAGAGGTCCGCGCGGGCTTCCTCGATAGTAGAAGCGTGCTCTTTGAGGGCATCCTTAGTCACACCCGGCAGGAGTTTTCCGGAGCCATGTCCGACGCACTCGTGGAGGTCGGTATGGAGGTCACCGCAGAGGGCACCGTATTGCTCGTAGAGGGCGCGGATCTCATCGTCTATCATGAACTCCTCGTTGAAGCCGTTGCCTTTCGCCGCCTCGTTGTAGGCGTGCATGAGGTTGTCGATGGTGACGGACTTGGAGCCGTACTCCTTACGGATCCAGTTGGCGTTCGGCAGGTTGATGCCGATAGGGGTTGCGGGGTAGCAGTCGCCGGAGAGAATAGCCGCCGTGATGACCTTGGCAGTCACGCCCTTCACTTCCTCTTTCTTGTATTTGGGGTCGGTGGTGGAGTGGTCCTCAAACCACTGGGCGTTGGAGGAGATGAGTTGGGTGCGCTTGGTGGCCGCAAGGTCTTTGAAGTTGACCATAGACTCCCAGGTACCGGTGATACCCAGCGGGTCGGAATAGGTCTCGGTGAAGCCGTTGACGTAATCCACGCGGCTGTCGAGGTCGCGCACCCACGCGATACAATATTCATTGAAGGTCTTCAGGTCGCCCGTCTCGTTGAAGGCAATCATCTTCTCTATCGCCAGACGCTGTTTGTCGTTCTCGGCGTATTTGAGCGCCTCGCGGAGCCAGTAAACGACATGCTCCAGTGCCTCGCCGTAGAGTCCGCCGACCTTATAGACACGCTCTACGAGCACCTCTCTCCCCGTTGTTCTATGACCGTCCACCGGACGCTCAATCGAGTCTGAAGGCTCTTCACCCCCAAGGGGAGAAGCCCCCTCTCCTTGGGAGAGGGTTGGGGTGAGGTGTACAAGCTGCGAGTTGAGGCCTATCCAGAGGGGTTCGGGGCTGTTGTCCTTATGAGCGGCATACCACGCTTCCGCCTCGGCTTGGGTGACACCCTCGCCGTAGTAGTTGCCGGCAGAGTTGAGCACGAGGTCCACGCCGTCCTGTGCCGTCGTGCGCTTGGGCATGACCGCCGGGTCGAACATCACCGGTAGGATAGCCGGGTCGTAGGTCACGCCGGCTTTCTCGCAGGCGTTAACGAACCACTCTTGGCTGAACTCCGGCAGGAACTTGTCTTCGGAATAATGGTGGTGAATACCGTTGGAGAACCAGACGCGCTTGAGGTAACGCTCGAAAGCGGCAAACTCTTCCACCTCTCTCCCGTCTCCCCTAAGGGGAGAGGCTCCCTCTCCTTGGGAGAGGGTTGGGGTGAGGTGTTTATACAAATCCTCGCAGGCTCTTCTGATGCGGAGGTTGTAACGGCCGTTCTGGTCGTAGAGGATGTCGCGTCCCCAGAGGGCTGCTTCGGAAAGACAATAGACGAGCTGCTTTTGCTGCAGGCTCAGCGAATCGAACTCCGGCACGTCGTAGCGGAGTATTTCCAGGTCATAAAACTTATCCACGTTGTATTGGAAACTTTGTGCTTGCTCTTTGGGTTGGCAAGCGGTGAATAGAAGTGACAAAGTGACCATGTACAATGTACAAAGGCACGCAGTCACCGGATTAAACATGTTATTTTTCATATCACAGAATATAAATTGCGTGCAAAGGTACAAATTAATTCTGACATATGCAAGAAAAAACGCCCCGAAGGACGTTTTTTCCATGCGGGCAGCGGGTTTATTCTCCTTCGCTGTCATTAATCGGCGTAAGATCTACATTGCCTTTACTATTGGAGAAGAATTGCATCATCGGTGCTTCGGTGCTCATGTCCGCCACGGACACGAATGGATTGATATAGTTCTTTTTCATAACAAACAATATATTGGATTAATATTTAGTACCTGTTACGTCATACATCCGCCCGTTATGGAGGATATACAGACGTCCGTCACGGAGAATCTTGGTTGTCTGCGGCTTGCCGCTTTGTACATCATCCAAAGCTGTAGGCGTCTGCGGCATGTCGCTTCTGCCGATTGTAATCTGCCGGCGTCCGGGCACGGATGCAGGAGCGTTCGTTTGTCCCTCTTGTGCCACTTCGTCCATCCGGATATACGCCCTGTTGGGTTTCAAGGAACACCGTGCGCCACAGAGGCGGAACATATTGTTGGTGACAATAAAGTTGCCCTCCAACTTATTACCCGGCGCGCCGGCATCGCCGTCTTGAATAGCGTCAAACGTTCCATAGAGACCGTTGAAATGGTCAGGCGAGGATACTTGGGTGGAGGCGAGGTAATAGATATTGATGGAATCTGCCTCGGGCACGAATATATACGGTACGCCGGCTTCAAGGGTCGTCACCTCTTCGAAGGTGAGGTTCCACGGTTCATTTCCGCGCATCTGCTTGTGCAACAGGCGATAGAACGTAGCCCCTTCGTATTTGTCGGAAGCGTAAGCGATACAGATGGTACCCATGCGTCCGGGGGTGAGTCCCTTGCGCTGGTAGCACTCGTAAGGCTGGTTGGCGTAGAACTTGGTTTCGTCGGGACGGGTACACTCATAGACCTTCATGCCACCGAGTACCGGCAGCGGATCCACGCCTATCTTCTGACCGAAAGCGTCACCGAGCTTGTATGCCACCTCACCGCCTATCCAGGCTTCGGGAGCAGTGATAATCGTTGTATTGAGTTCGTTGAAGAGGAAATCCTCGTCAGCGTAAGCGTTGGTGACGTTCTCTGTTTCGGTTGTCGTATTCGCAGTCGGACGGATAGCTCCGTGGCATGAATAACCGGAATTATTGGTGCGGGTAGCGTGTACGCGGCCGGTGTTATAAACATTAGAAACAGGCGCTTTCACTGTAGCGACATAAATACCGCCGACATTATTGTTTGCCACGATCGTTCCGCAGTTGTAGGAATTGGTGATCGAACTATTGACGTTATTCAGGCACGCGATACCTGCTGCGTCCGTTCCTCTGGTGTTCGTATCATGCGAAAGGGTCACGTTACCATAGTTGGCACAACGGTCGATATAGACGTATGTTCCGGCGTAACCGCAGATACCTGCCGCATACTTGGAGCAACCCGTGACATCCGCATAGTTGGTGACATTGGTGATATATATCGGCGACGCTTTCGAACCGCTGGCATAACCCACTACACCGGCTATGCGCCCACCGGTATTCGTGTCATAAGTCGAAGTGACAGACCCACGTACGGTCAGATTCTTTACTGTAGCGCCATTCGTGAGGTCACCAAACAAAGCACGGTAGCGATTAGTAGCATCGTTGATATGGAGGTTATAGACCGTGTGTCCTTGTCCGTCAAAAACTCCACCATAATAATGTTGTGTACCTCCGTCGCCTATCGGACTCCAGCTATAACCGCAAAGGTCGATGTCGTTGTCCAAAACCGCATTGTATTTCTGCGCAGCTTTGTTTTTGTTTGTACAAGCATTGACCTGCGCAGCAAACCATGCCAACTCAGCTCCGTTGGTGATGTGATAGATACCACCCACCGGTGTGACAGCCGTCAGGGTCTCACCATCCCAACCATTGGCAGGAATAGCTTCTAAGTGTACAGGAATAGTCATTTCGGCAGGACTATTTTCCTCAATAGTCACCGTTACCGGCGTACGTTTGTATCCCGTTTTGCCGGCAAGGATAGAGTTCTCTCCTTCAGTCAGCAGGTATTTGCCGTCTTCGGGCGTTACCTCAATGCCCAGACTGTTAGTAACGGAGATGATCTCCGCGTCAGCGGGATCAAGTTCCAGCGTGGCAAGTGTTTTCGTGAGCTGCGTTACAGGAATAATGGCATCCGGCAGCGCACCGAAATAGGTCTGATGGGCAATCGCTGTGAAGTTAGGCGAGCGTCCACCGATCTTGTCTATCGTACGGTGGTTGCCTATCGGGTCTCCAAAACCGGTTACTTGGATCACTCCTTCCGTCAAATCATACGTGGTGGCAGTCCAATCGGCGGGAATCCGGAAGGTGACGGACTGCGCCGAAGGCTTCGAACCGAACCAGTATTGGTTGGGGCCAAGAATGAGTGCCGTTCCTGTCGGTGTGCCGTTATAGGTGATATATGCAGACATATTGTATATGCCCGAAAGTTTATTCGCCGGATGGAAAAGTCCGTCATACTGCACGCGGACGTTATCGCCCGGACGGAAGATTGAACCGCCTGTCGTCTCATTGATAATAGTCCGGGTAGCATGACGAGCCGTCAATATCTGGTACTCGTAATTGCCTCTGCCGTCACCCAGACGCACAATCTGACGTCCGTGTTTGAGGGGCAGGGTATAGGTATTGTCTTCGTTCTTGGCGATAGTGTGCCAGCCGGTGTTATAGACAGCGTCATTCTCGCGGATGGTCGGATAGCTGATCTCAACCGTCTGCACGCCGGTCGGTTTGAAGGTGTAGTTGAACACCTCTTCGTCATTGATATAATAGAACACATCGTGCTCTGCATCGACATAGATACCGGCATTCTTTTTCTGGTCTTCGTTAAATGTCTCATTGATGCGCATATTAGCGTCCATGCCGTTTTCCGGAGCATTGACCGAAACTACAAACACACCGGTGTTCTCAGGCCAGATAGCACCGAAATACTGACCGCCGTAATAAGTACTCATTTTACCGTTATTGGCGTATTGGAGCGCAGAAGCCGCATCGTAGGTAACGGTCACGATAGCCGTTCCGGCACTCTTGGCACGCAGGATAGACCACTCCGAACCGATGTTTCCGTCCGGCACAATCTCCACTACCGAGTTATCGGGATTACCGTTCATGTCATAGACGGCGTAGTGATAGTCCGGCTCCAAGAAGTAGTTCTCTGTCTGGTTCGGAATGATCTGCCAATCACGCTCTGCCATCAGGTCGTACTCCTGACCTGCGGTCATCTTGAGATAACCTTTTTCGTTGATATTGAGCAGGATGTTACAGTCGTTCATTCCGTCCAAACTCTGCGGGTCATGATCAATCCATTTTGGGGCACGCGCTGCAAAGTCCTCCTCGGTGAAGTTGATGACAGGACATTTGGCAGGGTCGGTGTTGAAATAGAAGTTCAGGAGTTGTGTCAAACCGCCTTCTTTCCATGCGCGCATGTTGTATTTACAAGTGCTACCCAAACGCCAAGTATAGGTCTTGGTGTCGCCGGACGTCTCTACACTCTCCGGCGCAATGAGTCGGAAGGGGACGAAGTGGATCGTTCCTGAGCCGGCATCGCCGCCGGGTTTCTGCATCATTGCTATCTCCGCGTCCGCAGGGCAGGTAGAAGTGAAAAGACCGCCCATCGGGATTTTGGTCTGGATAGTGGTGTTGCCTGTTACAGTACGACCGTCATTGGCGAAGATATAGCCCTCTTCCTGATGCGCCGCCGAAGGAACCATGCGGAGTACCACACTACCGCCGTCATAAGTCAGTACGGAAGGATTGCCGGAGTTCATACCAATGGTAACAGGGAAGGTCTTTCCTTCTCGGCTGTGAACCTCGCAGTCCTCGATGGTGAAATCCACGCCATAGACCCAGTAAGCATTGTTAGCATCTTTGTTGGACGTACTGATTTTGGTGATGGTCCAAATCTGCATCTCAATGTCCTCGTCGCCCACCGTAAAAGTCATCGTACCATTCAGGGCACTCGATGAATTGTAACCGAAGATGGTATAATCGCCCGCAGACAGGTTGTTAAAGACATAGGTGTTCTTGCCCGCGTTGACATTCAGCGCGTCATGGGCAACCGGATCACCCGATTCGTTTTGCAGGGTCAGGGTCTTCGTGACAGAGTTCATCGTCACCGACACTACTGCTGCCTGCATTCTCTGCCATACTCCCATTAGAAGCAAAAGGCATGAAAATAGGATTGTTTTTCTCATTGCTATAAATTATTGTTTGATTTGTTTGCTGGTTGTATGACCGGATTGAACGATATGTACTTGTCCTACCGGAGTTGTTGTTACCGGTTGTCCGGTGATCGTATAAATCGCTGAAGATGTTTCTGCATCCGGCTGATTCACATCGGTCGGCCAAGAAAGCGTGCTCGCTTGTATGGCAGTTCGTTCGCTGGCATTGCCTGACGTGTCGAGTGTCTCCAAGTCGATCTGGTACGTAGTAGCAGGGTCCAGACCGGTGATGGAGACAGTAGTATATTTGGGTCGCGAGTAGCGTTTGCCGTTTACGTAAACCACGTATTTATCCACGGCGATATTATCCGTCCCGGCATCCCAAGAAAGCACAATCTTATACATCGTCCTCTCCGTTACCTGCACGTTTGTGGGAGGAGTTGGCGGTGTCAGATCTTTCGTGCGAGCAGAGACATAGCCCCAATCGGAACTCTCTCCGTAAGCAGACACCGCTTGCGCGAAGAAACGATAGGAGGTATAGGTCTGTAAATCATTGAAAACATACGAAGTAGCAGTCGTCGAATCCACCAATACCGAGTCCAGATACAGGCGGTAGTAAGCGGCATCGCTCACTTGATGCCACGTCACTTGGACGCTATTTTCGTCTATCGGTTCTGCCACCAGACCGGAAGGACGAGGGATCTCATCCACATGCTCCAAGATCTCCATTCCTCCGAGGCAGAAAAAAGCCGCTGTATTCATACCTAACACGCCGGACACATCGCTACTCTCCATGGTGAAATAGAGGGCGTTCACTTGACCGAGTGAACTGAGATCCACCCATTGCCATTGGGTAGATATCTCCAGATCATCGTTATGGAAATGCGCCAGATGATGCACGATTGGCATACCTGCTTCTTTCGCCTCCTCATCCATGCCGTGAATGATCAGATTGAACTGCGCGCCGTTGTCCGCAAAAGAGTGTGCAAAACCGTCATCGTGCTGGATGCCATAATATGCCCAGGGATGGTTGCATATCCAAACGCCCAAGGGACGATGTGTCAGCCCGTCGTTCCAATCCACTTGGAGACTATGCACGCCTTCCGCCTCGTAGTTATAGCCCCAATAGGCTACTAGATAGGGGGCACCTTTGATGAGTGCACCTGTGGAGTCGAGCCCGCCTCCTGCCATGCAGCCCCACTGATGGTCAGGCCATGAGGTGGAAGAACCCGCAAAACCATAATCGGTATCGTCGCCGTTGGTACAGAGCGTAAAGCCATCCCAATACTGCATGCCGTGGTTGTCCGTTCCTTGTGCCTGCAGGGCATGAGTCATGTGCGCGAAACGGAACTCCTCAAAATCCAGTGAGGTTTGGTCTGCGCTGTATGTGTTAACCCATTTACCTGCACTGTCCTGCGGGAATTCATCCATAAATGCCTGCATATTCAGACGGATGGTGTCTGCGGCTTGGATACTTGTTGCAAGCATCAAACCGAATAATAAGAAAATAACCTTTTTCATATATGTCAAATCTCAAATTTCAAATCTCTATCCTTACACCTTGTACGTTGTACTTTGCTCCTTTGTACATCAAATAGAGTTGTCCGTTACGGAGGATCTTTGTACATGGTACTTGGTCACTTGGTACTTGATTGCAGTCTTGCGTGGCGTTGGGGTGTAGATCTTCGGCTCCCATGATCTCCGTGGAGGTCTCTCCCAGCCATCCGCATTGCTGGTGAAGGGCGGTATAGACCTTGACGAAGTGAATACCGGGCAGGTTTGCGGGTGTTCCATCTGCTTTCACCGCCCAGTCGATATCCAATTGTGCGCCTTCATCGGTATTGGGAAGATTATCCACATAGCCCCATGGATAAGCGGACAGCACATAGTACGTTCCCTCGCCAGACAAGTCCTCGTAGTTATCCGGCAGACGACTGCCCGCAAAAGTGATACTGTCCTCCTCAATCCATTGGGGATAGTTACTGCCCTCTTGCGCACGTCGGTACGTCAGCGAGTAATCGTGGATCGTCTGCGGATTGGAGTACTCACTTCCTGCCAGTTCGTACCATGCATCATCGGGTCTGCCGTTCCCATTGACATCATAACTCACCATGACGATGCCGGGTTCAGCCGAACCCTCAAAGGCATTGCCGAGGACGATGAGGTCATTGGCGCCGGGTACGTTGAGCACCATATGGTCAAAGCCGAAGACCACATAACCGCCCCAGCCGCCGAGGGAGATCATACCGCGGTTATTATCCGCAATAGCTTCCTCCGCCTTCATCCGCATGTCGTTCGCATCATCGCCGTCCTCATACTCTGGCATGAAGTTGACGAACTGCCCGGGTGCGGGCGTGTACTCCCACACGCGTGATATATAGGGAGAGGAGGCACGGGCTTCAACTCCGGTCATTACCAAGCCTGTTGTCCAAGACAACACACCAAAAAGCACAAAGCGGTCTATCGCTTTGCACACGCTACTACACAGCATACGCTTTAAACTCTAATGTGTCAGGTATTCGTTTCATTTATCCGGTGCCCCAATCCACGAGGGCTGTTTGCCGCCATGCGGCTCACAACGGTAATTAACCTTTCGTGGCAGGTCTTCCGGCTTGTCTCCCTCGTTTCTACCTTCCCATTACAAGTGTAACAGTGGTCGTAAGAATCTGAAACTCAGTTATATGAGACTCACGGCTGCGGGACAGCGGCTGATTTGCACAGCCTTCCCTATTAAGTGCGGTTACGGACCTTGGCAACACGCACACCACAAAATCGGGTGCAAAGGTACACATTTTTTCGCACATACGCAAATATTTTTGCCATAATTCTTGCATATGTCAAAAAAAAGTAGTAATTTTGCGGGCAAAATTGAAATAACAATATTATGAAACAGGTTCACATGGGCGGATATTCAATCGTTATCCCCGAAAATTATGTCCACCGCGTCAAGGTGAGCCGTGTAAAAGGTTCACACGATGTTAGACTTGGACTTGCCGAAGGAGAGCAATCTGCTGCAACTGCCGGTACTTTTGCGAAATACCCCTGCTGGGAAAGCGACCTACACTAAACTTGCACTTTGGGATACAGGTGCCGAGATGTCAGGTGTATGCGAAGAGTTAGCTACGTGGCTTCAGTTGGAGCCACGCGATGAAGGCATGTATATGCAATCTGCCTCGGAAACGGTATCTGTGAAAGTAGCTAACTGCCAGTTTGAACTGCCATCCGGAGAGGTATTCGAACAGGATGTTTTAATCTTACCCACAAACGATACTCCTGTAATACTTGGTTTGGATATAATCAAGCAAGGGTTCTTCTCCCTCAAACCAGAAGAAAAGAGTCTGCATTTTCACTATGAATTATTGTAACTCCTATGCAATACACTAAATAATAATCGAATAGAAGAATAAGCCCGCGCACCGAAACGGCCGTTCTGACCAACAGATTACCGGGATTAGAACCGATCGGTTACTATGACAACACACCCCCGCAGAACAAATCTGCGGGGGTGTGTTAGTTGGTTACAGTTCGGTATGGTTGCGTGGAGATGTCTTATTTTACCATCTGTCCTTGTACATTGTACACGGCTCCGTTGTACATGATATAGAGTTGCCCGTCGCGGAGGACCTTTGTACATTGTACATTGTCCCCTTGTACGTCCTCGATGCCTTCTTCCTGGCCGGGTTCAAAAGCCATACCTTCAATCTTCACGTTTCGAAGACCGATATACTTGCTATCTTTCTGCTCGCCTAAATCATGCCAGGGCAGAATACGCACGTGGAGCGTCTGACCGGCAGGAATAGTGAGCGTCGGAGTCAGATCTACATGCTCAATCACGCGTGAAGGCATGTTGCGTCTCTCATAGATGGTTGTCACGCCAGTGAACTCGTCACCGAAACCGGTGTTGAGGTGGTAGCACATGGTAGGAGTACCATCCGCAGCAATCTCCATCGCAATACGGGTGACGCGTACATCCATGGCAGCCGGGGCAGTGATCGCGAAATCGAGGTAACGGTTGGCGTTCTCGTCTATCTCTCCTGCGGGCCAGGGGGTACGTGCAGAACCGTCTGCGGAGTTATGGAAACGCGCAAGCACGATGTCGGTCTCATCGCCGTCCACGAAATAGTTCTTGTTGGCACTGTAGTCGATGCAAGCCATCTGACTCATGGTGAACTCGGCACTGACAGGTCCTTCCACCACAGGATCCGGAACGGGTTTGGCACCCATCGCCCAGAAAGCACTGACAGCTGCACCGCCTTCCAGCGAGACAGCATTGGCAGCTACCGGAACAGCAACCACATGTTCGCCGGAAGTGGCATAAACAGTGTCGTTATGGAGGCCGCCGGTAGTGTAGTTAGCGCGGACATAAACCCTCTGGAACATCGAGCCGCCAGCGTACGAAGCCTGCGCAGTGGAAGCGTAGTTCTCTTTGTCGAGCAAGATCTGCAGGTTCGCCGTTGCGCGCAGGGTTACGGTACCGGCTGCGGGTTCGAGTCCGTAACCGGTAAGGAGGAACTCTTTGTTCTGCGGCACTCCGCAATAGGTCTCGCCGATATGGATGGAAGTAGGGTTGGCAGTGATGTCCGTCGGGATATGGATATGGTCCGCGAGGATGCCTGCGTTCTTGAGCAACTGAGCTGCTGCACGTGCCACGAGGTTACCGCCCATGGCGTTGGTATGGGTCTTATCACCCTCGCAGAAGAGCAGACTTAGACATTGGGTCTCGCCGTAAGAGAGATAGAGTTGGCGAGTAGCCTCGGTGAGGTTGATGAACGGCACGTTTTTTTCCTCCGCCACGATACGCATCGCCTCCACATAACTCATGGAGAGGTCGGAAGCCGGCAGGCTTTGGTTCTCATAGAGGACACCGTTCTCAATCTTGGAGAACTTGTCGCCGAGGTCATGTCTGCCGTTTCGACGGATGTCATTTCCTTGGAAATACGCACGGCAGATCGGACCTACCAAGATCGGCGTAACACCCATAGCACGTGCCTCATCGATGAAATGACCCAACATCTCACGATAGGTGGTCTGCGGGTTCGTACCGCGTGCATCGGAAGGAGCAGGGAGGTTATTGTCTGCACAATACTCCGCATACTCCAAGTTGTCCATGCCGTTGGTCACGGTACCTTCGTCGTTGTGAGCGAACTGGATGATGAGGTAGTCGCCGGCATTCATCTGGCTCTTGACGGAAGGCCAGTAAGCCGTTCCGTTGTAAAAGCCGCGGGTGTCGGCTCCCGACTTACCACGGTTATTAACTGTGACGAAAGCCGGATCGAAGAACGAACCGAGGTACATACCCCAGCCTCGTTTGTCCGTCGTACTCTCATCATACTCCGCCATGGTGGAGTCGCCGATGGTGTGTACTTTGACGGCTCCCTGCATCATCGGCAGGCAGAGCATCACTGCTACAAAAAGCGAAAAGATTCTTTTCATGGAATGATAGATATAAATGGTAATACTATAAGACTGTCAAGCTGTCTGTTATTCAAAAATCCGATGCAAAGGTACAAATATTTTCCCACGTATGCAAATTTTTAGTCATTAATCTTGCATATGTCAGAAAAAATCCGTACCTTTGCAGGCGGAATTGAAAAAAGAACTACAGCTATGGAAACAACAACCAGAACATTGCAGATTACTTTGCCACTCGCCGACGCCGCTTTTCTGCGCCGTCAGAGCCGTAATATGGGATGGCATGTTGTAACGGTGCGTCCGAAAGCCCCGTCCGAGCCCAAAGTCAAGATGACCGAAGAGGAGTTCCGCGCCAAGTTAGCACATTCCAGTGCACAAGGAGCAGCCGGACAGACGATTGCCATGCACGAGAACGAGACCCCACAACAATTTATTGACCGCCTGCTATGTATGCAATAGAGTTTACTGAAGATGCACAAAAAGACTTGCAACTTCTGCAACGCAAGGCTCCCAATGCGATTGATAAATTAGTCAAATTGCTGGCAGAATTACGGCAACACCCTCGAACCGGCACAGGACAGGTTGAACGTTTGAAACATTATCGAAACGAGACATGGTCGCGCCGTATTACACAAGAGCACAGACTCGTTTACGAAATCCATGAGGATAAAATACTGGTTCTTGTGATTTCTGCATACGGACATTATTAATTATTAAAAGAATAACACCTATCATCCCCGAAGCAATAAGCGGAGGGAATACCCATACAAATAAAAATATAGCCTATGGCATAAAAAAGACAAACGACATACATACACATTTATAGCGTAAAAAGCCAAGTCTTGATTGTTTGAAAACTCGACACTTTCAACTAATCATTAGATGTTCAAGCATGGTTTTATGTACGCTCACGTTTTTAGCGTGAGTTTTCCGTGCATAAATTTGAACATCTAAGGTAGTCGAGAACCTCAAACAATCAAATGGAAGCAGCGAAAGCGCACGCTTTTCTTATGTCTATGTCCATATGTCTAAAAATTTCTAGGGTTTATATATAATAACCAAATAATTAACAATTTCAAAACAACAAAACAATGAAGAAAATTAAACTATTTTCCATTCTCGCCCTGCTGTTCATGGCAGCGACGGGCGCAGTGGCACAGACGGAAACGCTGCTCACCACAATTACGGCAACTGGCAAAGAGCAGGCAAACTACAGTACTGCGAACGTGGCAACCGTTTCATTCAGTTATACTGCAGAAGGGTCTTCAGCATACTTAGCTAACTGGGGCTGGTGGGGATACGGTTGGTCGGCATCCGTCAATGCTGCCGAAGGATACACCATCACCAAATGCATATTCTACGACGACCAAAACCGTACTGCTACAGACAGCGAAGCTCCCTTTGTAGTAGAAACCACAGAAGAGGATAAGACTCCGAAAGTAAATGGCACACCCATTCTGGCATGGACGTCTAAAGGTATAAAAAAGATTGAGGTGTATGGCTATGAGAATCCCACCACCGTCAACGTCACGGGCATCACCCTCTCGCAGACCGAAGTCGCAGTGACCATAGGCGGCGAGACGCTGACGCTGACCGCTACCGTCGCCCCCGACGACGCAACGGACAAGACCGTGACATGGACGTCGAGCGACCCAACCGTAGCAACTGTAGCTAACGGCGTAGTGACCGCCGTAGCCGCCGGCACCGCTACCATCACCGCCACCGCCACCAACGGCACCGATGACACCACCGATGACAAAACCGCTACCTGCACTATTACGGTTACCGACCCTGACCAAGAGGCTGCAGATGCAGTACTGGCTCTGTTCGATGCCCTGCCTGCTGCTGATGCTGTTACGCTGGACAACAAAGAGGCTATTGAGGCTGCACGTGCTGCATACGAGACACTGACCGCTGACCAGAAAGCACTGGTTACTCCCGAAGACTTAGCCAAACTGACCGCCGCAGAAGCAGCACTCGCTGCGTTAGAAACCACAGGCGTTGAGAATGTACAAGGCAACGTGAAGAATGTCAAGACTATGGTGAACGGCCAACTCCTCATCCTCCGCGACGGCAATATCTTCAACGCCCAAGGCGCACAAGTAAGATAAACAGTACTGACGTACTATGATACAAAAACAAGGACTGCCCCTCGGAGCAGTCCTTGTTTTATTAGTTTTACTTGCAATTTATAATTATTATGGCCTTAAACACCCAATAGGCACTACATAACATCCGGCTCACGTATTGGCATTTGTTTTTCTTTTTGATATATACAAATAAAAAGCAGATTATTTCCAAATTTTGTGCATTTTTACTTCCAAACTTTGCGGTATTACTTATTCCCCCTTTATAAGTTTGTACAACTCGCTACCTCTATCCCAAAGTCCGAGTAGAAATCCTAAAATTCCGATGGCTACACCTATATTGCATGCCCAACAGCCGCAATACAAAACTTTCATCATACATAGGTATGAAAACGAGAAAATCAATACAAGTAGAAACTTGAGTGCCCAAATAACGTATTTCATTGTTTTGATAGATATGAGACTAACCTGAGCGGACGGGATTCATCGTCTGCTTTCTTAAATTGCAATAACACAGGATCATCCGGTTTTGGCAACTTCACGCCTACTAATTCCGTCCATGGAGACAATTTATCAACAGCCTTTCTTTTTCGCTGAATTTGATGAACATTCCGTTTCTTATACCGATGACTTACATCCGGTTGGAAAGGCTCAATAATTCCTTGCTGTTCCGCGGCTACTATCTGTTCGGCAGACGCTACATATAGTGCATCGTTAGCCCAACGACTGCAATATTCGGCAAAGCGCACACGTTCCGCCTTGCTCATTCCAATAGCGATACTTTTTATTCTATCAGGAGCATCTTTTTTCATGATTTTCCGCCATAGACTACTCTCTATTTCCTCGGATATATAATAGGGTTGCTCCGCCGGCACATAGACGAATCGGACTTTCTTACCCTTTATGCGGACGGAGCGCGTCAGTGGCGGCTCTTCCTGTAGCACTTGCATCATGGGATCATCCGGTAAGGTAAATGCCACGCGGAATCCAATGTATCCGGCTGTTGTTTCGGGCCTATACCATCTACGTATAGATAAATGGCTATTGGCATTACATTCGTCATAACTGCCACCTCGCACAATACGATATGATCCGGTGTCTGCGCCGCACGGATTAGGAAGAGTACTTAACTGATAAGCGCCATAAATATCTTGACACCATTCGGACACATTTCCCGTCATGTCGTACAAGCCTAATTCATTGGGATGTTTGCGTCCGACCGGATGTTTCCAGTTTCCGGAACAAGAATAAGTCCATCCTATACTATCTGCTATGTTTCCTCCCGCAAAACGGAAAGACTTGCTTTTGTTTCCTCCGCGTGCGGCATATTCCCATTCCGCTTCCGAGGGGAGACGAAACGGAAGCCCAGTAATACTATCCAAACGACGCACAAATTCCTGGCATTCGTTCCATGATACATATGAAATAGGAATCGTCGGATAACCCTCTGGGCTGATGATTTCGCTTTCGGGCATGACTGCACGCCATAATTCGACCGTGACTTCTGTGGTGGCTATATAATAGGGAGAAAGGAAGACAAGGTGTGCAGGTTTGTCCGTATAAATGTCAGGATCGTATTGGTCTTTTGTAGCACCCATCATAAACGAACCGCCTTCAACCCTTTGCATAATGAAATGCAAATCTTTTCCGTCCGAACTATCTTTTCCTGCTATATGAATCTTTATGTCTATCCGTTGTAGCGAGTCCGGCACAACTGATTTATGTCTCCGTGCTGCCAGAGGTAGCACGGACATTAGAGACACAGTTAATATCAGCCATTTTCGAAACACGCATGTGCATTTACAATTTCTGTGCCAAACTTCAATTCTAGATAATTGAAAAAAAGATGCCTCGTT
>Ga0256405_10006823_pt1 | contig 17841 bp, 13 predicted proteins | sample RumenRJG_02DNA_FD_189096 | JGI IMG/M metagenome (GOLD analysis project Ga0256405, IMG submission 189096) | Bovine rumen microbial communities from Lethbridge, Alberta, Canada - RJG_02 | ecosystem: Host-associated > Mammals > Digestive system > Stomach > Rumen | place: Canada: Alberta...
ACTCATCCCTTCGCTCCAACAAGGATGAAAAGACAGAGAAAAGATTTTTGCGTATTTCAGCAACAGTAAATGACATGTCAGCACCTCCGTAAAATGTCTTATAATCAAGGCGCGGCAACATTTTTTGACTGACTTGTCAAGCATTTTTCGCAGAAAAATGCAAAAAAATCAGAGGGTATTTCACCTCTGATTTCAGGAAAATATTTAGTTTTAAATGTTAGTTGGGGATAGTTAACTCTTATCTAAATGACATTGGGACGGTTCTGTTGGCAACAGAACCGTCCCCGTGTCTCGTCCCCACTGACTCTTTTTTATGCTAGAATTAATCTACAGGAGGAAAAAGACATGATCAGAAAATTCAGGATAGGTGATCCAATACCCACAGATGCAGTGGTGGAGGATATAAATCTTTCAGAGGGCAGTATTCCTTACTTTGATACCGACAAAGAGGCTAAGTCGTTATCTCTTTTCCTTGATGAAAAGGACAAGGTATTTGGCCTTGGAGAAACCATAAGGGGCATCAATAAAAGGGGATGGCTCTATGTCAGCAACAACTCTGACGATCCAAATCACACGGAGAACAAGCACTCCCTTTATGCTTCCCAGAACTTTTTGATCGTCTATTCCAAAAAGAAAACCTTTGGAATTTACATTGATACTCCAGGGCGTGTAAGCTTTGATATTGGCTACACACTTCATAACAAGATGACTATTTCCTTTGAGGACTTTGATGCGGACATTTACATTGTAGATGGTAATGATCCGCTTTCTATTGTGGCGTCCTTCAGGCGCCTCATTGGACGCAGCTACATTCCGCCAAAGTGGGCCTTTGGTTTTGGCCAGAGCAGATGGAGCTATTTAACTGCAGATGAAGTAAGAGAGGTGGCAGATAAGTATCAGGAAGCAGGCATTCCTATCGATATGATCTATCTTGATATCGACTACATGGAGCGCTACAAGGACTTTACCATAGATGAAAAAGCTTTCCCTGATTTTGAGAACTTTGTTCACGAGATGAAAAACAGGGGAATCCATCTTGTTCCTATCATTGATGCAGGAGTTAAGATGGAGGACGGCTACGACATCTATGAAGAAGGCGTAAAGGGCGACTACTTTGTGAAAAAAGAAAACGGAGAGAACCTTGTGGCTGCAGTCTGGCCAGGTAAGGTTCACTTCCCTGATTTTCTTAATGACGATGCAAGAGCCTGGTTTGGTGGCAAGTACAAGATCCTGACCGACATGGGAATTGACGGCTTCTGGAATGATATGAACGAGCCGGCTATCTTCTATACAGAGGACCATCTGAGTGAAGTATTTGACCAGATAGATACCTATAAGGGCAAGAACCTTGGTGTCAGGGAATTTTTTGGATTCAGGGACCTTATTGCCCATATCAGCAACAATGAGGCTGACTACAAGCGCTTCTACCATGAGTATAAGGGTAAGAAGATAAGACATGACAAGGTCCACAACATCTTTGGTTACAACATGACCAGGGCAGCAGGAGAGGCCTTTGAAAAGATATCTCCAGATAAGAGGATCCTAATGTTTTCAAGATCTTCTTTTATAGGAGCTCATAGATACGGAGGAATATGGTGCGGAGATAACCACTCCTGGTGGTCACACCTACTTATGAACATTCAGGAGATGCCAGCCCTTTCAATGACTGGATTCCTTTATTCAGGCGCAGATATAGGCGGCTTCGACAGCGATGTAACTGAGGATCTGCTCCTTAGATGGGCAGCCTTTGGAATCTTTACACCTCTGTTCAGGAACCACTCTGCAGAGGGGACAAGGCGTCAGGAGTTTTACCGCTTTGAAAACATTCCTGCCTTCAGGAATATTGTGAATCTGCGCTATGCCCTCATTCCTTACCTGTACTCTGAATACATGAAGGCAGTCCTTAATGACAGGATGCTCTTTAAGCCTCTTTGCTTTGAGTATGACGATGAAAGAAGTGCTCAGGTAGAAGACCAACTCCTTCTTGGAGAGAGCATCATGCTGGCACCTGTATATACCCAGAATGCCACAGGCAGATACGTATACCTTCCAGAAGACATGAAGCTTGTAAGATTCAGGGCCTTTGATGACTACGATGAAGAGGTACTCTCTGCTGGCGACCACTACATTTCAGCAGCCCTTGACGAGATCCTCGTATTTATAAGAAAAGGACATGTACTTCCCCTTGCATCTCCAGAAAAGGGTATGAGCATATCAGGTAAGGACGACCTTTCCTGTATCGGCTACGAGGCAGACCTATCTTCCTACGACCTCTACACTGACGACGGCATCAGCAGGATCTGATAAATGACAACAGAACCGTCCCCGTGTCATGAAAAAGCCCCTTAGGAATTACTCCTAAGGGGCTTTTAAGCTCATGTTTAACTGTGGATACTTCTTAACATTTCGATGGCTGTCTGAGGTTTTCTCTCATCCCTGCCAATATAATCATATTTATTAAGAAGTCTTGCTCTCATCTCTTCTGGATGATTGTAGAGCTGATCCATTATCCTATCAAAGGCCTGTTTCCACTCGCCCATCTCGTTACCTCCTATTCAAAGGTTAAACAACAAGTCAATTACGTAGCGAAACATATCATAACTGAAATGGGCTGTTAGTTCAATGCATAAATCGCTAAAAATAAATGAAAAAAATGTGATTAATTGGTAATCTTTTTGTTAATGGTCGCCGCCGTCAGAATCCGCTTTGGCATTAAGTATCACGGCACATTTTCCTTTCGCGTTTGTTTTCGTACATAAGCTTATCGGCCCTCTGAATGATCTTCTGAACTATATTATCTTCAGCAGGGTCATAAATGGCAAAGCCCTTTGAAACCCATACCTGTTCCCAGGGCTCCTCAGCTGTAGCATTGATGTTATCAATAACTATATCCAAACGTTCCAGAAGGAAGTTTCGGTTATAGAAATCTTCCTGCTTCAGGATGATAAAGAATTCATCGCCGCCTACTCTGTAAACGGGACTTCGCTTGAAAACATCACTGATGGTGCGACAGGCTTTCTCAAGGTAAATATCGCCTTTATCATGACCATACTCGTCATTGATGCGCTTAAGGCCGTCGCAGTCAAATTCGCCAAGGGCAAAATTAGGATCTATGGATCCGTTATTTATCTGCTCCTGAAGCTCCTCGATTGCAAGAAGGAAAGCACCTTTATTTCTTACATGAGTAAGCGAATCGATGAATACCTGCTCATTCAGCGCGTTTATGTGAGCCTTCATATTACCGGACAGCTTTTTGAAAGATCTGGTGAGTCTTCCGATCTCATCATCTTTGTCATAGTTTAGATCTATGTCAAAGTTTCCTTTGTCTACCTGCTCCGCAGCTTCAGTAAGTTCCTCAATTGGCTTTGTGATGATCTTCAGGAAATAGATCAAAAAGAATCCTGATGCAACAAGTGCGATCACAGCGCATATAAGAATGTTGATTATAAGCCCGCGCCATTCGCCCTCAGTTTCATCAAGGGGAACTGTGATGTTAAGATACATGCCATTACTAAGAGGTAGCCAGACGGCTTCCTTAAACACACCATTATATATGTACTTCGCAGAGGAACTCTCAGCATAATCGCTGTAGGGGACCTGTCTTTTTGAACCCTCCGGGAGATTTGCCACATCAATATATGGATGATAGAAGAGGGTTCCATCAGCATCAGTCAGGAAAGCGTATCCGTTATCGTAGAACTTTATACTGTCAATTTCCCTTGCCATGGCTGAGTAGTCTATTTCAATGCCTACTACGCCGATGAACAGCCCGTTATAATAAATCGGAGAGTCATAGGAGATCACCCTGACATCAAGGTTATCTGTAACATAGGGAGGAAGCCATATGGATCTTCCTTCATATTTTGGAACAGTGAACCATACCAGTTTTGATGTGTCATTTACATCATATTGCGTGATATCTGTAACTTCGTGCTGGGTAAAGCCATCACCGTCTAGATTTGTATACCAAAAGCCTTTTACGTTGGTGGAGATAGAAGGATCAATACGGTAGTAATATGTCAGAACGCCGTTTGTATCTGATACAACATAGTCAAAATACCGCTGGGCCCTTTCCATATGCGCATTAAAATTCTCGTCATCAAGGCCCGTAATATCGCTTTCTACAAATGTGCTGATTTTGTTAACGGATTCCTGGACGCTGTCAAAGTAATAATTTAGACTATATTGCCCATTTTCGCACAGCATAAGAAGCAGCTGGTCTGATTTACGTATCGCAGTACTACGTATAAACAGCACGCTGAGAAGTGTAATAGCCAGTATGACTGTAAATATCACAAAGAGCATTGTGACAGCCAGTTTTGTTCTTAGTGAACGCATTACATGGTCCTCATAAAAAATAACGTTATCTTGTACACTTAATTGTACAAGATAACGTTATATAAATTGATTAAATAAATCTTAAAATTCGATTTATTCTTTTGATTCTTTTTTAAGAAGATCAACTATTTCTTTTTCGGTATCCAGATTCATTACCTTCTTAGCAAGCTCATCAGCCTCAGCCTTGCTCCACTTGGAGATGATGCATCTTGCTGTGAGGACTAGTACAGGGTTTACGGAAAACTCTGTAAGTCCAAAGGATATAAGTAGTGGTATCATCAGAGGATCAGCAGCAGCCTCTCCGCACATTCCAACAGGTATTCCTGCATTGCGTCCACATTCGATGATGTGCTTTATGGAACGAAGTACTGAAGGCTGGAAAGTGGAGTAGAGGTAAGCAACATCAGCGTTTCCTCTGTCTACACTCATGGTGTACTGAGTAAGGTCATTGGTTCCGATTGAGAAGAAATCAGATTCCTTAGCCAGAAGATCAGCGATAAGTGAAGCTGATGCAGTCTCGATCATGCAGCCAACCTCGATGTCCTTGTCATAGGCTATGCCCTGGGCGTCGAGATCTTTTTTGATATCAGCCACAAGCTCTTTTACCGCACGAATCTCATCCACGCAGGTTACAAGAGGTACCATGATCTTGACCTTGCCAAAGGCGCTGGCTCTTATGATGGCACGGAGCTGAACCATGTAGCTGTCCTTGTTGCCAAGGCAGTATCTTACAGCTCTGTAGCCAAGGAAAGGATTTTCTTCCTTCTTCATATTCAGGTATGGAATGTCCTTATCGCCGCCGATGTCCAGAGTACGGATGATCACAGGCTTTCCGGAAAGAGCCACAGCTGCTTCCTTGTAGGCAGCAAACTGTTCTTCCTCAGAAGGCAGGTGATTGTTGTCCATAAACAGGAATTCTGAGCGGAAAAGACCTATTCCTTCGCCGTCACATTCAACAGCCTTTTTAGCATCCTTAGGTGTTCCGATGTTACAGAACAGCTCTAAGTTTGTGCCGTCGGCTGTGACAGTTTCTTTTCCGAGGAAGTTCTTAAGCTCAGCCTGCTTCTTGATGAACTCTTCGCGCTTTATTATATAGCTTGAAAGAACATCACCCTCAGGATTGATGTAGACATTGCCTTCAGTTCCATCAACGATGGCTGTGTCCTTGTCCTTGACAAGAGTTGTGATATCAGGGACGGAGAGGACTGCAGGGATTTCAAGAGCTCTGGCAAGGATAGCAGAGTGGGAAGTTTTACCGCCCACCTCAGTGATGATGCCTGCAACATTTTCCTTGTGGATCTGACTGGTCATTGAAGGAGTCAGGTCTTTTGCTACAAGGATTGTTCCAGGAGCCACCTTGCTGATGTCAACGTCTTCAATTCCAAGGAGGATCTTAAGAAGGCTTACCTTGACATCGGCTATGTCTGAAGCTCTCTGGCGCATCATATCATCGTCCATCTTGGAGAACATGCCAATGAACATGTCGCAGACAGCCTCAACAGCTGCTTCGGCGCACTGGCCTGCAGCGATCATCTTGTTCATCTCTCCGGACATGCTTGGATCAGATATCATTACAAGGTGCCCCTCTAAGATCTCAGCCTCTTTGGGTCCGATCCTCTTTCTGATATCTTCAGCCATCTCAGTGGTTTCTACCTTGAATTTATCGATAGCATCCTGAAAGCGCTTCTGCTCAGCAGCTACATCTTCAATTTTTGCATTGTCATACTTAAGCTCATGCTCTGCGATAACGCAGATACTGCCTATACCAATACCGCGGGATGCGGGAATTCCCAAGTACATATTAATCTCCTAATCCACTCTCAATGAGTTCGATAGCTTTTTTAAGTGCGTCCTGCTCATCTGCGCCGTCGCAGACAACTTCGATCTCTGCGCCACACTTGATGCAAGCGCTCATGAGCATCATTACGCTCTTTGCATCGTAGGTGTTTCCGTTAAAATTGATCTTAACATCGCAGGAAAAAGGAGTCATTGCCTGACTGAAAACACTTGCTGGACGCATGTGCATTCCCTGTTCATTAGTTACTGTGATTTTCTGTGATACCATAGTTTTTCTTCCTTTCTTTTGGTGAAGTTATCATGACCCAGCCGCTAAAGTGGCGGCTGGGAAAATGTTTTATTTACGCTTCCTGCGCGTCCTTTTTAAGGATTCCAAGGAGCAGGCATCCTACTACAGAACCAGCAAGGAGAGCTACGAGGTACATCACCATGTTTCCTACTACAGGGAATACGAAGATTCCGCCGTGAGGAGCACGAAGTGTGCAACCAAATGCCATTGAAAGAGCACCTGCAACACCAGATCCAACAAGGAGTGAAGGAATTACGTGAAGAGGGTCAGCTGCTGCGTAAGGAATAGCACCTTCTGTAATGAAGGAAAGTCCCATGATGAAGTTTACAGGGCCTGACTTTCTCTCAGCTGCAGTGAATTTCTTCTTGAAGATGATTGTTGCAAGAGCAATTGCGATTGGAGGAACCATACCACCAACCATAACAGCTGCCATGATCATGAATCCTGTCTCATTCTGGTTAGCAAGGGCAGCAGTAGCAAATACGTAAGCAGCCTTGTTAAGAGGGCCACCCATGTCTGTTGCCATCATTGCACCAAGGAGTGCGCCAAGTGCGATTATTGATCCGCTGCTCATACCTGTAAGTACGCCTGAGATCCAAACGTTAAGGGCACCAACAACTGGATTGATAAGGCACATAACAATGGCGATAAGAAGTGATCCAAGAAGAGGATAGATAAGTACTGGCTTGATTCCTTCAAGTGACTGAGGAAGGAACTCAAAGAGCTTCTTAAGACCAACAACAATGTAACCGCCAACAAAACCAGCTACAAGTGCGCCAAGGAAGGCTGATGGAACGTCGCCGCCTGGAGCTGCAAAAGTAGCACCGGTGGAAGCAAGATATCCTCCTACAAAACCAACAGCAAGACCTGGACGATCAGCAATACTCTGAGCGATGAAACCAGCGAGAATAGGAAGCATAAAGCCAAATGCTGCGCCGCCTATTGTCTTAAACCATGCTGCCAGTGGTGTATTTGAACCAAAGTTACTTGGATCGATTGAGTAATCATCTAAAAGGAATGCGATTGCGATAAGGATACCGCCGCCGATAACGAATGGAAGCATGTGTGAAACACCGTTCATAAGGTGCTTGTATGCTTTTCTTCCAACGCTCTCATTAGCACCTGTGTCAGCACTCTTTGTAACAGTACCTGTGTGATGGTATACTGCTACGTTTCCAGAAGTTGCCTTTTCAATAAGTCCTTCTGGAGAGTGGATAGCCTCTTTTGTAGAGGTTACGATAACTGGCTTACCGTTAAATCTGCTCATGTCGATGTTCTTGTCGCAGGCAACTATAACAGCGTCAGCTGCCTCAATCTCTGCTGCTGTAAGAACATCCTTTGCTCCGCCAGAACCGTCCTTTTCAACCTTGATGTCGATGCCAAGTTCTTTTGCCTTGAGCTCAAGAGCCTCAGCTGCCATGAAGGTGTGAGCGATTCCAGTAGGGCAGGCTGTAACACCTACAAGCTTTTTAGCTGTCTTAGGAGCAGCTGCAGGAGCGGCTGCAGCTTTCTTGGCTGCCTCTTCCTTATCCTTCTCAGCTTCCTTACTATCAATTATACTAAGGAACTCATCTGCTGTCTTAGCTTCTACAAGTTTTTTTGCAAAATTTTGATCCATCAGAAGTGTCATAAGCTTTGAGAGCACTTCAAGATGTGTGTCAGCTGCTGTGTCAGGAGCTGCGATCATGAAGAAAAGATTGCTTGGGTTGCCATCTAAGGACTTGTAGTCGATTCCTGCTGGAATAGTGATGGCAGTAACACCTGCCTTGGAAACAGCAGAAGACTTGCCGTGAGGCACTGCAATACCCATTCCGATGGCTGTTGAGCCTTTCTTCTCTCTTTCAAGGATTGCTTCCTTGAAGGCAGATACGTTTGACAAGTTACCAACAGCTTCATGCAGCGCGATGAGCTTATCAATGGCTGCATTCTGATCTGCGGCATCTACGTTTAAAGCGATGCCTTCCTTTTTAAGTAAATCTGTGATTTTCATAGACCCTCCTTTTTAAAACCTCTTTTTTGTAGTATCCCCTTACAAACCTTTACAAATCTTCCTCTTAAAGACTTTCATAAAGATTAAGTATTGCCTCGCCTGTGGCAAGATCGTCAGAAAAGGCGGTGGCTGATCCAGCGGCAGTTCCCATCTTAAGAGCTTTTTCATAGTCCCCATACTTGTGGTAACCTGCGATGAATCCTGCGACCATAGAATCTCCGGCGCCAACGGAGTTTCTAACCTGTCCCTTTGGAACCCCAATGCGGAATTTCCGTCCGTCTTCAGAGATGAGCATTGCCCCATCACCTGCCATGGAAATAAGAACGTTCCTTGCACCGAGTTCCTGAAGCTTTTTGGCGTGAGCTTCGATCTCGTCATCGGTTTTAAGCACTGTGCCAAACATCTCACCAAGTTCGTGATTGTTGGGCTTTATAAGGAATGGATGATATTTAAGGACATTCTTAAGAAGATCCTTCGTCGCATCCACAACGACTTCAATTTTTCTGTCATTTACAAGGGCGATGATCTTTTCGTATACATCACTTGGCAGGGAGTTTGGAATACTTCCAGCAAGGATGAGCACATCTCCGTCCTTTAGAGCATTTATTTTGGAAAAGAGCTTGTCCTGGGCATCCTGTGGAATCTTAGGTCCCTGAGCGTTTATCTCTGTTTCAGCAGCGCCCTTTATCTTGACGTTTATTCGGCTCATACCCTCTGGCAGTTCTACGAAATCGGCGTGAATACCTTTTCCTATCACGCTTTCTTCTATTGCCTTGCCTGTAAAGCCTGCAACAAAGCCAAGAGCAGTGTTTTCTATTCCAAGGTTATTAAGAATTGTGGAAACGTTGATACCCTTTCCACCAAAGTAGCATTCCTCTGAGTCTGACCTGTTTGTCATACCAGGTAAGAGCTCATCACTCATCCGGACTACGTAGTCAATAGCAGGATTGAATGTGACTGTGTAGATCATTTTTACCTCCCTTGTGGGACCACCTTGATGATGGTCTTAGTGGTGTAGTTTTTGGTTGCTTCCTTATCAGTTATGATGCAGCAGCTTGCGATATCTGCAAATGTTACTGAGCTTATCTGACCAAACTTACTGTGGTCTGCAAGAATATAGGAAAGATAAGCATGCCTTACTGCCTCTTCCTTGACCATGGCTTCATCCACATCAGGAGTGGTGTAGCCAGCACTTATGGAAATACCATTGGTTCCCATAAATGCCTTGGTGAAGTGATACTTGCTGATGCCATCGATGCACTCAGGACCTATGATGGCTTCTGTAGAAGCCTTGCACCTGCCTCCAATGATCATAGTATTAAGACCCTTTTCAAGGAGCTTCTTGGCATGGACAATACCGTTAGTGATGTACTTGGCCTTGTGGTTGTCTATGTACTTGATCATCTCAAGAGTAGTAGTTCCGGAATCAATGTAGACAAAATCGTCATCATTGATAAGGGAAGCTGCGTATCTGCTGATGGCGTCCTTTTCTTCGATATTGAGAGTTGCCTTGGCTGATACAGATGGTTCAAAGGTACTGATGTCTCCCTTATTTATAGAAGTTGCTCCGCCAAAGACCTTCTGGATCCTTCTCTCATCGTGGAGAGCACTTAGATCTCTTCGTATGGTAGCTGCAGAAGCATCAAACTCCTCCATAAGCTCTGCAACAGTCACTGCATTTTTTTCATTGACATATGAAACGATCAGATTGCGTCGTTCTTCTGTAAGCATGATATCCCCTCGCATTCACAGATTAGCTTAAGCTTATGATAACACTGACTTTGATCAATAACAATCATAAATAATCACAAATAATCAATTAACTCTTTGTAAAATAATCACAAAACAAAAATAAATGATCACATGTAATCAAACAACAATTTTGCAATAATCTAAAAAAAGAATAAAGCTTTTCTTACAACCGTAAATCTGCCTTTACAAAGATACCAAAACTAAACTAAAATATTAGTATGGTTACGTATCGACATATATGGAGGTGACGGGCTTGGAAGATTTTGTACTCACTAATGACCAGATTGATATTCTGGGCGAAATAGCTAATATCAGCATGGGTAATTCAGCAACAACCTTAAGTATGATGGTCAATAAGAAGGTTGATATCACAACACCTAATGTTAAGGTTATAAAAAGAAGTGAAGCTTTAGACGACTATGAGAAGACCTGTATCTTCGTTCAGATCCACTATGTAAAGGGACTTCAGGGCAATAACGTCCTTGTACTTAAAGAGCATGACGTAAAAGTAATGACTGATCTTATGATGGGCGGCGATGGAACCAACACAGCTGGTGAGATCACAGATCTTCATTTGTCAGCAGCTTCAGAAGCCATGAACCAGATGATGGGCACCAGTGCAACCAGCCTTTCATCCATGCTTGGTGTGCCTACAGACATCAGTACTCCAATAGTTAACCAGATTGACGTTGAGAGTATTAAAGTATTTGAAAAAATGTTTGATACTACTTATGATAAATTTGTTAAAATAGCATTCAGGATGACAATCGGAAATCTGATCGATTCCATCATGGTGCAGCTTTATCCTGTGCAGTTTGCAGAGGATATGTGCGACAAATTTATGAATAAGGGGAAGTAATTATTTAAATGAATAAGGCAGAAACACTAGAGATCAAAAAGCAGTTCACACCTGACAGATGTACCATCGACAATATCTGCGGGTGCTATGTGGATCATGAAAAGAACAAGCGCCTTACCTTCAGGAAGGCCTTTGGATCTATTCCTGATGAGGAGATGTTCAAGTATCTGGATATTTTTCAGCATACTCTCGCAGGGACCTTTGGTAAGAATCTGATAAGTCTTGAGTTTCCTATTGAACAGGAACAGCCCGGAGGAACTCAAGACTTTCTTTTGACACTAAGAAACTCCAAGCTGGCTGATGATGAGCTTCTTGAGGAGTTCTACGACAAGATCATCGCAAACTATGTAAACGGTGAGAATTATTACATCATCGTAGTGCACGCAGTTTACGACATTCCTGGAGTTACAAGGGACGGAATCGAGATGGAGGATGCATCAGACAACATCTACGATTACATGCTCTGCAGCATCTGTCCTGTTAAGCTCTCCAAGGCTGGTCTTGGCTACAATGAAAAAGATAATGTCATAGAGGAGAGATTCAGGGACTGGATAGTAGATGCTCCGGTAAAGGGATTTCTTTTCCCAGCGTTTATCGAAAGAAATACAGACATTCACAACATGCTCTATTTCACCAAAAAGCCTGACGACCTTCAGCCTGAGTTTGTGGAAGCTATGTTTGGAGGAAGAGCTCCTATATCTGCTCCTGAGCAGAAGGACCTCTTTGATGCAGTAGTCCAGAGTGCCATCGGCGAAGATGCAGACTACGACATCATGAGAAACATCCATGACAATCTAAACGACATGATCGAGGACCACGAGGGAGATCCGGAGCCTCTTGAGCTTACAAAAAAGGATGTAAAACAGCTTCTTTCAGACAGCGGAGTTTCCGAGGAGCGCCTTGGATTCTTTGATGAGACCTATGAAAAATGTGCAGGAAATGAGGATTATCCACTTCTTGCCAGTAACATAGCCCATACCAAGAAGTTTGATATTGAGACACCTGATGTTGTGATCAAGGTCAATCCCGAGAGAACAGACCTTGTGGAATCAAGGATCATCGATGGCAGGCAGTGCCTTGTTATTGAAGTTGATGATCATATTGAGGTAAATGGTATCAATGTTAGGACCTTTATGAATAAGTAATGATACATGCCCGTGAACTGATGAGGAGAGCTTCATCGGTGCATGGGCATGCTTTTTTATGTAATGTTTAGGTTCGTGTGAGATAATCAGAAAATTGACATTAAGTTGCATGCAATATATTATAGATTCTTGAAATATTTTTAGAAATAAGGGAGGCAATTTATGCTCAAGACACTTTTATCCCAGGTAAAACAATACAAGCTCCCATCGATACTGACGCCCCTGTGCATGCTGGGCGAGGTTGTCTGCGAAATGGTCATTCCGGTTCTTATGGCTAGGATCGTGGACCTTGGTATTTATGGGAAAAACATGGAATACATTTTCAGGACCGGAGGTATGATGATCGTCATCGCCATCCTTGGTCTTTTGTGCGGCCTTGGTGGTGCTTATTTCGGATCCAAGGCGTCCACTGGTTTTGCAAAAAACCTTAGGAAGGCCATGTTTGATAACATTCAGACCTTCTCTTTTTCCAACATAGACAAGTTCAAGTCTTCTGGTCTTGTTACAAGGCTTACCACAGATGTTACCAATCTGCAGAACGCTTACATGATGACACTTCGAATGGCCATGAGAGCGCCATCTTCAATGATCGTTGCCATGATCATGAGCTTTATCATCAGTCCTAAGCTTGCAAGCATCTATTTCGTTGCAGTTATGTTCTTGTCTATCATCATACTCTTTGTTATGAAAAGAGCTACCAAGTACTTCAAGGCTGTTTTTGAAAAGTATGACGAGCTCAATGAGAGCGTTCAGGAAAACGTATCTGCTATCAGAGTAGTCAAGGCCTATGTTCGTGAGGATTATGAGAACGACAAGTTCAAAAAAGCTGCTCTCAATATCTACAACATGTTCGTAAAGGCAGAGATGAACGTGGTTTACATGAGTCCCATCATGACAGGTACAGTCTATGCCTGCATCCTTCTTATTAGCTGGTTTGGCGCGCACCTAATCGTTGGCGGCGAGCTTTCAACAGGTAGCCTCATGAGCCTTCTCACCTACTGCATGAATATCCTCATGAGTCTCATGATGCTGGCTATGATCTTTGTTATGTTGACCATGGCATCAGCAAGTGGAAAGAGAATTGCAGAGGTCATCGAGGAAGAAGCTGACCTTACCAATCCTGAAAACCCTGTTATGGAAGTTAAGGACGGAAGCGTTTCTTTTGAAAATGCAAGCTTTGCTTATGACAGGGAGTCAGAGGAGCAAGTACTTAAGAACATAAATCTGGATATTAAATCTGGAGAGACCATAGGCGTTATCGGCGGAACTGGTTCTGCCAAGTCATCTCTTGTAAACCTCATCAGCAGACTATACGACGTGACGGAAGGCTCTGTTAAGGTTGGTGGAGTTGACGTAAGGGATTACGACATGGAAGTTTTGAGGGATCAGGTTTCTGTGGTACTTCAAAAGAATGTGCTGTTTTCCGGAACTATTTTGGATAACCTTCGCTGGGGCAAGAAAGATGCCACTTTGGAGGATTGCAAGAGAGCCTGTGAGATGGCCTGCGCTGATGAATTCATTGAAAGAATGCCAGATGGCTACGATACAGTCATAGAGCAGGGCGGAACCAATGTATCAGGCGGTCAGAGGCAGAGGCTTTGTATTGCGAGAGCTCTTTTGAAAAAGCCCAAAGTACTCATTCTGGATGACTCAACAAGTGCGGTGGATACTGCAACTGATGCCAAGATCAGAAAGGCATTTGCAGAGGAGATCCCAGGAACCACCAAGTTCATCATTGCTCAGAGGATCAGCTCTGTGCAGGGATGCGATCGCATCATTGTTATGGATGATGGTCAGGTCAACGGCTTTGGAAGCCATGAGGAGCTCCTAAAGAACAACAACATCTACAGAGAAGTTTACGAGTCTCAGACAGGAGTCAGCGGCGATGCGGATTTTGATCGCCCCAGCGCGTGATGGAGGTATAGATTATGGCAGAAGTTAAAGAAATAAAAGGCGGCCCGGGAGCAAGGGGCAGAGGAATGCCAAGGCCTAAGGTTGAAAACCCCGGGAAACTTTTTTCAAGGATAATGGGATATATCTTTAAGTTTTATCCCTTACATATGGTCACTGTTGTGGTCTGCATTTTGCTTACAGTATTTTCAAGCGTCCAGGGAACTCTTTTCACAAGGACACTTATTGACTCTTACATTCAGCCAATGATCGATTCTGGCAGCACAGACTATGGTCCGCTCCTTGGAGCTATCGGACGAGTTGCAATGTTCTATGGCCTGGGCGTTGTGTCAGCTTTTGTGCAGGCAAGAGTGATGGTTGAAATCGGGCAGGGAACACTTAGACGCCTTCGTGAGGATCTTTTTACCCATATGGAGAGCCTTCCCATCAAGTATTTTGACACCCACGCCCACGGCGATATCATGTCAATTTACACCAACGATATCGATACATTAAGGCAGATGATCAGCCAGTCAATACCACAGATGCTTTCTAGTGCTATCACTATTGTATCTGTATTTGCGTCAATGATCGTTTTGTCAGTACCGCTTACTATCCTGACTCTCATCATGGTGGCAGTAATGCTCTTTTGCTCAGCTAAGGCTACCAAGGCTTCTGGAAAAAACTTCGTGGCTCAGCAGAAGAACATCGGTGAGCTCAATGGTTTCATCGAGGAGATGATGACTGGCCAGAAGGTAGTCAAGGTCTTCAACCATGAAAAAGAGGCTGTGGAGAGATTTGATGAACTCAACGAAGAGCTGTGCCAGAGCGCCTTCAAGGCCAATGCTTACTCTGGTGCTCTTGGACCTATCAACGCACAGCTTGGAAATACAAGTTACGTTTTGTGCGCAATGATAGGTGCTGCAATCGCTCTTTCAGACAGCATAGCAGTTGGATTTACAGTTGGTGCTCTTGCAAGCTTCCTTACATTTAACAAGAGCTTTTCAATGCCTATAAATCAGGTCAGCATGCAGTTTAACTCCATAATTATGGCTCTTGCAGGTGCTGAGAGAATATTTAAGCTCCTTGATGAGCAGTCTGAAACTGATGAGGGCTACGTAATGCTTGTTGACAGCGAAAAGAAAGATGGAGAGATCGTCGAGGCTGACCACCACACAGGACACTGGGCCTGGAAGCATTACCATAAGGCTACGGATACCACAACCTACCAGCCAATGGAGGGCGATGTTACCTTTAATGGCGTAGACTTCGGATACACTGATGAAAAGATGGTACTTCATGACATTGTGCTCCATGCAGAGCCTGGACAGAAGATTGCTTTTGTTGGATCAACCGGTGCAGGTAAGACCACCATCACAAACCTCATCAACCGCTTTTATGATATTCAGGACGGTAAGATCAGGTACGACAACATCAATATCAATAAGATCAAAAAGGCAGATCTTAGAAGGTCCCTTGGAATTGTTCTCCAGGATACGCACCTGTTTACAGGAACTGTAATGGACAATATCAGGTATGGTAAGCTTGATGCTTCAGATGATGAAGTCATTGCAGCGGCTAAGCTTGCCAATGCCCACAGCTTCATAAAGAGGCTTCCGGAAGGGTATGACACAATGCTCACAGGAGACGGTGCAAACCTCTCCCAGGGCCAGAGACAGCTCCTTGCAATTGCCAGGGCAGCTATCGCAGATCCTCCGGTTCTGATCCTTGATGAGGCTACATCTTCAATTGATACAAGAACAGAGAAGATCGTTCAGGACGGCATGGACAGGCTCATGAAGGGAAGAACAACCTTTGTCATTGCTCACAGGCTCTCAACTGTCAGAAACTCCGACTGCATCATAGTTCTTGAGCAGGGCAGGATCATCGAGCAGGGTACCCACGATGAGCTCATCGCTAAAAAGCAGAAATACTATCAGCTGTACACCGGCATGAAATCTGAGACAGCGTAAGAGGAGCAATAATGGCTCATTTGTCTGATTACGTTCTCTGGAAGGGCGACCTGGATTTTAGAGAGCGGGAATTTAGAACTGAAGATAACCTGGTTCTGTCTGAGCTTGTATATATTGATTACAAGCCATTCTTTGAGTATAAAAAACGATTACAAGACAAGACACTTGAAGGTACTGACATTGGTATGACTTCAGAAACAGGGATGACATCAATAGATACCCCAGTTACGCTCCGAGATGCCATCTACCACCTGGAAGATATGCACGCCATCAGAAATACCCGTGCGGGCTCAGGAAAAGAAGATCAGGACTTTGCCAGGTACTGCGCAAAAAGTAAGCGCTTCGGAAATGTAGTCATTTCTGACTTTCAGGATATATTTGATACCTCAGACAAGCAGTTTGCAGCTGTGACTTATTCCTTAAGTGACGGCACTACAGTCATCGCATTTAGAGGAACAGATTCCACTATCATAGGCTGGAAGGAAGACTTCATGATAAGCTATACCAACGTTCCTTCTCAGGATCTGGCTCTAGACTATGCCATAAGGCATGTAAATGAAGCTGCTGGTGATGTGATAATCCTTGGCCACTCCAAGGGAGCCCATCTTGCTCTTTACGCCGCAGCTCATCTTGATGTCAAACAGCAGGCCAAGCTAAAGAGAGTGTATCTTAATGATGGTCCTGGTTTCTGCGATGAAGTCCTTGATAAGGCTCTTATCAACAATATCCTTGATAAGATCACCAAGATAACTCCTGAATATTCCATCATAGGCAGGATTTTTGAGCCCCCGGCAGGGGAGAGCATCATAGTAAGAAGTTCAGCCCATGCTCTTATCCAGCACAGCATGCAGACCTGGATGCTTAGTCCTGACGGGCTTATAACCTGTAAGGACCACGCTCCTGAGAGCCACCTTATTACGGATCTCATTGACCGTTTTGTGGAAGGCATGGATCTTGGCGCCAGGGAAAACTTCATTGACAGTCTCTTTAATTCCATGACAGATACTGGAGCAAACACTATAAGAGAGTTCGCCATGAAAGGGCCCGAAGCCTTTGAAGAGCTTCTTTTCAACATGGCAGGCAGCGATGCCCTTAACCTAAAGAACAAGGCAAAGAGCATCAAAAAAGAAGACGACGACAGCAAGGGAATCTTTGTAAGAGCCTGGGGACTGATCAACAGAAAAGAGTCTGTAAGGATTGGTCTTACGCTCCTTCTTAGCATATTAAGTTTTGCGTTCCCTGACTTTGCCATGGAATCAGTGGTTTTCGCAGTCCTTGTATTTACCTGCATCTATGAGGTTGTGCTCACCATAAGGCACTTAAAGAGTTCAGAATGGGATTTCAAAAAGGAAAGACCACGAGTTATGCTCTGCATTGTGCTTTGGGTTCTGACTTCAGCAGTTCTGGTAAAGGAAGGAGCTCTTTTCGTAGTATCCAGCATGATCTTAGGAGTACTGCTTCTTTCTCTTGCTTATCAGAACATCATCAATTTCAGGATCTACAACACCAAGGTGTTCGAGCGCTTCAGATACTCGTTTGAAGGGATTGTAACTTTCCTTTTGGGGGCGTATATCCTTATAATGCCTGACATTGAGAACAGCTGGTACATGCTATCCTGCGGAACCCTTCTTCTTATAGATTCCATTTTTGAGATATTAAAACTCCTTCGGGACAGGAAAAAGAAATAATTAAGTATTTATTAAATTCAGGACAGATGCTAACGAAATATTATATTATATAATTAGGTATTTATCGGAAGGAGCATCTGTCCTATGTCTGTTTTTACAGTAAGAAAAAAGAAGCTGAGG
>Ga0256405_10006826_pt1 | contig 17832 bp, 16 predicted proteins | sample RumenRJG_02DNA_FD_189096 | JGI IMG/M metagenome (GOLD analysis project Ga0256405, IMG submission 189096) | Bovine rumen microbial communities from Lethbridge, Alberta, Canada - RJG_02 | ecosystem: Host-associated > Mammals > Digestive system > Stomach > Rumen | place: Canada: Alberta...
AGATTAAAACTGGCAGAGATTTGCTGTAAACAGCGATATTGTGCTCTTGGTTTTGGCTAACCGTTAAATTTCGATTTATAAATAGTTGTAGATTATGTTGTATCAACACAATTCTACAACAGAGCCATAAAGAATATTAAGACCTTAAGAGAAAAGTATAATATCAGTCAGAGAGAACTGGCCAGTAAATTAAATATTACCCGGTCATCCTATTCTGGATGGGAAACCGGAGCTCATGACCCTAAGCTTGAGAACCTTAAGCAGTTGGCAATGCTTTTAGACTTTGCTCCTTACGAATTCATAGGTGATACCTCTAAGATTATCAGTGATGCCGTTTATTCTGTGCCTGTTTTTGATAATGAGTTCTTCTTTTCCAAAGATTTTGTATTTTTAAGCAATCAATTTGCAAAAATAGATTCGGTTACTGCTAAAGAATACGGTGTCAAAGATTTTAGATGCTGCAGTTCTCCACTAAAAGATTGTTTCGTCTTCTTTAATTGCTATGAGGATATGGTTGGAACTAGAAATACAATTCCTGCCAACAGTTATGTCTATTGTTCTTTTGAGAGTTTAAAGGTATTTGATCGTCTTGAGAGACTGGCTGCAGCAAATGATAAGGATGCTCTTGTTAAGCTTGGAGAATGTGCCCCTATCTTAAGACAGGTTATTTTCGATAGTAATCATTTAATTTTACGAGCCTGGAATGATAAGGTTTCGGATATGATCTTTCCTATTTCAAAAGGTTCCATTGGAGTATATGGAAGCAGGGATTACGTTTCTATGGCTAATGGCGAATTGCTCTATGCTGAAGCCGTTGAAATATACGGTATCGCATATGAATATGCAAAGAAAATAGATGTTGCTAGCTAAAATTACAGGTATTATCAGAGTTATAAATGGATCAAATAAACAAAGCAATTGAAGGTGTTATCTAATGAATATTAAAGATCTGGTTGGAGAAACATCTGAATACGAAAAAAAACAAGCTCTTGAAACCAAAAGACCCAAGAGCTGGCTTAAGAGTGTCAGTGCATTTGCTAATACCTTTGGAGGAAAACTAATCTTCGGTATATCTGATGATGACGAGATTGTGGGTTTAGCTGATGCAAAAAGAGATTCCGAGATAATCAGTGAAACAATAAAGACTCGCATAGATCCAATCCCAATGTTTAAGCTGGATCATCAAAAGGTTGATAATAAAGAGCTGATAATAGTTGAAGTTATGAAAGGCTCTTTAACTCCATATTACTATTCTGGTGATGGGCAGTTGGTTGCTTTTGTTCGTATTGGAAATGAATGCGTACAGGCAAATTCTCTTCAACTTCGAGAGCTGGTTATTCGTGGAAATGCTCAGAGTTACGATAGTCTTCCTTCTCGTTATAAGTTTGAGGATATGGCTTTTTCTAAGTTACGTTCAGTTTATTTGCAACGAACAGGATTGTCTTTTACTGAAGCAGATTTCGATTCTTTTGGTATTGTTGATAGTAATGGCAATCTTACAAATGCAGGTGCACTTCTTGCCGATGAATCTCCAATTAGACATTCAAGAGTATTTTGCACAAGGTGGAATGGACTAACAAAAGCCTCTGGACTTGTTGATGCTATCGATGACGAAGAGCATTCAGGCGGTTTAATATCCTTGTATCAAGATTCTTTAAATTTCATTATGCGTCACAACAGAAAAGCATGGAGAAAAGTTCCTGACGGAAGAATTGAGTATCCTAATTATCCTGAGAGAGCTGTTTCAGAAGGTCTTGTAAATGCGCTTATCCATAGAGATTATTTGGATATTAGTAGTGAAGTTCATATAGATATTTTTGATGATCGTTTAGAGATTTATTCTCCAGGAGGAATGGTTGATGGTTCCTCTCTTGAAGGAAAAGATCTAATGTCTATATCTTCTAGGAGACGTAATCCTGTACTAGCCGATATTTTCAGTAGATTAAAGCTGATGGAACGTCGTGGAAGTGGTTTCAGGAAGATTATTGAGGATTATGATTTTCAGGAAAATACAACAAAGGATTTAATGCCTAAATTTATTGTAAAGAATAATGACTTTATTCTTACGTTGTATAACTTGAATTATCTTGAGCGACATTTAAATTCTCAAAATGTCGCTCAAGGTGTCGCTCAAGAAAGTGGCGTTGGAATGCGGGTTAATAAAAGTTTAGGACCTGTTTTAAATCAGACGTCTTTGCAAAATGTCGCTCAAGGCGAACAAAAAAATGTCGCTCAAGAAAATGGCGTTGGAATGCGGGTTAATAAAAGTTTAGGACCTGTTTTAAATCAGACGTCTTCGCAAAATGTCGCTCAAGGCGAACAAAAAAATGTCGTTCAAGGTGAGGGTCAAAATAATACGCGTAGCAAGTACGAAGAAATTATCTTATTGTTAGTAAAAACCAACAACAAGATAACCAGAGAGCAAATGGCTCAGGCATTAGGTGTTAGCACAAAAACAGTTGAGAGAGAAATTAGTAAAATATCAAAGTTATCGTTCGCAGGTAGTGGATACAGCGGACATTGGGAAATAAAGGAATAGTACTGATTTATTCTTTTTCTTATTTAATTATACAGTTTTACTACCATAATCATCTTATAGAAATATTGTTAGGGGGAGTGGGGTATCATTTAAAATAAACTCTTTAAATATTAAAATGATTGGGATTTTTCACAAAAAATGAAGACAAACTATAAAGGATGGTGCGGGAGAAAGTATATCAACGTCTAGTAATATCTTTAAGTATCAATAAGATATAAAAAACTATCTACATTTATCTACATATTATCTCGATATTGTAGGAGTTACTAGGAGTTTTTTATGCCTATGGGGGTCTCCCCAAAAATAAGGAGACCCCCCTCAAGGGAACCAGCATTGGAGCGTTGGGGGCACCTTGGGGACCTGCTCAAAAATGAGGAGACCTGCCCAAAATTGGACAGACCCCCTCCATAATGAAGGCGCCCTATTTGTAAACTCTAATAGGTCTATGCTTTCTCTAATTTCTCTACTTGGTGGGATTATTGCCAAAACTCTAAAAGTATCCGCCATACAGCGTGATATAGTTCAAATAATTGCTTTGATTTTCTCTGTAAGGATTTTTTCCGCCTCTCTGATTAAGTCTGACACAATATAGACCTGTAAATATTTACAATGTTTTGACAACTCGGGATCGTGTGTGAAGTGGCCGGCTTTCATAATCTTGTTAATCTCACTTGCTGACATTCCCCTTATGTAGTGAAGTTTTAATAGTTTGTATGCTGCCGGTCTTTCTACTTTGAGCTGTGCCAGTGCTCGATCTATGATGAGGGCTGTATCATCTTGAATTGTGTAGGAGGTGTTACGGTCTGTAACTGCAAGCCCTCTAACTCCAGTGTAACGCGCCCATTGGCCATAATTCTGCAATAAGTACATCATACCGCTGTCACTGGTTAGGGCTTGCTTTAGTTCTTTACTTTGCATTTTTCTCCGATTAAGTTATGGTTTAATCCTTGTTGGTATCTTCTGTGTTAAGTAACTCAGGGGGATTATCTAAAGAGAGCCATATATCATTGTAAGTCCGTGATAACTTGACATTATCGCTGTCAGTCTTTAAGGCGGTTAGACCGTTCAAGTACATAGTTATCAGTTTGTCGGTTGCAACGTCTGATAAATCTCGCTGTTGAATCTCCTGTTCCAGTTTGTCTAAAATCATACCCAAACGCTTTAACCGTGAGGTTTTAACAAGTTGATATTGTTCTTGTATGCTTTCTAGTTCCGCCTGTTGCGCTAGGTCAATATGCCCCTGCAGTTTGCTTTGCCACTCAAAACACGTCGACATAGATATATGCAACTCCTTGGCAATATGCCTAAAACTCATACCTTGAGCGCGTAAGGCAATGAACTTTGATTTGGTTTCAATTGGTTTCATGGTTAAATCCTCTTTTAGTTTATACACTTTAATTATAGGTTAGACTTCCTTTACAGGTGCTAATTCCTCAATATTTAGATATGCAACAGCATAACCTCCGTTTTTCTCCGCTTTCTTCATTTCGCTAAGTACATAATGCACGCGCTCAACGGCTACCTTTGCAGGTGCTCCAAAAAGCCATGCTAGCTGAATCATGATCGTGTTTAATACAGGATAGTTTGCTTTCAGAAATATTTGTCCTTTATCCCCTCCGCCTGAGTTTATATACACTTCTCGCAACTCGGTGCAAGGTGTCAATTCTACATAAGCATCTGCCATTTGTGCCCATAAGTTATCGCTGTCTATTTTGCCCATTACTTCTATTTTTAACATCTTTAAACCTCACTTAATTTGTTAGTGACCTGTATTCAGTATCACGATTTCATAAATTATCCTTATTTTTTTGTGTATGACGTGGAGCGGTCAAAAATTGCTCCACATACTCCACATAAACAACTTTTTACTTATAAATCATATAGTTATGTGTGGATTGTTGATTTTTCCGCGCTCCCCACATAAAGGCAATAAGTAATTTTTTTTAGATAAATCATATAGTTGTGTGTGGATTAAACAATAGTTGTCTGATGTTCAAGCCCAAAATTCATAGCATCTTTTATATCTCGCTCCGCCTCCGCTCTAGGATAATCTAAAGTATTTACTGCAATATCTAAAATTCTTTCTGTTAATGCCGTTGCGCTTTCGTTTAAATACCGGTAATTTGTAAATATGGAGGCGGTATATCTTATTAAGTCTTTATGCCTCTGTCCCTCCTGAGACTGTCGCAACGCTTCAAGGCTCTTTTGTACTCTCTGTCTTGCTATTCTGTTAGCCTTGAGGGTGAAATTTTTTTGATAATCCTCTGATACTGAAATACAAAAATCATTAAACGGGCGGTCAGTGTTGTTCTTTGGTGTTGTTAACTCTCTTAAGCACTTCTCAAGGGTTGAATCTAAAGGCTGAATTTTTGCTATTTCCTCGCTTTCCTGATACTCCATGAATGAATACTTAAGATCGTTTGTTATTGTTAATTTGACGGGTAAATATCTTGCTCCTGAGCCATATTTTAAATTGAGGCTGTAAGGTGCTATTGCAACGTTTCCACCACACACAAGATCTACACTTTTTTTAGTGCCAGTGTCTAGACTGTCCGATAACTTCACATATTGAAGACAATCAACTGCTTTCTTCATATCTCCGTCATACCTAAATATAAAATGCATTCCTCCGCTTGCTGTTCTTACACTCAGGGTATTAGTTAATATTGATAGTGGTAACTTGTTGAGGGTAAACCATAAGAGCAAGTTATCAAGCCCTATGCACTGGTTACATGGAGGAGGGGAGGAGGATTCACCATTATGATCTTTTACGTCACAATCCAGTATTAAGACTTTTGATTCATCACACCTGAGCGCGTATGTACTATGCCTTATGGCAAAATCGTAAGCCCTAACCACCTTATTATATTTTTTGTAACGGGGGGCTAAACGCTCTCTTAAAAAAGCCTCCATTCCTGAGAATGAGTAATACTCACTAAGTAGGTAATTTAGGTTTGCTGTGTACCATATTCCCTTAATGGCTACTTGTGCTGACTGTATTTCTTTTTGGAGTTTAATTTGGTTGTCTAAATCCGTCTCCATAAGTAGTGAATCCTGAGCCTTTTTTAGTTCTTGGTTGATTTGTGTTATTGCGCTAGGCATCTGCCACCTAAATGGATATATTGGCTTCTTTCCGACTTTCTTTAATATTCCGTCTTTACCCTTAACCACTCTAGCGGGATTCTCCTCAAAGGGTATTAAATAGAAGTCGTTTGCTATGGCAAAATCTAAGAGTTTTTTATTTAAATTCATTGTCGCCTCCACGTATAACTAACTGATATTTAACAAAAAGTTCTTTTTGTGTAAATTGTGTGGAGTTGCGGTTTTTTCGCTAATTCCACACGTAACTATTTGATATATATTAAAAAAATGCTCTATGTGGAGTGTGTGGAGTGTTTTTTTATACCACCACACACAAAAATAAATTTAAGGTAGGATTCCTAAATCCTTCATATGCTTTTCTGTTGCCTCTCTTATGGCTTTGGTATTTTCACGCTGTATAGTGATTTGTGCTTCGTGCTCCTCCTCAATAGCCCTTTTATAATCATCATAATTTGATATTGTTTTGTGGTGATAACTCTTAGGCAGTATCAGAAACCCTCCGCTTATCACTCCTGAGATATTGCACTTTTTTTCAAAGTATTGTTCCTTAATTTCATCTCTAAACGCTCTATTAAACGCATTGTCCTTAACGTCGTTACGTTTTAATCCCTCTTGCTCATCAAGCCAGTTAAAAAATTTATTTCGATAGTAACTAATCTGAGTATGCTCCTTGTTTTCCTTTGATATGAGTTGTCCTAGTGGATACTCCCTCATAGGGTTGTTATTTGCATACCACGTATGCACAAGGTTATAGCCTTTAATTTGAGTTTGTTTAAATTCTCGGTGAATTTGGTTAATTTCCTCGCTTGGTGTTATGTAATAACCATGTTCCCTAAAGTTACTAAACAGATTCGCAACTTCTCTTAACAGGATCATGAATAGAGCATCTTTCAAGGACTGCTCTCTCATGTCGGGGTATAAGGTGTTAATGTCATAATGAGGGTCTATCTCAAGCATCTGAGCGTTATATTTCTTTAGGTCTCGTATGAATGGTACTAGCACCGTTTTGCGTTCCGCTTCGGGATCTTGAGTGAAGTCTAAGAAGTTATTTGATACCACATAAATAGAAGCATCTGAACTGACTTGTACGTGTGTCTGAACGCTCTTTTTTTCACCGTCTAAAACATCATTTCCTACAATTCGTTTTAACTGGTCTATGACATCACTTAATTGGAATTGTTTTCCGTCCCCCTGAACTTCATCACAATAAAGGATAAGTTTGCTTCTCAATTCTGCAATATTGAAGCGTGATTTTTCTGTTGTAAGCATATGCAATGGGATATTGCAAAAATAATCGCTAAATAGTGGTTTTAAGAAATGAGTGACTATGTGGGTTTTTCCTGTGTCGGATAATCCATAAAAATAAATCCATATTTTCGCGATCTGACCTCGTATTAGAGCATAGGCTAAACACTCTAAGAGTCTTCTTAAAATGTACTCTTTACCGTCTGCCAATACATTCAGATAATTCATTATCTTTTTGTAGTTCGGGTTGTTGTCTGAATAATCAAAATTATCTATATAGTTTGCATCAACTTGATAGACTGTTATTAAATCGGGGCTTGGTTCTAGTCTCTTAATTGAGCTGTCTTTCTTTGAGACTAGCGCTACACAATTCTTACAAGCAATATATTCATTACTGGCTATATTGTATTTTTTGTACTCGGTGCTATCCAAAAATTGAATGAGTGGGTTTTGTGAATGTTTTTGTCTAAATTCTCTACTACTTTTATTGTTGTATTCTAACTTTGAGATATAGGTATTTATGTAAGTGAACACTAACTTATCATCTGTTAAATACGTGCTCCCATTCCATAAACCTCGATATTCGGCACCGTTGTTATTTATGATCCTAAAGTTAAAGTGATCTACAAGATAATCAGACAAATAAATATAATTAAGTTTGTGGATATATTCGTATGCCCCTAAGGGAGCACCACATCTTACTTCAATAGGCAATTTGAAGTCGTTATCAGTTAGGATTTTAATAATGAGACTGTCTTTATTTTCCTGTAAATACTCAAGCGTTATTTGCTTGTTTTCTGAGGAATAATCATTTAGATTTAGGCAATTACTGAAAATATTTTTTATTTCATTTTGCTGATTTTCGGTAAGGTTTCTTAATTCATCCTTAATAAAAGATGCCATATAGTCAAAAAACTGATTCCCTAAATCTATAACAGGCTCAATATATAAATTTTCTGCCTGAATGTTTAGAATTTCCTCCGCTAATTTTTGTTTAGCCTCCTCCTCTTCCTCTTTTAACTTTCCGATCTTGTTCCTAAGTCCTAAAATCTCTAGCTGAATGGAGGTTATCTCTTTGCCAGTATTGCTTATCGATATGCAATTATTAAATTTTGACGCACAATATTTGATATGTAGTTCTAGACTTGATCGTCTGTAACGGGTTGCCCGTAAATATTCAAGTGACTGTTCAAGTTTCTGAACACTTGAGGGGGTGAAGTCTATCTGAGACTTTTTAAATATTTCATTTAGCATTTAATTTGTTCCTTTTATTTAAAACCAAAATCCCACATTTAACCGTGAGAATGGTCTATAATTAAAGGGTGCAAGGGCTGATTAAGTGGAATTTTTGAGCCGTTGCACCTCTGTTTATAAATAGGCTTTAGGGCTAGTCCTTAGAGCCTTTTTTAATGCCAAAAATAGCATCTATTGCAGATCGCCCCACTAGTGTTTTATGTGAAGTTGGAGCGCGCGCCTCAAGTATTTTATTTGATTCTGATTTTTTACCACTGGTTACGCTCTGACCGTTGTACGTGAAGAAAAAACCGTCTGCCAGTCTTGATTTTCTTCCTGTCCCTTTTGGGGTTCTGTTTTTTAACTTCATTTTCTAATATCCCCGTGTTATATTGAAATATATCTATACGCCCTCTTTTGTCCCTCCTAAACTTTTTACCCATTCCGCAACGTCTGAGACTTTGAACAAGGTCTTAGTTGGTGACACGCGTAAACCTTTTGGAAAATCAGGTTTTTCTTTTTGCCACTTCCAGAGAGTTGTTCTTGAAATGCTTAGACGTTTGCATACTTCCTGAGAGGTGAGCATCAACTTAGTTTCATTCATCTTTTATTTCTCCTTGTTAAAACATTTAAACTTGTTTATACATTTAAAGAATAAGATATGAATTAAAAACAGTCTATGTCGGATTTTTTCGGATTTTTTAAAGGTGGGATATAAAAAAATCGGATTTTTTCCGATTTCTTTATTAAGTGTATGAAATGACTATTTAAAAGTATTGTGTATATGCCTAAATTCCTTTGACTTTAGCCCCTCATCAATAATAAAAAAAAGTTGTTCCCTCATTCCTGCGAAATGCCTATAACTTACAAATAGATGCTTTAATACCTCTCTATTTGCGATCCAGTATTCAGGATCGTTTGTATCAGGTGCATATCCTTTGTAAAAGCATTGGAGTGCGTTCACCCTGTTTGTTTTTTCTAGTTTGTCGGTGGGATATGCTAAATAACTATTGAGCGCGCTCGGGTCTCTGAATTTCTTATTTAAAACATGAGTGTATTCTCTGATTACTGAGTAATTTTGCATAAGTTCAATAAGCTGCTGTTCATATAAGGCTTGTTGGAGGTCGGGGGAAAAATCTGAATTTATATTTTGCATGTGTGTTATTAAACTCAGTGAGTCCAGTTCAAGAGCTAAAATTCTTTTGCTTTGTGCTGTCCGTTCTGTCAAAAGTGAATTAATAAAGCCGTGCGCACTGGTAATATTTAATAAAGCTTTCACCTCTCTAAATTCTTTTGTATGCTCGTCATTTTCTTTTAAGAATAATTCTGTCAATATCTCATCAGAAAGAAAACAATGCTCAGTTTTTCTCAATTTCTCAAAGAATTGTGATTGTTTTTTATTTAGGGGCGCGTTTTTTAAGATGGTGCTATTCTCTCCCATCGCGTTTTTTAAGATAGTGCTATTCTCACAACAATATATAGCATATGAACTCATAAAGTCCTCTGTTAAGATGTCAGTAACTGACTTTATATTATTTTTTTTGCTTATTTGTATTTCCATAATTTCAAATAAATCAGTTAAGCCATCACTGAAAGCAGGTGGTATGGACTTATAGTTATATTCACGATATTTCTTACATATTGAAATAAACAAAGCAAGATCATGATCGGTTAATACTTTTTGCAATTCCATTTTGTTATCTCACTCAAGATTATCTACATCTACATTAGCAAGTCTGAGGATTGTCAGATATGGGGCTGTTAATTGATTCCTGATAAGGTATCTACACCATAAATCAGAAGCTTTACGTATCTTTTGAAGTCTCTCATCTCCTAGCTCTCTGTCGTATGCTTTCATGGTGTCGGTTCTAGTATCATGTGCCAGTAATAGCTCGGCTGTCTCTGTGTCTATACCTTGATCCTTTACGTATGTTTGAGCACAAGATCTAAAGCCGTGTAGGTCGTGATTGCCGTTGGTGAGTTTCATATATGGTCTTATTGTGTTTTCTCCTATTGCCCCATTAAATCTTTTATCCCTTGTGGCAAAAACATATTTAGATGTTATTCCCTCATTTTCTAAATCTTGTTTAACCAAGAGCAATAATTTAATAATAATATCTGAGATCGGATCTATTTGTGTCAGTCCTGTTCTATGTCCTGTCTTGTGTCTTTCAGGTGGTAGGATAATGAGCTTTTTATCAAAATCAATTTCAGACCATTGTAATTCCCTAACTTCTGTAAACCTCCGCCCGCTTAACGCTATCAGGAGGAAAAAATATTTAATGTAGTAAGGTATGATTGGATTGCTTAAAGGTTCAAAAAATTCTGTCTTTAGATTGGTATAGCCTACACTCTTGCGATGCTCGTACTTAGGTCTTTTAAATGGGTTCTTGGTGAGTGGGTTCACTTCTATAACTCCTCTCAGTTCCGCATCATAAAGACAACGCTCTAATAGTTGAAATGAAGCGTAAGCATTATGAGCCTGCTCGTTGTCGGTATTCAGGAGGCTGATTTTGTCGTAAACTAATTTTCTATTGATTTTATCCAGTCTGACCGATAACAACTTACATTTATCTAAAAACCTAACAAGGCTCTTATTATTCATATACCATTGATCGCGCATCTCTCCTTTTTTAAATTGTTCCTCAAGCCATGAAGTTAAAAACTCTCTTAATATTGGACTGTTTGACCTTTCCGCCCTTGTTTTCTCTTTTGGCTTTAATTCCTGTACTTTGGCATACGCATTTTTAAGAGTTAATTTCTCTGCCGATCCAAGTTTCTGATATGGCTCTCTACAATAGAAGTCTGCTTTGCCTGTTTTCTTCTGAATAACAAGGAGCAAGCCTGAGCCTAAACCTTTTGTCACTTGTTTGTTTTCTGCCGTTGCTTTCTCTTTGCCGTCTCTGAGGATTTTTTTTAACTCTAAGTCTGTTATTTTGCCCATATCTACACCTTATCTACAAAAATGAATGTAGATAGACTTATGTAGATAGATTTGTAAATAAGGTATGATTGCTGATATATGGCTATACTCTGCCGTATGAAGTTAATACCCTATCTACAATTTCATATCTACATTTATCTACACGTCTTTATATATTAAGTATAGGTTACTTAAGGTAAAAAGCAACGAATGAAAATGAATGAATACAAACGGTATAAACCTTGATATTATTTGGATTTAGACTATAATTTGATATGTAGATAAATGGATATAAAAAGATATGAAAAACTGTTGATATGGTGCGGGAGAAGGGACTCGAACCCTTACACCGTAGGCGCCAGAACCTAAATCTGGTGCGTCTACCAATTCCGCCACTCCCGCGGAGAAATGAATGGGGTGGCTAAAGGGGCTCGAACCCTTGACACCTGGAATCACAATCCAGTGCTCTACCAACTGAACTATAGCCACCATTTCAAGAAAATCATTTCATTATCTCATTTTCTGGCGCGTCCTAGAGGAATCGAACCTCTGACCCACAGCTTAGAAGGCTGTTGCTCTATCCAACTGAGCTAAGGACGCAAAATAAATCTGCTAATCCAGATAGTCCTTCCAAGGACTGAAATGATTTAACGCACGTTATGATACTAGACAATAGAGTGATCGTCAATACTAATTTTCTATTTTGTATAAAGATTTGTACTAGTTTGGAATGAATGCACAATAGTTGTCTCAATCCCTTGCAAAAATAAGCGTTTATAGACAGACGTCATATTCACTAGTGGACAGGGTTTGTCTTTCTTCTGATAAACTGATTATAGAGTTGCTTTATTTGTGTTTTCTTATTCTTTTTGAATATTTATCTAGTGTATGTTATTTATTCTGGTATGAGACGGAAATGTCTCTTAACACAGTACCTGCTATGTTTTGTCTGTCAAAAGAAAGCGCACTGCCAATGAAATGCAACTAAAGGACTGTGAATAACAAAGTGTTCAACCTGTTGATAAAAACAAACTACTTTTATTTGGCGATGAATTGGCTCTTTCTGCTAAAATACAGCATATGCAGAAAAAGCTGATAATCAGGAGAACAATAAAATATGTTTTTGGGTATACCTTATCTTGAAGTCGCTGAAACCGTGGCTGTTTTGTGTTTGTGCGGGGTTGTGGCTGGATTTTTAGCCGGTCTGTTAGGTATTGGTGGTGGCATTATATTTGTGCCCTGCTTTACCTTTGTGTTTACTGTGTTCTTTAATACACCACTTGATATAGCCATTCTAATCGCAACCGGTACTTCACTTTTATGCATGATTCCCACTTCTATTTCTGCTGCTCGATCTCAGCATAAAAAGGGAAATACAGATCTTGAGGTAATTAAATCATGGTCAGTTGCCATGTTGTTAGGCGTGGTTGTCGGCATTATGACTTCAAAATTCTTTGGCGGTGCCTGGCTTTCCATTCTTTTTGGCAGTGTGATGATTTTAAATGCTTTAAATACTCTTTTTAGAGCCAAAGCAAAGCCTGCTTTTTCAAAGCTTCCAGGTCCTTTTGGACAAAGATGTATAGCCTTTTTAATAGCCTGTTTTTCATCAATGCTTGGTATTGGTGGCGGTACCTTAACTGTTCCTGTATTAAATGCCTGCTCAGTGCCGCCTCACAAGTCTATTGGTACTTCCTCGGCAGTTTCACTTTTTGTCTGCGTGCCTGGTGCTTTGCTGATGATTTTTACTAATCTTAGCAATACTCCTCATGCCGCTCCTTTAGGTACTTTTGGTTTAGTCAATGTATTAACGGCTATCTGTGTTATACCTATTTCTTATATATGCGCTCCTTTGGGTGTTAATATTGGCAAGAGTATTGCTCCGGTAACTTTAAAAAGAGTATTTGCCGTAGCCTTATTCATCATTAGTGTTAATATGCTGTATAAGGGGATTACTCACTATACAGGAATGGATGGTGAGCAAACACGTGTCAGTTCAGTAGCTTTCAATACTTTTTCCAAAGTTTAAAAGAGGTCAGAGTCAGTGTATGAGTGCACAAATTATCGATGGTAAGGCCATTGCTAAACAATTAAGATTAGAGCTTAAAGAAAAGGTTGACTCCTATGTAAATGGAGGTCACCGTCGTCCTGGTCTTGCAGTGGTGCTAGTTGGCGAAGATCCTGCTTCACAGGTTTATGTACGGAATAAGCGTCGTGCCTGTGAAGAAGTGGGAATAACGTCCTTTGCTTATGATCTTAAGGACAATACCACGCAGCAGGAATTAAACAGTCTTATAGATAAGTTGAATGCTGATGAAAATATTGACGGTATTTTGGTACAGTTTCCACTGCCGGGACATCTTAATGAATCAGAAATTGTTGAGCGGATCAGTGCTAAAAAAGATGTCGATGGATTTCATCCATACAATGTAGGAAGGCTGGTGCAGCGGATCCCTAATATCTGTGCCTGTACTCCTCACGGGATCATGACACTTCTGCATAGGGTACTGGGGGAAGATCTTAAAGGCAAGAATGCTGTAGTAGTTGGTGCCTCGAATATCGTTGGTCGTCCTATGGCTTTAGAATTGCTGCTGGCCGGCTGCACCACTAGTGTGACACATCGTTTTTCTGATCGCGAATATCAGAACAGTCTCATTAAAAATGCGGATATTCTCGTTGTAGCCGTAGGAAAGCCACGTTTTTTGGACGGCGATCTGGTTAAGGATGGTGCTACCGTTATTGATGTGGGGATAAACCGTCTTAATGATGGCAGTCTATGCGGTGATGTTGATTATGAGAAAGCCTCAAGGCATGCGGCATTTATTAGTCCCGTTCCAGGCGGTGTCGGTCCTATGACTATTGCTACGCTCATGGAAAATACGGTTAAAGCCTACCAGTTGCATTTAAACCTAGCATAAAATTTTGGTGTTTCCCAAATCTTGTTTTGCTTAGATGCGTGGCACTTCAGAAGGAATTTAATGGGGATATCTGCCTACGGCTGAAGCAGGAGGCGACAATAGGTGGTATTTGCTTTATGACTGTTATTTTGGCTTTAGGTATTGATTTTCAGATTTTGATTATTCTGAATTTGCGTTTGAAAAAAAAACCTCGTCATGGACGAGGTTTTTTGATAAAAGACCTAATTAGTCTTTTTTAACTCTAGTTTCTAAACCAGTTACGATAACTTCTACACGACGATCTGGAGCCAAGCAGTCGATAACAGCCTTACGTCCTTTAACACCGTCACACTTGTTACCGGTAACAGGGTTAGCTTTACCTCTACCGTCAGATACAGTTGGGTTTACACCGTTATTCTGTAATTCTGCAGTTACGGCATCAGCACGTCTGTCAGACAGTTTCAGATTGTAGGCATCTGAACCGATACGATCGGTATAACCATAAACTTCGTACTGAGCATTCTCTAACTTGCTGCCAGACTGTACCACGTTGGCAACTGCGCTCTGACCTTCTGAAGAAAGAGTTGAACTATCAAATGGGAAGAGAATACCAGCATCTAAGGTATGGGTCTGAGTTGACTGAACTTTCTCAACTACTGGAGCACTTGGACCACCGAAAGTGTACTGGAAGGCTACATATAATAAACCTTCATCTAAACGCTCTCTGTCAACGTAGTGTGGTCTTGCAGAATTGACGAAATAATCATAGCCTGCACGGATCCCCAAATTGTGAGTAAACTGATACTGAGCACCGACGCCGGCAACAGCACCCCATCTTCTATCAGTTTCTTCAGGGAAGGATGATATTGCGAAAGTAGGACCAACCTTGAAGAATATATCAGAACCCTTGTCATCGAAAGTGTAGGCGAAACGGCCATAGAGCTCGATGATATTCTGGTGGAATTTGTCCTTGGTTGACTCTAAGGTATAATTATTGGTTGATTCGATATACTGGTTGCCAAGATAGTTATAGCCTAAACCTAAACCAAACCATGAGCAGAAGTTATACTCACCATATGCTTTGATACCGTAACCATCTTTGCCTTTGAAGTCGTTATCTTCCCAAAGGTCAGAACTGAAAGAATGATCAAAGCCGTGAGCCCAGCCGCCACCTACACCTAGTGTCCAGGAGTTTTCAAGGGCAGCGTTAGCGGAACCAACGGATACGGCTGCGATAACTGCTAGAGCAAGTAGATTTTTTTTCATAATATATTGTCCTATATAAAAATAAATTCTGAGTCTATATTATATTGCAATTTTTTTGATATTGTTAAAAAAAATAAACAAAAAATTTATTAAAAAATCATAATGTTAATTTTTTTTCTGCAAAGTCAATCTTATGTTCTAAAAAAAGAGCATCCATTTCGTTTGGTATGCCCTTTTTATAAAATTTGCACATATGTATTGTTAAACTAGGTTTATCAGTTCAGGAATATCCTGTTCTGGGTTAACATCTTTGCTGTAATCAACCCCCTCTACCTCAAAACCAAAGAGTTGTAAAAACTGTTTTTTATAATCTGCGTAGTCAGAAATCTCGTAAAGATTTTCAGTTTTAACCTGTGACCACAGTTCCTTGCATTTATTTTGGATGCTGTCCTGTAACTCCCATCCATCCATACGGATACGATTATTGTCATCCATATTGACCTTATTAGAGTAAATCTCTTTAAACATTCTTAAGATATGTTCAATTACAGACTCATAGACTCCTTGCTCGCGCATAACCTTAAAGCAGAGAGATATATACAGCGGCATAACCGGAATGGCTGAAGATGCCTGCGTAACCACACTTTTTAGTACAGCAACATGGGCTTCACCAGAAAGGGAAGCAAGTCTTTGCATATTGGCTTTTGCGGCACGATCAAGATCTTCTTTAGCCTTGCCTAAAGAACCATGCCAGTAGATTGGCCAGGTAATTTCTGTGCCGATATAACTGTAGGCCACTGTTTTGCATCCTTCAGCGAGAACATCGGCATTTTTCAGTGCCTCAATCCATAATTCCCAGTCTTGTCCTCCCATTACTTTGACAGTATTGGCGATTTCCTCATCGGTAGCGGGTTCAAGAGAGGCAGTGATGATTTCGTTTTTGTTGGTGTCAATAGCGGTTGAAGTGTAGGTCTGACCGATTGGTTTTAATGCTGATCTGACCACTTCACCACTGTCAGGCATTTTACGTACAGGGGCAGCCAGTGAGTACACTACCATGTCGACTTTACCTAAATCTGACTTAATGATTTCGATGACTTTTTCACGGCATTCGTTGGAGAAGGCATCGGCATTCACGTTTTTGACGTAGAGATTGGCCTCTTTTGCATATTTTGTGAAAGCGCAGGTGTTATACCAGCCGGCTGTGCCAGGACGTTTTTGAGAACCTGGTTTTTCAAAGAATACTCCCAAAGTGGCGGCTCCGCTGCCAAAGGCGGCACTGATTCTGGATGCCAGCCCATATCCGGTGGAGGCCCCAATTACCAGTACTTTTTTGGGACCGTTTGCTACAGGTCCGTTTTTTTTGACAAGATCAATCTGCTGCTTAACGTTGGCATCGCAGCCACTAGGATGAGTAGACACACAGATAAATCCCCTAACCTTAGGCTCAATAATCATCGTTTTTTTCCTTTTAAATGTTTAATCCATAGTACCTTTAGCACCGCGCTACGATCTGAGTCATTAGGCGTGACTATGGAGCGTTATCGTAAAATAAGTAAAACGATGACATTGTACCTTTTATCGAAGGTTTTAACTAGTAGCAAAGTGGAGGTCTGTAGTCTAGTTCCTATCTTTCTTGATTTAAGTCAGTGATTTTTTACTGCCTATTATATGTATGTAAGGCTGGGCTCATAACTATCTTTTGGCAAGTTTTAAAACTGTATTAGTGTATAGGTCACAATTTAAAAAGATCTTGGCGGTTTAGGAGCAGATATTACTTGATAATATCTTATACTTTGCATAATCTTAACAGTACCTGAGGGTTATTTTGTTTTGAAACTCATTGGAGCAAATTTTCTTTTTGGTAGAGGCTTGTTTAAGATTTAAGAGGTTTTTATGAACTATAAGCATTGTCCTAGAAGTAAGCTGGAATTAAGAAACCTTATTTTGGATAAAAGTGTAAATTTGGGCGAGATTGATACTTCGCTTATAAATGACATGAGTCACCTCTTCGAGCCGACGCTTGAGGGTGAGCAGGTAAGAGAAGATTTTAGCGGTATTGGCAACTGGGATACCTCCAATGTTGTTGATATGAGCTACATGTTCTGCTATACGACTTTCTTTAACGAGAGTATTCTGCAATGGGATGTTAGTCGAGTGACCTCGATGCGCGGTATGTTCCAGTTCGCAACCAAATTTAATCAGCCGCTCAAAGGCTGGAATGTTGGCTATGTGCAGGATATGGGCTCTATGTTTTATGATGCTGAGTCGTTTAATCAGGACTTGAGCGACTGGAATATTTCCAAGGTAAGGAACATGCGCTTTATGTTCATGTACGCAAGAAGTCTTAATATCAAACCTGCTTTTGATCTGTCTAAAGTTGAGGATCAGACCGCCATGTTTTACGGTACTCCTCTTGCCTATGTTGATCCTAATTTTGCTGTTGAAAACAAGGAACTTGAGGCTCTGGCCAAAAAAGAACATGATAGTATTAAAGCAGGCGAGCATTTTGGTAAATAAGGTGACCTGTTGTTAAGTGAAAAGAGACTGCCATTGCGTGGTCTTTTTTTTGGGTCTGTACAGAAAAGTGTGGGATAGCAACAAGATAGAGAAATAAAAAAAGGTCTGCGTTATAATTTTTAGTGAAAAAAAAAACAAAATTAAAACGAGACCCAAGAATGAATATTACA
>Ga0256405_10006827_pt1 | contig 17830 bp, 18 predicted proteins | sample RumenRJG_02DNA_FD_189096 | JGI IMG/M metagenome (GOLD analysis project Ga0256405, IMG submission 189096) | Bovine rumen microbial communities from Lethbridge, Alberta, Canada - RJG_02 | ecosystem: Host-associated > Mammals > Digestive system > Stomach > Rumen | place: Canada: Alberta...
AAATGGAATCATACGCCTTTTCGCTACATCAAAATCCGTTGCTTCAGCCCTCAAAACAAAGAAAATGAAGTTTCTTAACATTTATTAAGTGCCTCATTCTTGGTTTTATCTTAGAAATCGCTTCCTTATTCTTGGCGCATCACCTAAGAATAAGGAAGCCAGGCTTTTTCGCCTGGCATTACCTTTATCGGATTAGATCCTTCCTTCTTCCATGTAGGAGTAAAAGCACCCGTCAGTCACTATCACATGATCGGCTAAGTGGATGCGCATGACCTCGCAAGCTTTCTTCACGCTCTGAGTCAGCATATCATCATACTTGCTTGGATGGAGATTACCACTGGGATGGTTATGGCATATAGCCATGATTGTGGCATTATTAAGGACTGCTTCACGCATGATGATGCGTACGTCAACACTTACCTCTGTCAATCCTCCCATGCTGATGCACTCAGCCTTTATAAGTCTGTAGTTATTGTTCATCAGCAGGATGTAGAAATGCTCCGTTTCCAAGTCCATCATCTTCGGCAGCATATAGTTATAAATACGTGTGGCGGTTCCCATATCGGGCTTGAGTGCTGCCATTGCATTCTGCCTGCGTTTGCCGAGTTCTACGGCTGCAAGCACTTTGCAGGCGGTAGAGGTGCCCACACCTTCTACGTCGTTGATTTCATCGAAACGAGCCTTGCCGAGGTTGTTCAGGTTTTGGTCGAACTTGTCGAGGAGGTTCTGGGCGATGTCAACGGCGGTGTTCTTGCTCGTTCCGCTACCAATGAGGATGGCGAGGAGTTCAGCGTCAGAGAGCGATTTCACTCCATACATCTGAAGTTTAACACTTGGGCGGTCTTCGTTTGCCCACTGTCTGATGGTCAGTTTCACGGTTCCTGCCGTGGCTGCCTTTACTGCTGTAGTTGTATTCATAATCTTGAATTTTAATTAAGTTGTTTCTTCTTGAACTGCTTGGTCTTTGCGAGGAACATGGCCATTCTGACGTGTGCGCCTGCCTGCTCCATCTTCTCACGGAAATCATCGGAGGTTCTGCCCGTGGTGCAGATGTCATCGATAATGAGGATGCGCTTGCCTTGAAAGAAGTCCGTGTCAATCCATACGTTATCCTCGGCTGCATGTTCTCCGCTGATATGAACCTTTTCACGTTTGCCGATAACCTTGATGTGGTCGAAGCCGTTAATAGCACCGGTCTTGGCACATACATTCTCGGAGAACTTACGGAAACGTCGGGTATAGGTCTGCTGACAACTTGCAGGGATGCAAACGATGATGGTGTCTTTCAAGTCCATGAGCGAAAGAGTCTTTGCAAAGAGCCTTGAAACTCTCTCGGTGGCGTACTTGCGTCCACTTTTGAAGTCTATGATAAGGCGGTCTGCCTCCTGCGCCTCAAATGATGCGTGTCTGAGGTACTTTTGTGGGAGGTAGCTCATCAGTGCGTACTTGAAAATGCCTTGCTTGTCCATGTCCTGCGATTTTGCTTTTTTTATGCGGATTCAGGAGCTGTGAAGTGAGTTCCTATTGAATCAAGTCCGAACTCCGTGAACCCTTCGTTTTTTTTGCGTATTTCTATCGCCGTTTGTTTCGTTCCTGCGGCTTCAAGAAGGTCGCTGAATGGATAAGGCAAGTTTTTCAGGCAAAATACTACCCCTGATAAGGGTGTGGAGATTTTCCCGGAAACCCTTGCGGCATGAACTTTCCATTCCATAAAGCGGGTTTACCTTTGCCACAGGAACGTATCTAACGGGCGTAACGGAAATACACAGCGAAGGTTCACGGTTCGGACGGCCAAGCTATAGGCTTGCACCAAGAAGAAGGTAGTCACTCCCTTGTCAAGGAACCACAAGGAAATGATTCATGGCAGCGTGTTCCCTGAAGAGGGAAGACAAAGACGCATCGATGCTCTTATCGTTGATATGTCTTTATGCCATGCGGACACACTCTTTGTCGGTATTCCATCTTAGGGTAGCTGATAGGCACCCAGATGCATCACCGTCAATGTGTATGTCCCCAGTTAATCTTTGGGACTCGAAAGAATGAATAAGGGGGTATCGGCAGGACTGATTTGTCCTGCCCAGAAAGTTTGAACAAAGATTAGAAAAAGGTTCGATTAAATTAGAAAATGGAAAATGGTTCTATTATAACAAAAATCGAACTTGGTGTTGTCATGGCAAATTTGAAATGAAAAATGAGAGTATTTTGTTTCGATTATATTAGAATTTAATCGAACATGTAATATAATCGATAAATATTCATAAAATGGAGCAATCTTCACAAATTAATTAGTACATTTGTACCCATCAAACAAATAGTAGAAGGTTATGGCTCGAATTGGTTACGCAAGAGTAAGTACGGTCGGACAGAACCTCGATATGCAGATTACTGCACTCGAGAACTCTAACTGCGACAGGATTTTCGTTGAGAAAGCTTCTGGTGTAAAGGAACGGCCAGAATTACAGGCTGCATTGAAGTATATGCGAGCTGGAGATACTTTCATCGTTTATAAGTTTGACCGCATAGGCAGGTCTTTAAAGGATTTGGTGAATATCTTTGCTGATTTGCAGAAACGTGACATCAGCCTTATATCGTTGAAGGATAATATTGATGCGAGTAGTAATACTGGTAAGTTTATGATGAACGTCTTTGCAGCCCTTGCTGAATTTGAGCGATCTATTATTATCGAAAGATGCCAGTCTGGTCGTGCAGAAGCTAAACGAAAGGGAAAGCAGTTTGGTAGGCCCAAAGGTATACCGAAAGATAAAATAGCAGCCTGCGGCTCTTTATACAAGAGTGGCCTGACAATTGCTGCCATACAACAGCAACTTAGTATTAAGTCGAAATCGACAGTCTATCGGCTTTTGCGTCTTGACGGTATTGAACCAGGCAGGAAATAGACTCCGAAGCGATTTTTCCGATGTATAAAACGAAAAAATCACGTATTTGGGTTAAATATTAAATAAAATAGTGTTTAAAATTTGGTTTTTCGAGAACTTTTCGTTAAATTTGCGGCATAAAATGTAAGTAACAATTTAATTTCTGGATTTATGCTGTTAAGATTTGTATTTGAGAACGTTCTTTCCTTTAAGGAAGAAACAGACTTTAATCTGTTGCCAGCTAAGTCATTGAAGTCTCACAATGACCACCTTCTCACTGTGAATAATAGAATAGACGTGCTTAAAGGCGCGATTATCTATGGTGCCAATGGAGCTGGAAAATCAAATATGTTTAAGGCGGTTGACCAGTTTAAGCACTGTGTGCTGTCAGGTAAGATTCCATCGAAGCTGATGTATATTCGCAATCGTATGACGGAAGCAAGTAAACCTGTACAACAGAGTGTGGAGTTTAGTATCGGTGGCAGAGTCTATTCCTATGGCATGAGCTTTACTGAAGGTCTTTGCATAGAGGAATGGCTTTTTGACATTAGCACAGAGAAAGAAAAGAAAATCTTTGAGCGTGTCTATTCCAGTGAGAAGCATCGAGCAGAATTGAGCTTTGGAAAGGATTTTGACCAAAAGGATAAGAATCAATTACTAGTGAAGCTGCTAGAGGAGAATATCCTTAAGGACAATGAATTGCTTATAGCCCACAGGGAGATTATTAAACTGCCTGAGTTGGAAGATGTATATAATTGGTTTGATAAACATCTGGTTGTGATATTCCCAGAAATCAAGTCATCATCCATATTTGATGATATGTACTCAAATGAGCGATTCAAGACGTTTGCCGAAGATATTCTGCGTGGTCTTGATGTAGGAGTGGATGGCATAGAGTTTAAAAAGGAAACAATCAGTGAGTTCCTTACAGAGGCTCCGCTGGTAGAGGCAAGGCAGCTGGAAGAAATGAAAAAGAACATAGATGAGGATAAAGCCGGAATCCTGGACACTTCTCATTTTACTGCTTCATTGGCCAAGGAGAATGGGCAATATTACGTCAGGCGTATCATTACTAACCATGTAGCTGATGGAAAGAACTACACTTTTGAGTTGAAGGAAGAATCTGATGGTACACAAAGGCTGATGGACTTCATTCCAATGATAAAGGAACTCGATACGGCAGACTGTACTTTCTTTGTTGACGAGATAAACCGGAGCATTCATCCTAATACGATGTGGGACATGATGAGTAAGTTGATGAGTGGGAAATCAATAGGTCAACTCGTATGCTCTTCTCATGAATCAAACCTGCTCTCGTGTGATATCTTTAGAACTGATGAAATTTGGTTTGCAGAAAAGCGTCATGAAGACCAAAGTACAGTGATGTATCCTCTGAGCGATTTCAAGCCTCGTAACGATCTTGACATCCGCAAAGGATATCTGAAAGGACGATTTGGTGCGATTCCTTTCCTGTCGAAGACTGATGATTTAAAATGGGGGACTGAAGATGCCGTACAAGAGTAGAGGTATATACAAGGAAGAGGGAAAGGTTCGGGATTATAACCTTTTCGTCATAGTTGCCGAAGGTTCGAAGCGTGAGGTTGAATACCTTATGCCTTTTGATATCGTGGATAGGATTAAGGTTGTGAACATCCCTCAGACTACAGAAGAAAAGGGTTCTTCCCCTGACCATGTTCAGGCACGAATGGAGAGATATATCAATGATGAAGGCCTGTCAGAAGCGGATAATGATACCCTCTGGTGTGTAATAGATGTTGATCAGTGGCCCCAAGCAAATATCAACTCATTGGCTGATTTCTGCAAGAAACACCCATGCACTTCGTTGATTGTGAGCAATCCGTGCTTCGAGGCATGGCTGCTCTATCACAAATTGGATGACTTGTCAGGCATTGATTGCAGTAAGTCACAGAATTTGAAGAATGCTCTTGGCGCTCTGAATCCTGGAGGCTACAATTACCATGCGTACATCCCGCTGATTGAAACTGCGATAAAAAATGCAAGGACGCACGATAGTAATCCTTCGCCGATGAGTTATATGCCTGCAGTGGGTGGAACTAAGATGTATCTGCTGGCAGAATCGCTGATGAGTAACATTGGTGCTCCTCGATGGGAAAAGTTCATGAAAGAACTACCGCATATAGATGTGGTGTTTGATGAGAATGGTCTGGCAAGTATAAGAGTGAACAAATAAGTATCATGCATAGTAATAAGAATCGAAACAAAAAGTCTTCCTTCGGGTTGACTTTTTGTCGTTAGTATAAGGATTGTACTTAGATGTTTGGTGGAATAGGAATAAGATGGTATTTTTACCACAATAAAGATAATTAGTATGTTGAAACTTGTAAAAGCATTGGATTTGCAGCATTGGGCTGATACGAAAGAGAGCGAGGCTTTGATGCCAGAGTTGATGAGACGATTGGTTCATGCTTCATTGAAGGAAATTACTTATGTTTCTTTCCCGAATGAAGATAATGTATATATGCCAGGATTTGATTGTGAGAAATGGAGAGGAATGGCTTGTTATTGGGGAGACCCCACCAATAAACCCATCAACAAACCCATCAACAAATCCACCAACAAATACTGTTATTTCCGAGAGGGTAAAACGTTTGTTGGATTTGATGGATAATAGTGAATATTCTTTGTCTCAACTTATGAATTTGGTTAATTTAAAAGACAGGCGTAGTTTTACGTTGAATTATTTGAATCCTGCTCTTGAAAATAATGTTGTTGTTATGACACATCCAGAACAAAAGAATCATAGGGATCAAAGGTATAGAAAAGTATAAATAATGGCTCGGTACCAATTGAAGAGTATCGAGCCATTATTGCATATATATGTTTTGGAAACACTATAGTTTATTGTTATCTTTGAACGAATAGTATTGTTCATCCGCAAGGATGATGTGATCTCGCAATGTCATACGTACAGCTTCTGCAGCCTGTGTGAGCTTAGCAGCAATTGTGCTGTCGAACTTTGTGGGAGAAGGATTCCCACTGACATGGTTATGTACCGTGACAATGTAAGTTGCATTGTAGAGCACCCCGAATCGCATGATGTTTCTCGGATCGGCAGCGTTTTCAGACACCTCTCCCCGGCAGATTCTGACTCTTCTAAGTAGTTCATGCTTAGGATTGAGGAACAATGCCCAGAACTCCTCCACATCCAGGTCTTCAAGTTGTGGCATCATGTAGTCACCGATGGCCAAGGCATTCTTCAGAACTGGCTTCTCTTCTGGAGCAGTCTTCCTGAATCGCTTCCCAAACTCACAGGCAGCGACTATAGCAATGGCCCGGTTCTTACCAATGCCACGGTAGCACATCAGTTCTTCCATTGTCTTCTTACCCAGTTTGGAAAGGTCATTGCCGCAGTCATCCAACATCTGATTCATGAGATCTACAGTTGGAAACTCCTTCGGGCCGTTGCCAATGATGATGGCCAAAAGCTCACTCTCGCTGAGCTGGCTGACACCATCCGTCTGGAATTTCTCCATTGGGATGTCATCATTAGTCCATTTCTTGATTGACGGAACAGGATCCTCTTCCTGATTCTTCTGAACGGTGATAGCCGAAGTAGGGTACAGCTCATGAAGAGAGGCCTCCAGCATGGACATCCTTTTCTCATGTTCCTCAAGTCTTCTGCTGTCTCTTTCTTCGAAATCTCTGCTTCTCCTTGGCCGTCTGCTTTCCTCCCTATCCTCAAAATGACGAAATGATTCCCTGCCATCCTTTGGACGGAATTCGTCTCTTGAACGACTGCGTCTTCTGGATTTATCCTCTTTCTCAGGATTCACATAGCCTAATACACCAGTGGGACGATAACTGCCACGTGCGACTCCAGGTCTATATGGAACACTTGGAGCAGAGTCAGACCGTCCAGAAACAGGGTGATAAGTCACCTTGTTGCTTGGCTTTCGCTCATTACCCCTGCGTCCCTCTTCCCTGTCAAGTTCCTTCTTTGAAGGTTTCCTGATTAGTGTCTCAATAGGTTCATCGACCAGTTCCCCGACAAAATTGTTCTCACCATTGTCCATGTTGATGGTAACACCCATTTCTTCCTTCTCAACAGGAGCCTCCATTACAGGCTCTTCCTGCCATGCAACTAACTTCTTCATACGATTTGATTTTAAATGTTGATATTGTATTAATTGAATTTCTCTTGCTTACTCTCATGCCAGCAGGCGCATAACATCAAGGATGGTAAGGTTCGTAGCAGACAAGTCCGTCCTTTTAAGCCTACTGTTACATCGGTCAATTAAGGCTTCGCATTCATCGACGGCTCTCTTTGACACTATCTGATACCGTGAGTTTACCTCATTGTTGGCTACTGTAAGCGGTGTGGCTATATCCCTGCTTTGGCCACGGAAAGCCACGTTGAAGCAGATGCCCAGCTTGCCGTCCTCATGCTTCAGCAGAGGATCGACATAGTATCTGAACGTGACTGTGTCCTCATGTACCGAAGTAAGGAAGTCACCCTCCGTTCCACCCAGCTCTTTCAGACGGCTATTCGACATCAGATGATACTCAAACACGTAGTTGATAAGTCGGAAGTTCGCATCGTTGATACGTGAGAAGTCCTGCCGGATATACATGTTCGTGACCGTGAACACCTGCACTTTGTGGTTCAGCATCTCGTGTATCGTGAACTTGTCAATGCCGGCTTCATTATATGCAATAGTGGCCATCGAGTGCCTTGCCGCATAGAACTGCAGATTAGGCACACCCACCTTCTCACCTACGATTTTCAATCCCCTGTTGACTGTCTGGTTGAAAGTCGTCGGATCCTTGTACATGTAGTTGAAGCAGAACACATAGTTCTTCTTTTTGTGCCTGGTACACCGATATTTCTTGATGAGAGGCAATAACAGAGGATGCGGACTGATAACGATGCGGGCGTGGTCAGGTCTTCTGTCCTTCGTTTTGGCACGGTCATAAGTGATGTTGCCCCGTTCGTCCCACTTGCAACTAAGCAGGTCTATCGTGTTAGTACCCATCAGCATAAAGGAGATGGTGAACACGTCACGGGCGAGGTCGGCGACAGCCCTTCCTTCGGTATCGTCGGGAAGATTTGCTATAGCCCGGATAATATCCACAGGCAAAGCACGTTTCTCCGTTTGGATTTCCACATGAGGCGGATGATAGAACTCCAAAGTCCTCTTGATAACCTTGTTCTCCTCACGTCCCTCGTTATAACGCTGCTTTGCCGAGTTGAACATACGCTTGATGACCTGCGGATAGACACTGCGAGCCGTCTTCTTGTCACCAAGCCACTTCTCGAAGCTCCTCATAAAGACCTTGCTGATGTCATTACACATGTAGCTGTCACGACCGACGAACTTGATGAAAGCATTCAATGCCACAAGATGGTTCCGGCTGCATTTCTGGTCTTCATGCTCCTTGATCCACTCACGTCCATACTGGATAATGTCAATGCTGACATCACCGACACCGACGATGTAATTGACTACCGCATCGATGTTCATGTCATACTGGTCCAACTCCAGCTGCTTCAACTTGGCATTGAAGTCTTTCAGAAGAGCCTTGACCTTTCGCTTCACCAGCTCATTGCGGATAGTCCACTTCTTGGTCATTTCCGTCTTGGAAACATAGATGCCTGTCTCAATCAGCCTTTTCTCATGGTGGTGATACAGGCGTATGCCAACCTCACAGGTTCCCTTCCTGCTGATGGCAGTCTTTGAAACTTCAACTTTTAGTGTTGCCATAATCGTTGTTATACTATTAACTTTTACTTTCGCGCGTACATATATTATATACTGTCTATGACAATAGCTTGTTGACCAAGTCGTTGATGTCATACTGAGCCGCTTTCAAGTCAAGCCTGCTGATACGCTCCTTACAGGAATTGACAAGAGCCTCGCAACGTTTTACAAGATATTCGTTGGTGAGCTGGCCATCCTCAGAAACATCATTCTCCGAAACGAATATCGATGTTCCGATAAGCTTGCTCTGCCCCTTGTATGCTACCTTGATCTCCACATTCCATGACTTTCTGGTGTTGATGTCCTGTGGAGTCAGCTGCCAAGTGATGTCCACAACCGTATCAACAACATTCGTAAGGAAGTCGCCAGTCAACAAGGCACCACCTTGATGCTTGTCCTGATGAGTGCCTGACTTTTCCTTTTCCATGTCATTGAAGACAAAGTCAATGAGCTTGAAGTTAGCCTCATTAATTTTGCGGAAGTCCTTCTTGATATAGATATCCGTTATCTTGTACACAGGCAGCTGATGGTTCAGCATGTCGTGTATGGTCATCTTGTCAATATCGGTTTCATTGAAGGCAATGGTCGCCATCGTATGTCTTGCGGCATAAAAAGTGAGACCTTCCTCGTCAATCTCCTTTCCAACCTCCTTCATGCCTCGGTTCAGGTTATAGCTGAAATCGGCAGGATTTCTGTACATCCGGTTGAAACGGAACACATACCTTTCCTTTTTGTCCAATACAGACGCATATTTCTTGATAAGAGGCATGAGCAGCGGATGCGGCTTGATGACGATGCGGGCATGGTCAGGTCGCCTGTCCTTTGTCTTGGCACGGTCATAGGTAATGTTTCCTTCGCCATCCCATTTGCATGAGAAGATATCAATGCTGTTGGCACCCATCATCATGAATGAGATAAGGAATACGTCACGAGCCACATTGCGGCTTGAATTCGAGCGCTCCTCATCAGGGATGGCAGCCAAAGCCCTCAGATGCTCCAGGGAAATGGCACGTTTCTCCGTACATACATGAACAGGAGGGTCGAAGAACTCCAGTGAACGTTTGATGATCTCCTCACCGTCGAGGTTGTCATTGTAGGTCTCGCGAGCCTCATTGAATACGCGCTTGATACATATACAGTAGAGGTTGGCCGCACGATGTCTGTCACCAAGCCAGCGTACATAGGCCTCCATCAGTCGTACCGTAATCTCATTGCAGTCGATAACCTTACGTCCCATGAACTTGATGAACGAGTTGAGGGCAGTCTTGTAGTTACCCATACCCTTGATTTCATCCTCATGAGTCTTTATCCACTTCTGGTAATAGTCCACGAAGTCGACAAAAGTAGGCTTGACGATGTCTTTGCGTGTGATTCTCCTTACAAGTTCATCGGCAGTCATGTCGTTGAACTCCAGGTTCTCCTCCTCGATACGTTTACGGTAGATGCGGAGGATGTCCTCACACTTCTCCTTCTTCTGAAAGTTCTTGATCTTGAAAGACGAGGTCAGCTCGTCACGGGTAACAAACACCGTAGTAGGGATGTATTTCATCACCCTCTTGTGCGTGACCCTGATGACGACGTTCCACGTCTTATCCTTTCTCATGTTGTGCTTCAGCACCTCATACTTTATTGTAGCCATATAAGTCAATTTTATAGCGGATTTGCCCGCTGAATTTTTTAATTTTCTGCAAATTTACCTTTTCAGGGCTTGAGAGCCGAATTTTGGCGAAAATCGACCATTTTACAAGTAACCATATATGGGAACAAGTAAAAATGTACCATCCTACAATTCTGTAAGGAAAGATTACTTTTTATGTCCCAAATGCCCCTAAAACGGCCATTTTCGCTATGGCGCAGAGCATCCCCTGTCGGAGTTTTTGTCGTTAATGTTTTTTAACGCCCAACTTCGAGGTAAAACATGCCAAAATGACCAGAAAACCGGGTAAAAACCCCTTCAAATTTCATCAGACTTTTTTGGTTTACTTTTAACCACATGTCTTTACTTTCATTTGAGCCCTTTCTCCGGGATGACATTTACGTCTGCATTTATCATTTTAGGATTCGACTTCCGTAAACATTCTGTATTTCAGCTTCTTACGCGGATTTGTCACTAAGCAAAAATTTTTTTTCTCGCCATTTATCTCCCGACAAAACGAGAAAATCACATTTAGATTTCCCACTTTGAGGAGATAGCGACGAAAAAGAATAATAAATATCAGAGCCATCCGAATTGTAAATGCCTTTATTGCTTGGTGTATGACCCAGACGGTAATGTCAGGAACCCAAGAGGCTTGGAGAAAGATTTGGCAGAATTGGGAAAAGGATTTCAAGTAAAGGTGTTTATCAGACCTGAGTGAATATGGCGCAGGAGTATAGGGAATGAAGGCTGGCTTCGAAAGGTTGAAGGATTGTGTAAGATGGATCAAGAGACTCGCTGGTTGACAAGGTATAATGAGGTGGTTGAGTTTATAAAAGTCAACCATCGAAATCCGAGCAAGCATCGGATAGAGGAACACAATATGCTTTCGTGGATAAAACAACAAAGGAAGTTGGTGAATGTGAATGCGTTGAAACCTGAAAGGGTTGAACCATTTAACAAGCTGTTGGTGTTGATAGAACAATTCAAACGTAAGAACCAATATCAGTAAGGATTCTTTCTTCGAAGAAAGAACGAAAGAAGGTTTTTTGCGTTAAATGGGGTTAGAAATGTTAAAGAAGTAATCAAGGAACAATTTTGTTCCAAAAATATTTGGCGGTTTGGAACAAAAACGTTACCTTTGCGGCGTCATTAACGTCATAAATATATATACATTATGAAGTTCAGTGAATTCTACAAACTACTCGAGGAACATGGGTGGCGGAAAGATGGAGGTAGCAGGCACGAGCATTATGTGCATCCTGACTACGATTACTTCATCCCGGTGGGCAGACACCCTTCGAAGGAAGTACCAAAAGGAACCCTCAATAAGATGCTGAAGGATGCCGGAATTAAGAAACAGTGAAAGGACATGGTCCAACACCATCCCTTTAAACTGTCAGGGGTGGTTTTTAAAATAAGGTTAAGAAACTCAATACTAATTCATCAATAAAGTAACATTTGTTTTTAATAGCTAAAGAAGTTTATTCACATTACTAATTTTTATTATGGCAAAAATGTTAGTCGGTGTTATAGAAAAGGCAAGTGACGGAGGTTACGGCATCTATGCACTTGAAGACGTGATTCCCGTAACAGGTTATGGGCTCACAGAAGAAGAAGCAAAGAAGGACTTTGTGGAACAAATAAAGGAACAGGCCGACTATTACAAAAACAAAAAGGGCGTTTATCCCGAATGGTACACAGAGGACCTGGAAGTGGAGTTCAGGTATGACATGTCAGCCTTCTTTAAGAGTTTCCCATTCATCAATGCTTCGGAGTTGGCAAAGTGTCTGGGCATTAACCCGTCTCTTATGAGAAAGTATAAGAGCGGACTTGCAAAGGCGAGTAACAAACAGAAGGACATGATTCAAGAAAAGTTCAGCGGATTAGTGGAAAAACTTGAATTAGTGAAATTCTAAACTGTTATGGCAGAAAAGTCAATGAGCCGCATGCAAATAGCTTGCGGCTCATTTGCTTTAAGGTAAGTATGTTACGATGCGTAGTCGTTGATGATTATGTCTTTCTGACTGTCTTTTAATATTTTTCCTATTTTGATTTGGATATTTGTTTTTTTATTGTTATATTTGCCATCGGAATAGGATTTCAATATCCGTTGTTGTATTTCTAAGAAAAAAGGTAAATGAATTTGTAAATTAATAATAATTGTATATTCTATGTTTAAATTAGTTCAACTTCCTTATGCGATGGAGGCGCTGGAGCCTGTGATCAGCGCTGAGACGGTCTCGTTCCATCATGGCAAGCATTTACAGGCGTATGTTGATAATCTCAATAAACTGCTCATAGGAAGTGGTTTTGAGGGATTGTCTCTCGTGGATATCGTTCGGCAGGCTCCTGCAGGGGCCGTCTTTAACAATGCCGGGCAGATCCTGAACCACGAGATGTATTTTACCCAGTTCAAGCTGGCTAGTGAGGCTGCGCAGGGACCGTCGGGCGCGCTCGCTGCTCAGATTGAGAAGCAGTGGGGGAGTTTTGAGGCTTTTAAGACAGAATTCGAAACTAAAGGCGTAGGGCTCTTTGGCTCAGGATGGGTGTGGTTGTCGGCGGATGCTGATGGCTTCTTGGTTATTACTCAGGAGCAGGGGGCATCCAATCCCGTGGTGAAGGGTTTGAAGCCGCTGCTGACCTTTGATGTCTGGGAGCATGCCTATTATCTGGATTACCAGAATCGACGGGCTGCGCATCTGTCTGCGCTGTGGCAGATTGTTGATTGGAAGGTTGTTGAAGGGAGGTTTGGGTAAGAAGTAAGATGTAAGATGGAACATTTATGGTTTATGGTTCATGGTTAATGATTATGACGCAAGACGAGCGATGGAATAAAAGATATCAGGACGTGATGGACTTTATGGAGGAGAACCATAGGAATCCGTCACGTCATCGTTTAGAGGAGCACGATATGCTGAACTGGGTTAAGAGCAATAGAAAAAAGATGAATGCGGGGGAGTTGCTTGAACCGAGGTTGAGTAGATTCAAAAAGTTGCTTGAATTAGCGGAAGAGTATAAAAGGAAGAATCAGTATCAATAACGAAATAAAAGATATGATAACACTTCCCAGAAATGTAGAAAAACTTATTTACAGCGTTGGAAAGAACGCTGTGTGGAGATGTTATGGTCAAGAAGAAATCAGTATTGATAATTCCGTTATAGCTGATATTAAAAGCCGTAGACCCTTTATTATTGAACAAGACGGCCGCCGAATACTCTTTACATCAAATCCTGATGAAGTTATACCAATTGATTGCCCTTATGCAATATTGGTAAAACGTATGCTTACAGCACCTCTTTTCCAGGCTGGTGATTTGAAGATTATAAGATGGTTAAAGCATCCTCTAATCACGGATGCTATATCTCCCGACGAATTGGCACAGACTTGGCGTGGAAAGTTTACTTTCATTCAAGAAGATAGAGAAGCACACTTGGATGGCTTGAGACAACCTCAAGCTGGTGCAATCCATTCGTGGTTAGCTACTCAAAAAACGAGAAAAGATAGAGCGATTATTGTTATGCCTACTGGTACCGGAAAAACGGAAACCATGTTGGGTATTATGGTGGCAGGGCAATGTAAGAAACTTCTTGTGACCGTTCCTAGCGATGCCTTGCGTGACCAGATTTCCGAGAAATTTCTCACCCTTGGAAAACTTCATGAATTCAGTATCGTAACGGAAGACTGTAAGAATCCTTATGTTGCTGTTATCAATACTGGCTTGGACAACGTAGAGGATTGGCGAGAAATTTTAAATAGATCGAATGTAATAGTCACAACAATGGCCTTGTTGGTTAAGACTACTCCTGAGATCAAATCTTTGCTTTCAGAAATAGTTACGAATGTCTTTGTGGATGAAGCGCACCATGTAGAAGCTAAAACGTGGAGCGAGTTTTTTGATACGTTTGATCGTACAAAAATAACACAGTTCACGGCTACCCCTTTTCGTAATGATGGAAAGAAACTAAAAGGAGAGTACGTTTACACATTCACACTTCGTTCAGCTCAACAACAGGGGTATTATCAAAAGATCAACTTCTGCCCAGTGTATGAACTGGAAAAGGAGAATGCTGACAAGGAGATAGCTAAAGAAGCAGTTAGAATCTTACGTGAAGATCGTGAGATAAAGCACAAAAACCATTTCTTGATGGCACGCTGCAAGGACACAATAAGGGCTGAGAAAGTATTTAGATTTTATGAGGAATATGCTGAGTTTAACCCGATTGTAATTCATAGTAAAACTCCAAACAGGGAAAAAAGACTCGAAGAAATCAAGAACGGAGAGCACCAAATAATTGTATGTGTTAATATGCTTGGTGAAGGATTTGACCTTCCCCAATTAAAGGTTGCGGCTATCCATGATGAAAAACAAAGCTTGCCTATTACCCTCCAGTTTATAGGACGCTTTACCAGAACAGCAAGAAATATTGGAGAGGCGAGTTTTGTAACTAACATGGCTAATCCGCCGATGGCAGATGATGTTAGAAACCTATACCTCAAGGATGCTGACTGGAACTTTATTATTCCGGGGCTAAATGATAAAGCGACAGAAGAGCAGCAGGCATTTACGGAATTGCTTAATGACTTTCCTGACTTACATGAGTCAGAGATTCCTTTTCAGAGTATTAATCCAGCCTTGAGTACTGTTATTTATAGACTAGACCGTTTTGAGTGGAATACAAATAATTGGAGGGAGATGTTTACGGAACGTGATTTTGACTATCGTTACGGTAGCGTGAACGAAGCAAACGATATGATGATCATTATTCTGGGAAGTATAGAGGGTGTTGATTGGACAAATTATGAAGGAATACAGAATAGATCATGGAATGTTATTCTTCTCCATAAGTATGATGCGGGGAATTATAAACATCTCTATATTAATTCCTCATTTAGCAAACCATCTTTTGACAAACTAGTCAAAGCTTTGTTCGGGGCCGAACAGGAAAAACTGTGTGGTGATATAATGTTCCGTTCTTTCCATGGGATGAACCGTCTTTTGGTTCAAATTTTTGGAGGGCGGAAAGCTATAGCGGGCGATGTGTCGTTTAAATCATACGTTGGGAAGGATGTGGAAAACGGTCTAAGAAAGTTAGAACAAGGGATGCTCACTCAAAATAACATTTTTGCGTCTGGCATAATAAATGGGGAACGCACTACTCATGGCTGCTCGAAAAGTGGCAAAATATGGAGCTACCGTAGAGGAAACCTGCACTCTTTCAAAGGTTGGAGTCATCGGATTGGTGCATTAGTTGAGGATCCGACTATTAGAACAAATGAAATCTTTAAGCACACATTAAAAGTTGATGCAGTCGATAGTCCACCTCAATCAGTGCCTATTTCAATTGACTGGGATGATGACATTTATAAGAATGCACGATATAATCAGATTCTTCAATTTGAGGGAAGTGATGAAGAGGTGTACATATTTGACACAGTAATTGAACTGACCGAGAGGAGATATGAGATGAATAATCTTCCCTCAGACATTTTGTTCCAAATCAAATATAAAGATCTTTGTACCAAATATCGTATTACATATTCATCTGTTGACAATGGCGACAGGATAAAGTACTCATATAGGGTTGAAAAACTGGAAGGCCCGAGTATTTATTTTAAACGAGGTTACATTCCATTTGGTGATATTGTAGATTACTTCAATAAAGAAAAACGATCGCCAGTATTCTTCTTCGCTAATGGCTCAATGCTTTATGCTAACAACTTGGTTCAATTGCGTGAGGAGGTAATAACACCATATCATGTGGAAGACTTAGTTGGATACAATTTTATTGGCGACGGTATTAGTATTGGAGATGAGTCCATGGGTTGGCCACATATAACAAACACTATCCAATATTATATGTGGCAACAGATAACTGATGATTATGAACTTTTGTTCGACGATGACGGAAGCGGAGAAGTCGCAGATTTAATTGGAGTCAGGCAAGACGTTGATACAATCTATGTTGATCTATATCATTTGAAATTTGCACAAGACAATCGAATTTCAAAGCGGATTGATAATTTTTATGCAGTTTGTGGCCAGGCAGAAAAGAGTTTGAAGTGGCGGAATGGGGATATGAATATCTTCAAGCGATTAATCTATAGAACAATCCATACGGTAAAAGCAGAGAACCGCATACTTAAAGGTGATGTGGAGATGCTTAAACAATGGTCGCAAGAGGCGAATTATACTAAAAAAGTAAAGTTCCATTTACATATTGTCCAACCTGGACTGAGCAAGGCTGATGCTCCTGCTGATATTTTGCAGTTGTTGGGTGTTGTTAAGAACTATGCTTTTGAAGTATGTAATTCAGAACTGACGGTTCATTGCAGTGTTTAGATGTTGAATTGTTTTTTCGTGGGCAGGAAAAACCAGAGTGGGCGCACGCCTTGGCGGGCGGCCTCTCTGTGTGCGGAGCGGAAGGCTCTAATGGCGACAGACATTTGTGCCGGAAGCGGGGAATGGATGTCTTAAAAAAGAATAATAATACATAAGGAATGCAATAAAATACGGAGAGAATCGTTAATTTTGCAGCCAAACTCCCGAATGGAATTGCGCCAAACTCCCGAACGTAGAGTGTAAAGTGTTGTATGATAGGTAATTACAAACATAGAGTAGTTGATGCTTTGCTTGAGCGTAAGTTGCTAGGCAAAGGGGTTGATTGAGGAAGGTGCAGCAAACCTGAAATCTCTGGCAGAAAAGATAGATACCACGAGGATGAAGGCTCCATCGTTTATGATGGTGCTGACGGGAACAGGTGCTTATGCTTACAGACGTAAGGACGGTGTGTATGTGGTACCGATTGGGTGTTTGAAGGATTAAATGGAAGTCGGGTTTGGGGCAACGGGCCAATGTGCCTGAGAAACAAGGGCGGAAACAAGGGGACAGAATCCTCATTTTCTCATTTCTTTCTGAAACCACTCCTCTTCAGGAGCCCAACCCCAAAAGCGCTTTCCATCACCACCAAGATCCCATTGGCTTGTAATCTCATATTGGAGAATGGGAAGTTTTTCAAAATGATGGTTGTGCATCAACACATGCTCTTGTCGGCGAAATTTGCGATGACTAACCTGTTTTCCGCGCTTCTGCGACTTACAGCAGCAACAAGTGCCTGCTGGAATTCTTTTTCTACTTCTACTCATATTTACCAGTAATGTTATGAGCGGTCACAAACTCTCGTTGTGCCACTCGGTTAAACATTACGAGGCAATATTGCTTAATAGCTGTTTCATATCCGATACTACATTAATTCGCTTGCAAAAATAACAATTATTTCCTAAAAATACAAATTATAGCTGATATTTTTACTTCTTTCTTGAAAAACCTATCACCAGGGCTTGGCCCCAGTCGGAAGTAGGTTAATTGTGTTAAATAGAGGGGAAATTCGCTGTATATTGAGAAGTTTTTGTATTTTTGCAGAAAATTCTAGTTATTGAGAGAATAAATCGTAAGCACTCAATTGCTTTTTAGGCATTCAAATATATAATGGCTACCTTTGCGCCATGAATTCAAAAAATGATTTATGGCAAGTAGCAATGATTTTGAGAAAATATGGGAAAGCTATCAAGAGGT
>Ga0256405_10006828_pt1 | contig 17830 bp, 20 predicted proteins | sample RumenRJG_02DNA_FD_189096 | JGI IMG/M metagenome (GOLD analysis project Ga0256405, IMG submission 189096) | Bovine rumen microbial communities from Lethbridge, Alberta, Canada - RJG_02 | ecosystem: Host-associated > Mammals > Digestive system > Stomach > Rumen | place: Canada: Alberta...
TGAAAAGATCGAATACCTGATCATAAGGGGCATCAGCACCCCGAAAATCATCAGATACAGGGATGTCATGTCCAAAAAACCAAGTAAATAAAGGACCTGCCAGCACCACTGTGCAAATGGGTGGTAAGAAAAACGTTCTTTATTCATCGATACCTTCTCCGTACCAGCATGCCCGCAGTTCATGCAGGAGATCCTTCTTCAAAGGATAGGGACTGTCCTGGGCGATCACCGCATTCCTTCCGCAGAAGGGACAGATCGCTGTTGCATCGTTTTCTCCGCGGCAGTCGAGTCCGATCCAGTCTCTGATCTCATCCGACAGGAAGACCTTCTCGCATCCGTAACATCCGCACAGCACGGCCTGCGTTATCTCCCTGTAGTTTCCCCGACTGTGGCGTTTCAGTTCCTGCAGCACGTAATAGGGATATTTCGTCTTCTCCATCGCCCTTTCCTCCTCGTATCTCATGATAGACACACGAAAAGGATCCGTCAGTCCGATAATTCGGACAGCATCCGATAAAAAAGATACAATGGAATCAGAGAAACAAAGGAGAAGATCCATGTCATTCACCACGTCCTTACTTCGCTACACCTTCAAACGGTCTGACGACAAGAGAGATGCGGGACTTACGGTCCCCGAAGATCTCGAATGCAGAAGAGATATCCGATACGGAACGGATCCGAAATGGCAGGTCCTGGATGTCTACCGTCCGAAAGGAAGCACCGGAAAGCTTCCGGTCATCGTCAGTATGCACGGCGGAGGCTGGACCTACGGAGACAAGGAACGCTATCAGTGGTACTGTATGGATCTGGCTCAGAGAGGTTTTGCGGTCGTCAACTACACCTACCGTCTCGCTCCGGAATTCAAGTTCCCGTCCGCGATGGAGGACAGCTGTCTGGTGTTTGACTGGATCTTAAAGAACGATGAATGGTTCGATCTTGACCGCGTCTTTGCGGTCGGTGATTCCGCAGGCGGACATATGCTCACGATGTACTGTGCCCTGTGTCATGATGAAAACTACGCGAAAGATATGGGCGTAAGCGTACCGAAAAGAAACGGAGAATCGTTTGCGCCGATTGCCCTCGGACTCAACTGCGGCGTCTATCAGATCGATACGAAGCATATGAAAGGCATGTTGAAGAGCCTGATGAAAGCCCTCATGAAAGACATCAGAGATGAAAGAGAAGGAAGGCTGATCGATCCGGTCCCTTACATCAACGAGAAGTTCCCGAGAGCCTACATCATGACGGCGAATCAGGATCCCATGGCCGGTCCTCCCGCTCAGGAAGTATTGACCGGAAAACTGAAAGAGCTTGGGATCGAATATATCGACAGGACCTACGGGACCAAAGAAGAATCGCTGGGTCATGTGTTCCATTGCAACATCCGCACCGCTGCCGCAAAGAAATGCAACGACGAGGAATGTGCATTCTTCCTGAAAGGATAAAAAAACGAAGCTAAGCTTCGTTTTTCTCTTTCTTTGGCATGTACCAGAAGGAATTCATACCGTGCATGTATGTTTTGGCTCCCTTCGGCATCTGTGTCACCGCATTGAAGACGTTGTAGTAGTCACCCGCTCCTGCCGGGATGGAGATCGCTCCGAGCGTTCCCAGGATCGTCTGTGAAGGATCGATCAGGAAGATCAGGAACGGAATGAATCCGAATACCAGGTTCGGCAGCATGGACATGAAGACGAATTCAGCTTTGGTGAACGTCCCCGGTCCGACGACGAATAGCATCCCCTTTCTAAGATTCTCATACATGTAGACATCTTCCTTGAAACAGATCGCATGCAGGAACTCGTGCGGAACCATGGCCACAAGGGACAGGATCGTACCTATGATATTCAGCGGCTGTCTGCCGACGATGAAGTAGACTGCGACCGTAAATGCAGCGATCACGATCGCGATACCGTTCATGATCAGGGACAGTTTATTCATATCCTGAGCTTCTTTGAAAGGTACATAGTCCGGTTTGTGCGGTTCCGTGATCAGGGATTCGGGATCTCCGTTATATCTCCCCGCAAAATGAAATTTCGTCATAATGATCTCCTATCTTCTCCTCACCATTATATCCCCTGTCTCCCGATTATTCTATGAAAGAAGAATGATGATACAATATTGATAAGAAATTCTCTACAGGAGGAAATCATGAAGAAAGATAATGGATATATCGCAAGCAGAGCGGAACATCTTACGTATGATCTGTTCTGGTTCGGACAAAACCTGCTTTGGGGCTACGCCGGTTTTCTGGCGACCTATCTGACGATGGGACTGGGGATCGATCCCGCAAGAGCGGCAGGCGTGATCTTTGCGCCGCAGATCTGGGATGCGATCAACGATACCCTGTTCGGATACATCGTCGACCGTTTCCGTTTCAAGAACGGCCAGCAGTTCATGCCTTGGGTCAAGATCGGGACCTTCGGTATCGGTATCATCACGATCGTGATGTTCTCGATCCCGAAGACTCTCTCACACGATCTGCAGATCCTCTGGTTCATCATCGCCTACGTCATCTTCGATGCGTTCTATACCTTCCTGGATGCCCCGGCATTCGCCATGGCGACCGTCATGACCGACAATATCCAGGAGAGGACGAGCTTCATTTCCGGAAACAAGCTGTTCGCCATGATCGGCGGTATCGTTCCGGTCATCCTGGTCGGTACGGTCACCGGAAAGTTCGGCTGGTCGGTCGGTGCGATCCTGTTTGCGGGGATCGGCTGTCTGCTGATGATCCCGTACCTGTTCGCCGGAAAAGAGAGAAGGAAACAGAGCGAGGACGAGAAGGAAGAGAAGTTCACCTTCAAACAGATGTTTCATTATCTGAAGTCGAACCGCTATCTGATCATCTGTCTGATCGCCTTCGTCATCTTCGGTATGACCGCATTCGAATCGATCATGTCCACCTATGTTGCAACGATCTGTTTCGGTGACAGCGGAAAACAGCTGTATCTGGCTGCTGCCGCTGCCTTCCCGGTCATCTTCGTCTCCGCAGCCCTGCCTTCACTGGCCAGGAAGATCGACAAGTTCTATCTTCTGATCGGCGGACTGGTATTCTCGATCGTCGTCAGCGTGATCGCGCTGTTCGTCGGCTACGACAGTTTCCTGCCGGCCGTCATCCTGATCGCCTTGAAATGTGTCGGTCTGGCTTCCTGGCAGGTCATCATCTACATGCTGGTAGCGGACACCACCGAATACGGTACCTACAAGTCCGGGACCAGAGCGACCGGTATCACATTCTCCCTGCAGACGTTCATCTCCAAGCTGAAGAACGCAGCCGTCAACTCCTTCATGCTCCTGTGTATCGCCTGGACAGGATACAACGCAGAAGCGGCCGTACAGGTTCCGGAAGTGACCGGCAGGATCTGGAAGGTCTTCCTCATCGTTCCGGTCGTCGGCTATATCGCCGGGATCGTTATCCTGTTACTGTTCTATCATCTGCGGGACAAAGACGTTCAGGTCATGGCCCGTTACAATAACCGCGAGATCTCCTATGAGGATGCGACAGAAGAACTGAAAGACCGCTTCGGCCTTCCCGGAAAGGCAAATGACTGATGGCTGTTGCGATCGTGCTGGGCAATCAGCTCAACGATGACGGTTCCCTTTCCGTAAAGGGACTGAAACGCTGCGAGATCCTGCAGAACGCGATAAAAGTCTTTCACTTTCATAAAGTCATCCTGACCGGAGGGATCGCCAACCCGAAAACGAACATCTCCGAAGCCAGAGCGATGAGAGATCATCTCATCTCTCTGGGTATGGAGGAAGATCTCTTCCTTCTGGAAGAGAAGGCGCAATCCACGACGGAGAATGCGCTGTATTCACTGAAAATGGCTGAAGATCTCGGTGAAAATGAAGTCGTCGTGATCTCCAGTATCGAACACTTCGGACGTTCCGTTCCGAAGAATGCGATCGTCTGTTTCCGGGAAGTGATCCAGCAGTTCCCGGATCTCAAACTGAAGATGTATACGGAGGAGTATTAATGCCTGAACTGAAAGATATCATCAAGACCTACGGGGCGATCCCGCCACTGACACAATTCAAGAGACCGATGTTTGTCGGACCTCATCCGGACGATATCGAATTCGGATGCGGCGGACTGATCGCCAAGATGAAGGAACAGAATGTCCCGGTCACCTATGTCGTCCTGACGGACGGAGCAGCCGGAGGAGAAATGAGCCCGGAACAGATGAAACAGGTCCGTGAACAGGAAAGCATCGAAGCCGCCCGTTTTCTCGGAGTCGAGGCAGTCGAATTCTGTGAGCTTCCCGACGGCGGTGACTACAGCATCGAAGATGCGATCAAGGCTCTGATCCCGATCGTCCTGAAACACCGTCCGGATATCCTGTTTGCGCCGGATCCTCTCCTAAAGACAGAATGTCATCCTGACCATCTTAAGGCCGGAGAAGCCGCAAGAAGGCTCTTACATCTCGTTTCTCACAGAGAGTCCATCCGCAGACACGGGATCGCGATCTCCGATGATACGGAAGTCCCTTCCAACATCACCCTTGCCTTCTACTTCTCCGATGACAGCAATGTCCTCGAAGAGATCTCCCCGGAACACCTGCAGGCCAAGATCGATGCCCTCCTGCATCACAGGTCACAGATGCAGGACGATTCCACGGGACTGCTTCTCAATTATTTCCGGCTGAAGGCAGCTCACCTGGGAAAGGATCTCCCAAGTCATCTGGCGGAGGACTATCGGGTCATCGTACCTCTGTGCCAGCACGTCTATTCCGAAGGGATCCACTACAACAAATGGTAAAAGATCACGGTTCATCACCGTGATCTTTTTATTTACTGTCTTTTCTCTTCTCGTAATCCGACTGGATCTTCTCGCTCCACTTTTTCGAGATCGCACCGGTCACCCTGAACTTCCCGACCGATTCTGACAGGGCTTCGAAATTCGTTCCCATTCCTTCTTTATCGCAAAGGAAATCGACCGCTCTGTCTTCTGTGATCCCGTACTCTTTCGCTGTTTCAACCGCATCGATATTCGCTCCGAGGAAGAGGAACTCCCATCCTTTTTCTTCCTGCTGCTTCACCATCTTCTTCACATCGTCGGAACTGTACTTTGTCGACGCATTCTCCAGACCGTCGGTCATGATCACGAAGATCGTATGTTCCGGCACATCTTCCTCCCGAATGTAGCGGTGGACGTTGCGGATGCGATGGATCGCACCGCCCATTGCATCGATCAGGGCAGTACAGCCGGATGCATAATAGTCTTTCTTCGTCATCGGTTCGATCTCGTTCAATGGAACCCGGTCATGAACGACCTTGCTGTTCTGGTTGAACAGTACCGTCGATACCAGACATTCCCCTTCCGTTTCCTTCTGTTTCTCGAGGAAGGAATTGTATCCTCCGATCGTATCCGATGTCAGTCCGGACATGGAACCGCTCCTGTCCAGGATAAATACCAGTTCTGTTGTATTCTGTTTCATAAGATCCCTCCTTTTAAAATGTGATCGTATCTCTACGATCACATCATATTTCTTTTGAAAGGATCTATGGTCGTTTGGGAAACGACATTCAACAGCCCAGAGTCTTCTGGTCTTCTTCGAACAGGATCTCGTTGATCTGAAAGATATCGTAGATCCCGTGTTCGATGCAATAGCGGATGATCAGATCGAACTTGCTGGAACGGGACAATACGAATCCTGCCTTTTCCAGCAGTGAATTCGTCTCTTTCACGTTCAGTTCCATTCCGATCGCCAAAGCGACAGCCGTCTCTTTCTTCGGACGGTAGTCCTTGGTGTTCTTGATGTGATTGAAATGCTTGCGGTCGATATTGGCCTTCTTGTAGACAGCCGGATCTAGGAGACCTTTTTCATCGATCATACGGATCAGACATTCCGAGAAGGATTCATCCGGGACGAAGCGCCGTGTTTCTTCTTCCATTTCCGCAACGGAGAGCTGCATTCCGTAGAAACCCGTCTCGCTGTCTTTTTTTGAAACAGACTTTTCACGCTTTTCTTTAATCGGTCTGCCCTTGACAGCTTTTCTCTTATTCAGGTTGCTGTCCAGATAGGTGCGGATATTGGAATACAGTTTTCCTGCCGTATCGAAAGATTCGTCATCATAGACCAGAAGAGAAACGTTCAGTTCATGATCCAGAAGATATTCCGTGATCGTATCGGTGGCGATCCTTAAGGCCTGTCCCTTCGGAAAAGAGAAGGATCCGGAAGAGATCAGCGGAAAGGCGATCGAAGATAATTCATACTGTTCCGCCAGTTCCAGACTGTTCCGGTAACAGGAAGCAAGCAGTTCCCCTTCGTTCTGTTTTCCGTCGACATATACCGGTCCGCAGGTATGGATGATGTATCTGCAGTTGTCACAGTCATAGGACTCCGTGATCACGGCGGATCCGACTTCGATCGTGCCGATCTCGCTGCAGGCTTTTTCCAGTCCGCTTCCGCACATCTGATGGATCGTCTGATCGACTCCGCCCGAACCCGTCAGAAAACGGTCGGTCGGGTCGACGATCGCATCGGCTTTTACTTTTCTGATATCGTTTCTGCTTATCTCCAGTGGCATAATTCTATTTTAAAACTCTTTGTGTTCGATTCGCAAAAGTACAGCTCGTCAATGATCCTTTCTTACTCCATACTTTCGATCATCTTAAGCATATTGCCCATGATCGCGTTCTGCAGCTCTGAACTTACTTCTTCGGGAACAGCCCATTTTCCGTCCTGTTTCGTAAGAACGATACTTACCGTTCCGGTATAGGTCTTTCCTTTGTCGATCTCTTCCTGTACCTTCTCGGCAAATATTTCATACAACATGCTTTGAAGCATTTCTTCGGAAGCTCCGCCCAAAGCGAGCGCGAAAGCCTGCGACAGAAAATCCCTGTAGGTATTTACAATAGCGGTCCCGTATCCGTAAGTCGTGATCTTCACCTTAACAACCGCCTCATCTCCGTCGATCTCTTCATTGAGGATCTCATAATCAAAATCATCCATGGATTCTGTAATAATATCCAGGATCTTCTGACCGCCGTCCGTAGAGTCTATCGTCTCTTCACTGACCACTTTGGATACGTTCTGTTTGATGTTTTTCAGATAGTTATTGACAACATCCGACGGTTTTTGCGCCGAACAGGACACAGTGTTCAATAACAGCAGGATCACGATGATCATCTTTCCGAACTTTTTCATTGTTCTACCTCCATTATCTCTTATATTTTAAAGATACGGGGTGACAAAAAACCCGACAGCTGTCGAGCTAAGAAAAAGCACAGTCTGTACTGTACTTTCTGTTATCTGCAGTAATGGATCCGATCTTCTTCGAAACGGTCCTGCTGTGTCTTTGTCTCCGCAGGATATCCCAACGGGAAGATCGCAAAGGCTCTCAGATGATCCGGGATGTTCAGGACCTCTTCGACCTTTTTCATCCTCTCTTCATTCGGTGCGATACCAAGCCATACTCCGCCCAGTCCCTGATCGTTCGTCTCCAGCCAGAGGTTCTCCATGGCGATCGAGAGATCGATCTGCGCATATTCCGGGACCTTGCATTCTTTCCGGTAGACCGAAACGATGGCGACCGGCGCATCCTTCGTCATGTATGCGTACGGAGAGACTTCCGACAGCTTCTTTAATGTCTCCTTGTTTGTGACGACATAGAATTCCCAGGGCTGCTGGTTGGTGGCGGACGGTGCCTGCATCGCTGCTTTCAGGATCGCAAGGATCTTCTCTTCTTCGACCGGACGATCTTCATATTTACGGATACTGACTCTTTCAAAGATATTGGACATTATTCATCCTCCCTGATGATATACGCATCGACGATCTTTCCTACATACATCGTATGGAAATCTCCCAGGTCTTCATCATCGGTATAGAAACGGCGGATGACTTCTTCCGGGATCTCCTCAAGGACCTGATCCTGCTGATACAGGACTTCGCATTCCAGTGTCAGAGGATACTCCCGGATCCCCGGCGTATGAATGACTTCCGGTTCTTCCAGAGTCACGTAATCAGCCTTATTGATATCTTTTCCGGAAAGGATACCGAAGGCCTTGACGATCTCCGGAGACAGTTTTCCTTCCAGAGGGACAGAGATCGTGAATTCCTTTGTCTTGTCCAGCTGCGGCTTCGTATAGCGGGACTGCCGAACATAGACGACGAAGGTCTCCGTGTTCCAAAGGACTCCCAGATGTCCCCAGCCGATCACCATACTGTTGAACTTCTCTCCGTTGGTGTTCAACAGGATCCCCGACCTCAGTGCCTTTGAGATCGTATCCGCATAGTCGAACGGTTTCACTTTGACTTTCATATATTCGATCCTCCTGTTTTTTTCACCTTCATTTTAATCAAAAGCACGGTAAATTTCATTTGTTTTGCCTATGGGAAAGCTATAATGAAATTATGAACAGTTACGATACATATTATCCAAGACCCCTGTTAAGAAGAGATTCTTTCTTCTCGCTCAACGGGACCTGGACCCTGAACGGAAAAGACATCGAGATCCCGTTTCCTCCGGAATCCGAACTCTCCGGATACAAAGGCGAACTCGGAACACTTCACTACGAAAAGACATTCATTCTGCCGGAATCTTTCTACGGCAAAGATGACAAGGTGATCCTGCATTTCGGTGCTGTCGATCAGATCTGTGACGTCTGGCTGAACGGAATTCATCTGATCAGACATGAGGGAGGATATCTTCCTTTCTCCATGGAGATCACCGATCATCTGAAAGAAGAGAATCAGCTCGTCGTAGAAGCTGTCGATACTCTGGATTACTTCTATCCGTACGGGAAACAGTCGAAGGATCCGAAAGGAATGTGGTATACACCGGTCTCCGGGATCTGGCAGTCCGTCTGGATCGAGGCCTACGACCGGAAAGGGATCGACGGCATCCAGATCGAAACAGATATGGATTCCGTCCGCTTCCATCTGGATTCGGACAGTACTCTCTTCAAAGTCTCCTTCCCGGGCTATACGCAGACGTTCCATTCGAACGATTTCACGATAAAGATCGACGATCCGCACCTCTGGAGTCCGGAAGATCCGTATCTGTATCCGGTGAAGATCTTCAATGAACGCGACCGGATCGAGACTTATTTCGCTTTGCGTAAAGTGGTAGTGAAGGAAGTGAACGGTCTCAAGAGGATCTTCCTCAATGAGAAGCCATTACTGCTCAACGGCCTTCTGGATCAGGGATATTTCGAGACCGGTATCTTCACACCGAAAGATCCGAAGGACTACGAAACGGACATCCTCAATATCAAAGAACTCGGTTTCAATCTTTTACGCAAACACATCAAAGTCGAACCGGAAGCCTTCTATCACTATTGCGATCTCCATGGGATCCTGGTGATGCAGGACATGGTGAACAGCGGGGAATACCGTTTTCTCACTGATACCGTCCTTCCGACCGTCGGCCTTCTGAAACTGAAACGTCCGATCAGGGATCAGAAACGCTACGACTTCTTCCTCAGACACAGTATCGATACGATCGAACATCTGAAGTCACATCCGTGCATCATGGGCTACACGGTCTATAACGAAGGCTGGGGACAGCAGGATGCTTCAGGGACCTACCGGGTTCTGAAAGCACTGGATCCTTCCCGTCTCTTTGACTCCGCATCCGGCTGGTTCGTCGATTCGGAAAGCGACTTCGATTCCTATCACATCTACTTCCGAAACAAAGTCCTTCCGAAAGGAAAGAACGTCCTGTCTTTATCGGAATGCGGCGGATTTATCCGGGATATCGCCGAACACAGATCCGAAAAAGGAAGCCGCTGGGGCTACGGTTCCGCCGATACGGAAGAAGCTCTGACGGACAAGATCATCGAGATGCATGAAAAGATGGTGATCCCATCCATCCGAAACGGTCTGTCCATGGTCGTCATGACCCAGATCAGCGATATCGAAGGCGAGATCAACGGTCTCTATACCTACGACCGAAGTGTCTGCAAGGTCAATAAAAAGAGAATAAAAGAAGCCAATGGAAGGCTTCAGGAAGTATATGAGAATGAAATAAAGGCTCTATTAAATTAAACGTGGACAGTTTATTCTGATTCCACGTTTTATTTAACAGTTTACCTGTGTTCTGGATCTCATTCCACGTTTTTCCACGTTTTATTTAAGAGACCAAAAAAGCCCCGTGAGAGTATACACTCTTCGGGGCATCTGTTTTTCGGGAATTCTTTTTTATACCTGATTTTTTATACCTGAAGATTATTTTCCGTCGTATTCAGCCATGTAGGCATCGATGTTCGTCGTATCGAACTTCGTGATGTGATAGACATACTGCTTCTGATCATTGAGTTCCGAATCATACTTTCCGGAAGCAACGTCAAACTGCTTGTAGACACCTTCCGGATCATATGTACCGGTAGCTCTGATCAGGCTTTCGTTCGTGACGGATTTCTGGATTCTGGCGCCCAGCATCGTGTCGATATCACCGGAGAAGATACCGAAGTTCTCTCTGTCGATCTGTGTATAAGTGGAGAGTCTCTCATCAGCAGCCAGGGACATGGAAGCGAAGTGACATACCAGGACCTGGATATCCGGATTCTCGAGCATCATCGTATCGACAGTTTCCTGAACCTTGACATCATCCTGAGCATCCTGCTCATATTCCTTTACGATCGTGATCTTCGGGCAGGCAGCCAACGTATCGCGGATACCGTTGTCTCTGGCGATGTTGTCTTCATCTGTCGGCAGTGTGATGATCGCAGCCTTGATAGAGCCATCCGGTGCATCCGGGTATTTTTCATTGACCCAGTCAACAGCATTTTCAGCCATTGCGACACCGATCGCATACTGGTCAGCGACTGTTACGGAATCATACGCATCAAGATCAGCCGGAGCCATTGCGAAGAAGTTCAGGTTGATCCCCTGCTGACGCAGCTTCTTGCAAACATCGACGATCGCTGCACTGTCAGTGGCGATTGAGATGATGTCTGTGCATCCCATCGTAGCGAAGTTCTCGAACTGTTCGATCTGCTTGCTGGTATCCCAGTCGTAAACAGCGATCTCTTCTACTTTCCATCCGGCTTCTTCAGCCTTAGACTTGATCAGATTCGCAGCCCAGTTATAGAACTCGATCTGTGTATCCGGCCAGATGATGCCTAAATGGTGCTGAACGGTTTCTTCACCGCCTCCTTCAGCCGGATTCTCTTCTTCCTTATTGCCGGAACATCCGACCAGGGAGAAGACCATGAGAAGCGCAAGGAGAATTGTTAATAGCTTTTTCATTTTTTTCCTTCTTTCTATTTATAAGAGTCTTCATCTCTTACAAAACTATTCGACTTTATCTTCAACGATCTTCTGGTGCGTGAGCTGATAGACATCGATCCCGATTGCTGTCAGCATGATGACGCCCTTGACGACGTATTGAAGATAGACACCCATTCCGGAAAGCTGCATTCCGTTCCCCAGGATCGCCATGATCAGGATACCGGCGACAACGCCGCTCAGCCTTCCGTTTCCGCCTCGTACCGATACTCCGCCAAGGAGGATACCGGTAATGACCGTAAACTCCGTTCCCGGGCCTAAGCTCGAAGTGACAGAACCGACACGGGATGTCAGCAGTACTGTTGAAAGACCGACGAAGATCCCGGCGATAACGCCGATCATCATCTTGGTGCGGTTGACGACGATACCGGCCAGTCTTGAAGCGTTCTCATTGCCGCCAAGGGCATAGATATGCCTGCCCCAGTATGTCTTTGTCAGGAAGATCTCCATGACGATCGCACAGACAAAGAGAATGATGATCGCTACCGGGAGCTTATCATTGAGGATACTGCCCTGACCGATGAACTTATAGGAATCCGGAAAAGCCGAAATGGACTTCGAACCGGAGAGGGTGTAGCTGATACCCTGATAGAGCATTGAAGTCGCTGTCGATACCATCAGCATGATGATATGCAGTTTGATCGAGAGGAAGGTATTGAACACATTGAGAATGACGCCCAGGATGATCGCAGTGATGATGAGCACCGGTGTGGAAGCGCCGTGATCTCTGGCCAGGAGGCCTAAAATGATACCGATGAGGGACATCTGATAACCGACCGAAAGGTCGATCTGTCCGGACATCATGATGAAGGTGATGCCGATTGCACAGACAACGACATAAGCGTTCTGATTGAGGATATTGATGACGTTCCGCATGGTGAGGAAGTTCTTTGAAAACATGGAAAACACGATGCAGATCAGAATCAGGATCAGCCATGGCATATTGTCTTTTATCATTCCGAGAATCTTCTTTTTCATTCCTTATTTCCTTCCCTGATCCCTGACGCCAGTGCCAGGATCTTATGCTGGTCATATTCATCCCTGCTCATCTCTCCCATCATCTCGCCTTCATGGAGAATGACGATACGGTCAGACATGCCCAGAAGTTCTTCCATTTCCGATGAGATCATGATGATCGAGATGCCATTCTCTGCCAGTTCGTTCATCAGATGATAGATCTCCTGCTTGACGCCGACATCGATTCCTTTAGTCGGCTCATCAAAGATAATGATATCTGTATTCAAGGCCAGGACTTTTGCTAAGGCGATCTTCTGCTGATTCCCGCCGGAGAGATTGGCGACCATCTGCTGCTTGCTTGGAGTTTTTACCCGGAAACGGCTGATCATCTCATCAGCGACACGGGAGACCTCTTTTTTATTGATGAAAGAATAATTTGAATACTTCCTGAGAGCTGAGATCGTGATATTCCAGTCGACCGGGAAATTCAAGAAGACGCCTTCTGTCTTCCGGTTCTCAGAGATATAGCCGATACCGGCATACAGCGCTTCTTTCGGATTCCGGAAATTCACTTCCTTCCCCTTCAGCCATATATGTCCGCCTTCTTTTTTCGCGTCGCCGAAGAGAACCTTCGCGAACTCGCTCCTCCCGGCACCGATCAGGCCCGCAAGGCCCAGGATCTCCCCTTTCTTAAGTTCCAGGCTGATATTATGCGTCCCATTTCCCGAGACATTTTCTACCCTGAGAACTGTTTCCCCGACAGGAAAATGTCTTGCCGGGTATTTCTCATTCATTTCCCTTCCTACCATCAGACGGATGATCTCCTTCCGGTCGATGCCCTCCATCGTTCTGGTCTCGATGTGTTTCCCATCCCGAAGCACCGTCAGAGAATCGGCGATATCCAGGATCTCATCGATACGGTGTGAAATGTAAATGATCGTGACGCCTTCTTCCTTAAGACTCTTCACGATACGCAGCATCCGCTGCACTTCTGCCAGCGCCAGAGAAGCAGACGGTTCATCCATGATCAGGATCCGGACGTTCTGCGACAGCGCTTTTGCGATTTCAACGATCTGCTGCTGGGCAACAGAAAGCTGAGAGACCATGACATCCGTCGGGATCTTTACGCCGAGTTTTTCGAAGATCTGCCGGGATCTCTCATGCATCAGCTTCTTATCAACAAAAATGCCATCATTGGCCTTCTTCCCTAAAAATACATTTTCAGCGACAGAAAGCGATGGCACGTTGTTCAATTCCTGATAAATAACACCGATCCCCAGAGAACTCGCGAGTCCTGGATTCAGTTTTTCATATTTCTTCCCATCGATGACGATGGATCCGCTGTTGGCTTCAATAGCCCCGGCAATGACCTTGATGAGCGTCGATTTTCCTGCACCGTTTTCACCCATCAACGCATGTATCTGGCCTTTTTTAACTTCAAAACTTACATTATCCAAAGCTCTTACGCCCGGATAAATCTTTGTGATGTTTTCAACACGAAGCGCAGTTTCTTCCATAAGCCCATTATAACACTTTCCATCCGGAGCAACCAGGTCTTCGCCGGTATCCGCTTTTAATCGCTGCGCATATCATTTTCAGGGGCATTTGCTGAAAATGTTATAATAAAGACAGATAGATATTCAGGAGGTAATCAAATGTCCAGACTGCTGATTGATTTCAGTTCCCAGAAACTGCATATGAGCACGAATCTCTATGTGATCCTGCCAAACACGAATCTTGACTTCTTTTCCAACGGCGTCCGTTACAACAAGGACGGCAAGCTGAAAGCAGTCTGGCTTCTGCACGGGATGGGCGATGATTATACCGGATGGCTGCGCTACTCTAACGTCGAGAGATATGCGATGGCCAGAGGCATTGCGGTCATCTGCCCGAGTTCCGTTCCTCAAAGCATGTATTCCGATATGGTCAAAGGCCTCTCCTACTTCTCTTATATCGCCGATGAACTGCCGGCTTTCATTCACGAGACCTTTCCGCAGATCTCCATGGATCGGGAAGACAATTATATCGCCGGACTCTCCATGGGCGGCTATGGCGCCCTCAAATTCGGCCTGAGCCGGCCGGAGCAGTACTGTAAAGTCGGCTGTCTTTCCTGTGGAAACATCATTGATCTCGAACTTCCGCCGGAACCGGAAGAGGAGAATTTCCTGACACCGTTCTATGGTGTTGCCCGAAACGCCTTCGGTGTTCCCACGATGAAGGACGCGACCGGCACCAAAGACGATCTCCATCATCTGGCGGACGAACTGGCCGGAACCGGCAGACCGATCCCGGATCTCTACATGTATTGCGGAGAGAACGATTTCGTGCGTTCGATCTCCGATCAGACTGCTTCCTATCTCAAAGAAAAGCTCGGTGATCAGACGAACTTCGTTTATAAGACAGGTCCGGGCGAACACAACTGGGATTTCTGGGATCACTGGCTGCCGATCATGCTGGATGATTTCGGCCTGACTTCTCTTTTTGAAAAGGAGTAGAAACATGATCAAAACGATCAAACCGAAGAATCTGAAGCCGAATGTCGCCTTCCTTCACAATATCGCCTACACCAACCGGACCGGAGATTTCCTGCGCGACAATATCACGCTCAATCTGAATCTCGTTCTGCCGTATACCGGAAACTACGAATATCACAGATCTCCGCTGCTCATCTGGCTTGAAGGAGGTGCCTGGCGCAATTCCTCCCCATATGTGCGTATCCCGGAACTTGCCTATTTCGCCCATAAGGGCTACGCTGTAGCCGATGTCGACTACTCGGTCGATGCCAACAATGCCTGGCCTGCCTGTATCGAAGATGTCAAAACGGCCATTCGCTTCCTGCGCCATAATGCTGACAGGTACGGTATAGATCCGGACAAGATCATCATTGCCGGAGAATCTGCAGGCGCTCACTTAGCTGTCTTAACAGCCATGACACCGGATAAGAAAAAATTCAGGACAAAAGATTATTCGAAGGAGTCTGACGCAGTCAATGGAGCGATCTGTTGGTACTGTCCGGGAGATACCGACGTCAAAGTCAATGACTATTTCAATTACTACGATCTGCTGATCCGCGGTGATATCGCCCATTCTCCGAAACTGAAGAAAGAGATCAATCCTCTGTCCTATGTGCGGGAAGGGCTCGTTCCTGTCCTCTTTTTCCATGGCGGAGAGGATACACTGGTACCGATTGAAAGTGCGAAGAATCTTTATGAAGCCCTGATCGCCAAAGGCAACCGTTCCGACTTCTGCATCGTAGAAGGAGCCGGTCATGCGGATATCGCCTTCTCTCAGGAATATGTATACAGGGAAATGCTGCAATTCATGGATGAAGTCCTGAAAGACTGAAATACATCATAGTAGGAGACAAGCACGCTGAACGAAAAGACCTCCCAAACGGGAGGTCTTATTCATATATCCATACTTGCCTTTTTATTCTACTTTACATGCGCTCTCGCAGTCTTCTTTCAGCAGTTCGAGATCGATATGGGATGTGAACCATTCCGTAAGACCTTCCAGAGTCTTGTAGTAAGGAAGATCTTCATCGCTTCCCGGATCGAGATAGGCTTTGACTTCCCCGTTTTCATAGATCATGACAGACGGAGTATATGACAGCCTCTCGGAAACGGAATTGTGGTCCTCGAAGACGTTGCGCAGATTGACCGCATACATCTGTATTCCGTTGGCCTTCACGAATTCATCGATGATCGGATAGAAGGAGGCACAGGAGGAACAGGTCGGCAGATAGACGTAGAGCGCAAAGGTCTTTTTCTCCGTTTCCAGTTCCTGAAGTTCTTGCGTATTTTCGATCTGAATGAAATCGTCCTCGTTGTTTACGGGATCGGGTTCCGGTTCGGTTCCGGATTCATGGATCTTCTTCAGAGTGGTGAAATCGATATTGTGATAAATGATCGTTGAGAAATCGTAATGGATCTCTCCGTCTTCTTCATAGAAGGTCTCGATCCTGTGATCACCCTTGTAGTACCAGTAACCCCCGACATTGTAGATGCAGTTCGGATCGTATCCCAATCCTACCAGCAGCTGCTTGGTCATGCCCGCATAGCCGCCTCCTCCGCACATCAGGAAGATATTCTTATCCCTTGGGAACAGAGATTCGATGATATGCATCGATTCCTCATAGTTGGCTACATACTCTCCGTCTTCCGTATGGGTAAACAGAGTGACACCGGAATAGGTATTCCCGACCGCTTCCGGAAGTCCTTCCACATTGCACAGATACGGATAAGGGACGACTTCGAATCCTTCTACGATCCCGCTCAGATAGGAATCGCCGCCGATCGCTTCATAGTCGGCTTCATCCTTCAGCATTCTCATATCCCGATAGACCGTATCGGAACGGTTCAGATACTGATCGATCGTCTCTTCATTGATATTCCTGTCGATCCCGAGTTCTCCTCTCATTCCGGATTCGACTTCCGGTAACGGAAGAGGTTTTTCTCTGTTGCAGGAGCACAGAAGAAACAGGATCATCAGCAGACTTAATACGCGTTTCATACCTCTATTCTATACCAGAACGCATAAGAAAAGCCCGTTTTGATCCGGGCCTCTGTTTTTTATCTGATCGTACCGACGATGCTGTCTCTTGTTACATCCCCTTCTCTGACCAGTTCGACTGTCTTGTCGTTGGCATTGGTGATGATCAGCATCACAGACATATCGTATGTTGCGCTGAGCTTGTCGAAATCGACGGAAACGATCGGATCGCCTGCCTTTACGGCATCTCCCTGTTTCTTGTCCAGGATCTTGAAGCCCGCACCCTTGGAATTGACGGTATCCACACCGATGTGTACCAGGATCTCTACGCCGTCTTCACTCACGATACCGAACGCATGTCCGGTCGGGAACAGAACGCCGAGCGTACCGTTGACCGGCGCAAAGACATTGACACCGTTTCCGGTAAACTTGAAGGCGATACTGTCACCCATCATCTTTTCCGCAAACATCGCATCGCTGACCGACTCGATCGGGATCAGTTTTCCTTCACCCAGAGAGCTGATCTGATCGTTGGCGAGATTCAACGGTTCATACTTTACTTTCTTCTTGAAAAAATCAAACATTGTCCTTACTCCTTCTTCTCAATTCTTCTAACAGCTGCGGATCTCTTTTGAACAGTTCGGTCACTTCGTTTCCCTCTTCACTCATCGTGAATACGGCAGCCAAACCGTTGGGGATCGGAAGATCCTCTGTCGGTCCGTCCATGATCAGATCCATGTAGTACTTCTGATCATATCCGAACATGTATTTCAGCATATGGAAGAATATCGCACCATGGGAGACGATCAGCACAGTGTCTCCGTCTTTAGATTCATTATATATCCTTCCGTATATTATTCGTATTCTTTCTTTGACCATCGCCGGGCTTTCCCCTTCGGCATCGCTCCAGTCGTAGGTATGGAAGCGGCGTTCATCGATGTCTTCCTGATGGTTTGCGATCGTTGTGCCTTCGTAGAGTCCGTCCTGGAAGACAGATCGCACAGCGATCTTTTTTTATGATGATTTGTCAATTTAAGCGCAACACTATGTGTGAGTGCTGTCGAATACTTCCAATGGGGTTTGATAATTAAGACACTTTCTCGGCCTGCTGTTAAGAAGACCGATCTTTTCCTGCAGATCTCTGT
>Ga0256405_10006829_pt1 | contig 17830 bp, 17 predicted proteins | sample RumenRJG_02DNA_FD_189096 | JGI IMG/M metagenome (GOLD analysis project Ga0256405, IMG submission 189096) | Bovine rumen microbial communities from Lethbridge, Alberta, Canada - RJG_02 | ecosystem: Host-associated > Mammals > Digestive system > Stomach > Rumen | place: Canada: Alberta...
TGTCGGTGTTGCCACGGCCATAGCTGAAGGCGGCCCTGGCGCGTTGTTCTGGATGTGGTTGGCTGCACTGCTCGGTACGGCCACAAAGTATACGGAATGTATGCTCGCGCTTAAATACCGTGAGCACGCGGCGGACGGCCATATTCTGGGCGGTCCGTTCTATACAATAGAAAAAGGCATGAAAGAAAAAACCGGCATCAGCTGGAAATGGCTTGCCGTACTGTTCGCCGTGTTCGGCGTTTGTGTCGGTCTGTTCGGCATCGGTACATTCACGCAGATAAGCGGTATCACCACCGCCGTAAAGAACGCATTTGATCCGCAGGAACAGCACATTGCATTCTCCTTATTCGGTAACAACTATACCTGGACGGTAGTAATTTCAGGACTTCTGGTAACGCTGTTCGTCGCGCTCGTACTGATCGGCGGCCTTAAGCGCATTTCAAAGGTTGCGGAGAAAGTAGTTCCTGCCATGGCAGTAGTCTACGTATTCCTCGGCCTTTCCGTGCTCATTATGAATGCCACGGCTATTCCCGCCGCATTCGCCGCAATCTTTAAGAATGCATTCGGCTTTAAGGCAGTGGCAGGCGGTGCGCTCGGCTGGACGTTCAAGCAGGTCACCGATTCCATGCAGAAAGGTATTGCCCGCGGTATTTTCTCAAACGAAGCAGGCCTCGGCTCCGCGCCCATCGCGGCGTCAGCAGCAAAGGTTGACGAGCCGGTACAGCAGGGCATCGTTTCCATGCTGGGAACCTTCATCGACACCATCATCATCTGTACGATGACTGGTCTTGCCATTGTCATTGCATTCTATTCAGGCGCGGGCGTCAATCCCGACCACGGACTGAAAGGCGTAGCGCTTACTTCCGCCGCGTTCACCAAGGTGCTCGGCGGCGACGGCAGATCCGTGCAGTTCCTGCTCATGATCTGTCTGGTGTTCTTTGCGTTCACCACCATTCTGGGCTGGGACTACTACTCAGAAAAATGTCTGGAGTACCTGACAAAAGGAAACATGGGAATCGTAAAGGTGTTCCGCTGGGTATACATCGCCGCGGTATGCATCGGTCCCTACTTTACCATCAGCCAGGTCTGGACGATTGCGGACATTACCAACGGACTTATGGCAATTCCTAACTGTATTTCGCTGCTTGTGCTTTCAGGCGTAGCCGCCGAGGACACCAGAGCATACTTTAAAAAACAAACGCTGGCGTAATGTCAGAAACCTCCGTGCAGGCACGGGTATTTCTTCCGTGTCTGCACGGGTACTCTTTCCGTGCCTGCACGGGTACTCTTTCCGTGTCTGCACGGGTACTCTTTCCGTGCCTGCACGGGTACTCTTTCCGTGCCTGCACGGGTATTTCTTCCGTGCCTGCACGGGTACTCTTTCCGTGCCTGCACGGGTACTTCTTCCCCTTATGCAGGGGCGGTGTTTTCCTGTGTACACGGGGATTTTCTCAGGGCTTTTTCAGACAAACGCACGGAGCAATGCCCGCTGCCGTACCGTAAAAACGGATTCCTATGCATTTATTGCGTTTTCCATATACACACGCGCAGCTTCCTGCTAGAATAGGCGCATGAAAGAACTTCAACTCAAATACGGATGTAATCCCAATCAAAAGCCCGCACGGATTTTTATGGAAGACAAGGATCTGCCGCTTACTGTTCTGAACGGTAAGCCCGGGTATATCAACCTGCTGGATGCCCTGAACGGCTGGCAGCTCGTAAAAGAACTGAAGGCCGCGGCAGGACTGCCTGCAGCCGCTTCATTCAAGCATGTATCTCCGGCAGGAGCGGCGGTGGGGATTCCGCTCACAGACGTGCTCAGACAGATTTATTTTACCGGCGCGGAGGATCTTTCACCGCTTGCATGTGCCTATGCCCGCGCCCGCGGAGCTGACCGTATGTCATCATTCGGAGATTTTATCTCTCTGTCAGACACCTGCGATGTTTCCACAGCACGGCTCATTGCAAAAGAAGTTTCTGACGGCATCATCGCGCCCGGCTACGAGCCCGAGGCGCTTGAAATACTGAAAAACAAAAAAAAGGGTGCCTACTGCGTGCTCCAGATCGACAAGGACTATGAGCCTGATCCTATCGAGCGCAAGCAGGTGTTCGGCATAACGTTCGAGCAGGGACGCAACAATCTTGTCATTGATGAATCCTGTCTGGCAAACATCGTAACTAAAAACAAAAACATCAGTGCAGCGCAGAAGCGTGACCTGCTCATTTCTCTTATCGTGCTTAAATACACCCAGTCGAACAGCGTGGCCTATGCAAAAGACGGTCAGGCGGTCGGTATCGGAGCGGGACAGCAGAGCCGGGTTCACTGTACACGGCTTGCAGGCAGCAAGGCCGACAACTGGTGGCTGAGGCAAAGCCCCAAAGTACTCGGCCTTGAGTTCGTTGACGGCATCAAGCGCGCAGACCGCGATAACACGATCGACGTCTATATCGGTGAAGAATACATGGACGTGCTTGCCGAAGGAAAATGGCAGCAGCTCTTTAAGGTTAAACCGGAAGTATTTACCAGAGAAGAAAAACAGGCATGGCTGGCGCAGAGCACCGGACTGTCCGTTGGAAGCGATGCGTTCTTCCCATTCGGTGACAATGTGGAGCGCGCCCATAAATCCGGCGTAACCGCAATAGCACAGCCCGGCGGGTCAATCCGCGATGATCAGGTTATAGCAACCTGCGATGCCTACAACATCGCCATGGCCTTTACCGGAATCCGGCTGTTCCATCACTGATCAACGAACAGGCTATGCAGAACACAACTCTCTGCTATATAGAAAAGGATGGCGCCTATCTGATGCTGCACCGTACCAAAAAGGAGCACGACATCAATAAGGACAAATGGATCGGCATCGGCGGACACTGCGAGGAAAACGAAAGCCCCGAGGACTGCATTCTGCGCGAAGCAAAGGAAGAGACAGGGCTGACGCTTACAGAGTTCCGCTATGCCGGTATCATCACGTTTGTCACCGACGACGGCGAAGGTGAGTACATGCACCTGTTCCATGCCACGTCATTCACCGGTACGCTTGCAGCCTGCAACGAAGGCGACCTGCAGTGGGTACCGGTCAGCAACATTATGAGCCTGCCCCACTGGCAGGGCGATGAGATATTCCTGTCGCTCATGCAGCGGCGAGCTCCGTTCTTTTCCCTCAAACTCGTCTACGAGCATGGCAAGCTCCGGCAGGCCGTGCTCAACGCACGGGAGCTGCCGCTGACCTAAAGCGGCGCCGCATGAAACGCGTTTTAGAGTTCTGCCTCCGCATCTTTTTTTTCCGCTATATCATTGATAATCTGTTGAATATGCTGCGCCTGCCGCTTTGTCAGGCAGCTTACATCCAAATACATATGATTGTCCTCGCCCAACAGATAATCGGTACTCACCGAAAAAAGATGCGCCAATTTAACAAGCATATCAATAGACGGCTGGATATTATCATTTTCCCAGTTTGAAACGCTCTGCTTGGACACACCAAGCTTGTTTGCCAGTTCAACTTGGTTCATGCCTCCGGCAATGCGGAGTTCCCGTATCCGTTCGTTCAACACTTATAGACAATCCTATATAGTAAAGTATTTTTATACTATTGTATTGCAACACTTGACTCTATCTTAAATACTATAGTATTGTAATATTTGACAAACACACTTGTTACAAGGAGAACACAAATGAAGCGTGTATTTTGTATCTTAGTAAGCGCTATTCTGGGATTGGCAAGTTTATCTGCAGAGGAAGAAAGCTCCTGGTCAGGTTTTATTAACATTGGGCTGGCACCACTTTTTGGTAAAGAGAGCGTCAAAGTGACTGAGTTCAATTCTGTAGATATCAACCAAGAATTCAAAGCCAATGGGTTAGACTTCACTGTAGGTTTTGTAGCCATCCACAACTCAAGCGGCTTTGTACTCAAGGGAGATCTGGGACTCGGCGGTGTTACAGTAAAGGATATTATTGAAACCGGAAAATCAAACACAGGCTTCGATTTCAACGGACGTATCGGTCTTGGTTTTGCGCCGATTAGAAATGAAAAATATACATTGGCATTCTGCGGCAACTTAGGCTTTGATTGCAATCTGTTTACAGGCAATACAACTTATGCGGGAACAGATTTTTTATGCACCGTATCCTCAGGTGTTTTCTATCTGGGCGGTGAAATCTATGGTAACATAAAGCTTGATAAACGCCTCGGACTGTTTGCAGCATTTGCATATGAAATTCCAATGGCGGGTTCAGCAACATATAAAGCAGAAGCAAAAGTTAACGGTATAACTATCAGTGCATCAAAAGACTATGACATACACAGCGGCGGCTACATCATATGGCCTACCATAGGTTTAAGCGTAAAACTATAAAACAGGCCTGTTATCAATTACTGTGCCATCCATTTAAAGACAGCACAGTATTTATAAACCGATGTATACATACTTAGCACATGGAGAAAAAATGTTCAAAAAACTCCCCTACATCATCAGTATACTGTTTGTACTTTTTACCACCGCATGTACACTCAACAATGATTCATCAGACAATGAGCAAAAATACTATGTAGAAATGGGGCGAATTACAAAAACTGATTACAACACGTGCCTGAATACATACAGAAATCTCAGCAATTCTCCGACTGCTGCCGAGATTAAAGCAGTGAGATCAACACTCCGAAGTTACCAACAGTATGATTTTTCAAGCACTGCGATATGCAGACGCAGTGAATTTCATGCGTTTCTAACAGAACACGGGTACTCAAAGAGTAAAGCGGACGAGACTATAAAAGCAATTGATTCCGTAGGTAACAACATCTTATATTTTCATTACAAATACTCAGACGACTATGTGTGCTGGATGTATGTTGAAAAAGAATAGCAGCACCGTGCTACGTCTGCCGCTGCACGGTGCTGCTGCCGTTTCAACAGCTTTTTTCTGTTCACATTCAGTACGGCCTTCCTCGCGCGCATGTCTGATGCCGGACAGCCAGCGGAAGGTCATGTCACATTCTCCTTTGTCGGCAAATATGTATCGTGCCCAGTATCTCCACATCAACTTTCGAGCCGTCCTCAAGCTCGCAGCGTAAGTCCAATACCGGGTATTTGCCCTTGTAACGGAGCGGCGTGAGCGTAGGATTTACTATCGCCGCGCTTGTGCCCCTTCGGCCGATGACGGCGCTTATCATCTTGTGATTCCTGACGCCGGCTCCGATTGTCCGCACCCCTGAAATCATGCTATACTTGGCGCATGAAACATACTATCCGACTGCAGCAGGGGTGTTTTGCGGCCCTGCTGTTCATTTCACTTGCACTGACCGCCTGCCGCACAGTGCCTCCGGCAGAAATGCCTGAAGAGCCGCATTATATCATGCATACGCAGGATGAAAAAAATACAGCCTACACGCTGCATATCGCATATCCGGAATTTACCGGCATGCCGGAGCTGAACGCCAGTATCCGCGCTACATTCGCCGATGCAGCGTCCGAGTTCAAAGCACAGGCACAAAAAGACCAGGGGGCGCTTGCAGACGCAGGCCTTTCCGGCAGCGAATTCTATGTTACCACCGAAAAAATCTATGACGGCGAGTCATACATCAGCGTACTAATAAGCATTTACTGCTATGCAGGCGGTGCCCACGGCAGCACGATTTACAGCACCGTCACATGGAACAATACAGATAACCGGCAGGAGACGATCTGCGGCATAAGCGGGCTTACGCTGCAGGAACTTTCCGCGTATTGCCGAGACTCTTTAACGCAGTCGCTCGGCGGAGGCAGCCTGTCGGCAGAGCGGCTCCGCTGGATACAGGACGGTACGGAGCCGGTTGAATCTAATTTTTCCGCATTCACGGCTGACGGCGGTACCGTCACGATTTATTTCCAGCAGTATCAGGTAGCGCCATATTCAGAAGGGATTCCGGAAGTCACGCTTCCTGTTGTAAAAAACAACCGTTCATAGTACAGTAGACTATGCCTCGAAAACAGGCGTTTTTCGAGGAGACTTTTTTCAGAGGTATATTCATGCAGATGTTCCAGCCAGGACAGCAGATCGAGGCGGCGGTTGTCGCCGTTTCAGGAGACACAGTTTTTATCGACCTGAGCCTTAAAAGCGAAGGTATTATTGACAGCGCAGAATTCAGAAATGAGGACGGCACGCTTTCTGTAAAAGAAGGCGACGTCATAAAAGCATTCTTTGTCGGTGAATCCGGCGGCGAAATGCGGTTCACCACCAAAATTGCCGGAGATAAGGCCGACAAATCCATGCTTGAAAAAGCATATACGGGCGGCATTCCGGTTGAAGGTACTGTCGAAAAAGAAATCAAAGGCGGTTTTGAAGTAAAAATCGGTTCTGCAAGAGCGTTCTGCCCCTACTCTCAGATGGGCGGCCGCCAGCGCAAGGAGCCCGCTGAATATGTGGGTACACATGCGTCCTTTATCATCAGACAGTACACGGAGGACGGAAGAAATATCATCGTGTCAAACCGGGCCATCCATGAGCTTGAGCACCAGAAAGAACTGGACGGTCTTAAAGCCACGCTCAAGCCGGGCATGACGGTAACCGGTACCGTGGTTTCCCTGCAGAAATTCGGCGCATTCGTGAGCATCAACGGTTTTCAGGCGCTGCTTCCCGTTTCCGAGATTGCGCGTACCCGCGTGGACGATATCAGCACCGTGCTTGAGCCGGGCCAGGAAGTCACCGTAAAGATTCTGAGTACGGACTGGGAGCACGAGCGCATGTCAGTAAGCCTGAAGGCGCTGATCGCCGATCCGTGGGATACCGCAGAGGATAAATACCGTAAGGGCGCAAAATACGAAGGTACCATCAGCCGTATCGCACCGTTCGGAATCTTCGTGCAGCTGGAGCCGGGACTTGACGGTCTGGTACATATTTCAGAGATTGAGGACGCTGACCGCAGCACCAACCTGAGCAAAAAGTTTAAGGCCGGAACCAAAATGACGGTCGTCATCAAAGACATTCAGGCGGCTCTTAAGCGTATAGCACTTACCCCCTCCTCTACCGCGGAGCAGGACACATCTGCCGCACAGTATCTTGCCGGTCAGGACAATGACGACGGATATAATCCGTTCGCCGCACTGCTGAAAAAGTAAGATGGGAAAACAGTCCGTGCAGTACACTTCGCTTGCCAAGGCATTCGCCGATATATACGGACCGGTGTCCATTATCGGCGCAAGCAGGCTTACGGGCGGAGATATAAACAAAGCGTATCTGGTGCAGCTGAGCAACGGCTCAAATGTTTTTATGAAGGCGAATGCCTTTGAAAACGCTGATTTTTTTGCCGCGGAAGCAGCAGGGCTTGCATCGCTTGCTTCCTCCGGAACAATCGGTATACCAAAAGTGCTTGCAGCAGGAACCGATCCCGGAGAAGAAGCCGGCTATTCGTTTTTACTGCTTGAATATCTGACGCCGTCCGGCAAAATACCCGGTTACTGGCAGACGTTCGCCCGCGAGCTTGCCGCGCTGCACCGTGCGGACTGCTCATCGTTCACTCCCGGAGGCCGTTACGGGTACAGCCGGGACAATTACATAGGAGCCACGCCGCAGGATAATACGCAGGAACAGTCATGGATTGCGTTCTTCCGCGACCACCGGCTCTTTCCGCAGGTACAGAAGGCAGCGCATTACTTTGACGATGCATTCAAAGCTGACATGACCAAACTGCTGGACCATCTGGACGAATTTCTTATTGAGCCGGAGCACCCATCGCTGCTTCATGGAGATCTGTGGAGCGGCAACATATTGGGAGGTCCGGACGGTAAGGCATGGCTCATAGACCCGGCCTGCTACTGCGGCCACTGCGAGGTTGATCTGGCCATGACCAGATTGTTCGGAGGTGTTCCAGAAGAGTTTTATGAAGCCTACCGGGAATGTACGCCGCTTGAGCCGGGATATGCAAAACGGTTTGATCTGTACAATCTGTACCAGCTGCTCAACCATCTTAATCTGTTCGGTACCGGCTATCTGACACCGGTCATGGAAATAACACGCTCATTCGTAAGCTGATGCACACCAAAAACGTGGCAAGACCACGGTAAAACCGTACTCACCGTATGCTTTTTGTATTCTGAACTTGCCGATTGCAGGTTTTATTATGTATATTCTATAATATGAATACTACGAACGATGCAGACGATCTGCTGCCGGAAGAGACAGAGCAGGAGCTCGATGAGCTGGCACAGCTTGACGGTGCTGACAATCTTGCAGACGGCATGGACAAAGCCGAATCTGATTCAGATACTACCACAATAATTCACGATAAGGAGCCGGAGCATACAGGCTCACGCAGTACAAATTCCATCGTACCGATGGAGCAGATGCTGCCGAACAAACTGATGCTGATCCCGCTGCAGGGACGCCCCATTTTCCCGGGCATCTTTACGCCGCTTATGATCAATTCGTCCGATGACAGTAAAGTGATCGAGCAGGCACATGAGAACAACGGCTTTATCGGTATCGTTATGCTTAAGAACGATACCGACACGCCCACGATCGATGACCTGTATCAGGTGGGAACTGCAGCACGCATTATTAAAAAGATAAACCTGCCTGACGGCGGCCTTAATGTGTTTATTTCCACCATAAAGCGCTTCCGTATCAGAAAAGTGCTCTGCGCCACATCTCCCATCGTGGCAGCGGTTGAATTCCTTGACGATACAGAGGATGATACCTTTGAGATAAAGGCCCTGACCCGCGCGCTGATCAGCGAGATGAAAGAAGTGTCCGAAAACAATCCGCTGTTCTCAGAGGAAATGCGCCTGAATATGGTCAACATTGACCATCCGGGAAAAATCGCGGACTTTATCGCTTCTATACTCAACATCGATAAAAACGAGCAGCAGCATGTGCTGGAACTGCTGAATGTACGGCAGCGCATGGAGCAGGTGCTGGTATATATCAAAAAAGAGCAGGAAGTACTGCGCGTCCAGAAAAAAATCCAGAATGAACTCAACGAACGGGTTGAAAAGAACCAGCGGGAGTATTTCCTGCGCGAGGAAATGAAATCCATTCAGGAAGAGCTGGGCGTTGACGCCGATGGCAACGGTACGGATTATCAGAAGTTCAAAGAAAAAATCGACAAGCTTGATTTTGAAGGCGAAATAAAAGAAACGGTCTACGATGAGCTTGAAAAGTTTCATCTAATGGATCCGAATTCCGCAGAGTATATCGGTACGCGCAACTTCCTTGATCTGGTGACGCAGCTGCCGTGGGAAGACACGGAGCCGGAGCAGTACAACCTTGATGAAGCAAAGCGGATTCTTGAGCGCGACCACTACGGGCTTGACGATGTGAAGAAGCGTATCGCAGAATATCTGGCCGTACGCAAGCTCAAGAACGACAATAAAGGTTCGATCCTGCTGCTGGTCGGACCGCCCGGCGTAGGTAAAACAAGCGTAGGCCGCTCTATTGCCCGTGCCATGAACAAGCCGTTCTACCGGTTTTCCGTAGGCGGCATGCGTGACGAAGCGGAGATCAAAGGACACCGCCGTACTTATATCGGCGCCATGCCCGGTAAAATCATAGAGGGCCTTAAAATCACTAAAACAAAGACTCCGGTCTTTATGATTGATGAGATTGACAAGATGGGCTCAAGCCATCAGGGAGATCCGGCAAGCGCGCTGCTTGAGGTGCTTGATCCCGAGCAGAACGTTTCGTTCCGGGACAACTATCTGGATCTGCCGTTCGATGTCTCAGGAGTTTTCTTTATTCTTACCGCAAATACCCTGGATTCTATTCCGGAGCCGCTGATTGACCGCGCCGAAGTGATACAGCTTTCAGGTTATATCGATCAGGAAAAGCTGGAGATTGCCAGAAAGTATCTGATTCCCAAGAATCTGGAGAAAAACGGACTCCAAAAGAATCAGGTCACCTATACAAAAGAAGCGCTTATGATGATCGCGGAAGAATACGCCCGCGAAGCCGGCGTCCGTAACTATGAAAAGAGCCTTGACAAGATCCACCGCAAGCTTGTTACTACAATGATGGCGGAGGCAACCGAAAAGGCCAAGGAAGCGAACAAGGCAGCCAAGCAGGCTATAAAAGCGGAGCCGCTCGATGAGAACGGCGCTAAAAAAGAATTCAAACCTGTTGACGCGCTGGACTTTGTTCCAAAGGACAAAACCTTTACCATAGATACAGCCGATCTGAACACGTATCTGGGCAAGCCGGTCTTTGATGAAAGCGAAATAAAACGCGCCTCAGTTCCCGGCACGGCCATCGGCCTTGCGTGGACAAGCATGGGCGGCGACACGCTTTTGATTGAAAGCATCGCGTTCCCCGGCAAGGGCGAGCTTCAGCTCACCGGGCAGATGGGTGACGTGATGAAGGAGTCAGCTGCCATCGCCATGAACTGGGTAAAATCCCGCGTGATCGCCGATGGCACTAAATCACTGGAATGGTTTGAGCACAACACGATACACCTGCATATTCCGGAAGGAGCTACGCCGAAAGACGGACCTTCCGCCGGCATCACCATGGCAACCACGCTCATGTCGCTTGTAACCGGCAGGACGATCAAGCCGAATCTTGCCATGACGGGAGAGCTGTCACTGACAGGCCAGGTACTGCCCATCGGCGGTCTCAGAGAAAAGACCGTGGCCGCACGCCGCAACGGTATAAAGACTATTCTGATTCCTAAAGCGAACGTGCGGGATCTGGACGACATTCCTGCCCATGTAAAAGCAGGAATAAAGTTCATCCCTGTATCCTCCGCCGCAGAGGTAATGGAGCAGGCATTCCCTAAACAGAAAAAATAGCCGTACCTATATTCTCCGCCGCTGCAGCCGGCCGCAATTGCGGTCGGCTGCGTGCATTGGGGCCGTTTGTTTATACTGACAGAGCCTCATTTTTATGCTACACTTAAGCTATAATTATCAGTAACAATCATACGATTCGTTGCTTTTTATAGTATGGAGGATATTATGAAGAAATCATTTTTACTGACGGCCGCCGCCTGTGCAGCCACTCTGTTTTTTACCGCTTGTTCATCAAAAAAGGCAGCAGAAGCCAAACAGCAGGAGCAGCAGGCTCAGGAGCAGACTGCAGCCCAGCAGGCAAATGAAGTGAACAAAGTCATCGGTGCTGAAGGCATCGCCCGCCCCGACTGGGTAATGGGCGGCATGGAAGCTCCTGACGGTGTATATGCCGTTGGTTCCGCTAAATTCAGCAACATGCAGAATTCTCTGAAAGCAGCACGTGCAAACGGCCGCGCAGAACTTGCGAATACTGTACAGGCATCCGTAAAGAGCGCGATCACCACCTACGCAGAGGATACCGGTCTTTCCGCCGACACGCTCAACTATATGGAGCAGGCGACCGTACAGAAAACCGATTCCATCCTTGTAGGTTCCACTCAGAAAGACTACTGGGTCGGTCCGGATGAAACCGTATACGTACTTATGTATCTTCCCTACACCGCAGTAGTTCCGGCAGCAAACAATGTAATCAAAGATTATATTCCCGATGCTAAGACGGAGCTGACCGTAGAAAAGGTGCAGGCAGCCGTTGAAAAATACAAGCTTAATAACTAGGCTTTGTACTATAGGAAGACTTTTATGATAACACATACACACACTATTTCCGTCCGCGGAGCAGCTGCTGCGGTCATTGCAGCGCTTGCACTGACATTCGCCGGATGCGCTTCAAATACTGTGGAGCGCGTTTCAGCCGACACGCAGATGGATCTGAGCGGCTACTGGAATGATACCGACGTACGTCTGGTTGCTGACGAAATCATCAGTCAGTGCCTGCAGTCACCGAGGATCGCAAACTACCCGGCGCAGCACAACGGAAAGCTGCCGGTAGTGATTCTCGGTACGTACCGCAACGGAAGCGATGAGCATATCGACACTTCCATCCTGCAGTCAAAGCTGGAGGCGGCGCTGGTAAACAGCGGCAAGGTTGACTTTGTAGCCAGTGCATCTGAACGCGACGAGCTGAACAAAGAGCTTATGTATCAGCAGTCCCATGCCAGTGAGGAAACCGCAAAAAGCCTTGCAAATGAAACGGGCGCAGATTTTATGCTCACCGGATCTGTAAAGACTATCGTTGACTCCAATTCAAAGACAGTCACACGCTCATACTTCGTAACCACGGAGATGACTGATATCGAAACGCACAAGAAGATCTGGATGAATGAAAACGACAGCATCAAAAAGGTCATAAAGCGTTCCGGTACAAGGATGTAGCTATGAAAATTCTTATGTTGGCCACGGTTCTGTGCCTTGCCGCTCCGCTGCTGGTGACGGCAGGCGGCAGCAAGGACAGTAAAAAATCTGATCAGACGGCACATACTTCACAGAAAGCCATGCCCGTATGGATCAATACGCCGTCAGCCGATTACAGCGAAGACTCCTATATCGTAGCGGCAGGCAGCGGAAGGACTCGTGCGGACGCAGAAAAAGAAGCGGCCGCATCTGTAGGCAGAATAATCAACCAGAGCATTTCAGCCGAAGAACACCTGCAGTCCTCCGTTTCCACGGGCAGCGCCGAGCAGGCAACATTCGCCACATCGGTCAGCACGTCTACCACGCTGCGTGAAATAACCGGCATCTCCATCAAGGAAAACTGGACGGCCGAAAACGGTACGGAATATGCGCTTGCCGTGCTCGACCGCTCTGCTGCCGGACAGTATTACCGCGGCAAAGTTTCGGAAAACAGCAGTAAGATACAGGATCTGCTTGCCGTGGCAAAACCCGGTACGCTCAAAGGCTGTAAGGACACGGTTTCCGCTTATGAGCTGGCGCTGGACAACGACTACTACATGGAGCTGCTGTCTGTAATAAAGCCGGTGTACCGCAAGACAACCATGCTGCCCTACGGCAGCTCCGCAAAAGTATCGGAGGCGGCCCAGAAGCAGCTTTCCACCGTTTCCGTGCAGGTTACGGTGGACGGTGACACGAACGGCCAGCTTGCTGCGGCCTTTACATCCGCTATCGGCAAAACCGGTATAAAAACTGGCGGCGGCAAAGATGCACCGTATACGCTTGACTGTTCCGTGACCTATGAAACATTTAAGATGACGGGTTCCGACTATGATTTTGCCCGCTACAATCTGAGCTCCAAGCTGACTGAAAAAGCTTCCGGTACCTCAGAGTTCGCATGGACAAAATCAGGACGTCAGGGCAAGCTTTCCGCACAGGAAGCAAAAAGCGCCGCAGTCCGCGCGGCTGAAAAAGCTATTCAGGAGGAGTTTTCTTCTGAATTCAGCGCCATGCTGACAAAATAGCGCAGGATATAAAACATATCTGCCCATACCTGTTCGGGCCGGCTGCAACAGCCGGCCCTTTTTTATGGCTGCTGCAGCCCTGTACCTTTCTATTGTTTCTATTGACAGATACCCTTCTTCTGAGTATACTCTTTTCAAACGTTACTTTTTGAAGTAACTATAAAACTGCTGTTTCAAGAGAGAGTAATGAAACCAAACGTCACAAATGAATCACAGACTGCCTTTTCAAAAGACGGTTTTTTTAATCAGTACGGCGGCAAGTATGTGGCCGAAGTACTGCGCAGCGCACTGGACGAGCTTGAGCAGGCGTTCAATGCGTCCCTTACCGACAAAGAATTCCAGCAGGAGCTTGCCGTCATACGGCGTGACTATATAGGCCGGGAAACACCGCTGCTTTATGCGCCGACGGCTACTAAACTGCTCGGCGGCGCCCAGATCTATATTAAGCTCGAAGGATTGGCTAATACCGGCGCACACAAAATAAACAATGCCATCGGCCAGTGTCTGCTCGCAAAAAAGATGGGCAAAACGCGTATTATTGCGGAAACCGGCGCAGGGCAGCATGGAGTGGCAACTGCAGCCGCCTGTGCAAAGCTCGGGCTTGAATGTACGGTGTATATGGGCGAAGTTGATGTGCGGCGCCAGCAGCCTAATGTAGCCGCCATGGAGCTGTATGGTGCGAAAGTACAGCCTGTCACCTCCGGCAGCCGGACGCTTAAGGATGCCGTAAACGAGGCTATGCGGGATTGGGCGGCGAATTTCACCACCACACATTACGTACTCGGCAGTGCGCTCGGCCCCGCTCCGTTCCCCGATATTGTGCGGGAATTCCAGTCCGTCATCGGTAAAGAAGTACAGGAGCAGTGCTCGATACGTGGCATACAGATCGGTGCTATGGTTGCCTGCGTGGGCGGAGGCTCCAATTCAATCGGATTTTTCAGTCCGTTTATTAATCAGGAAAAACCGCGCCTGATCGGCGCTGAAGCCGGCGGAATTGGTCCCGGCATAGGAGAAAACGCAAGCCGTATGACCGGTACCGCAGCACGCGACGGTATTCTGCAGGGATACAAAAGCCGTTTTCTGCTGGATGAGGACGGACAGGCGCTGCCCACCCGTTCCATCAGCGCCGGCCTTGACTACTGCGGCATAGGTCCGCAGCTCGCAGCGCTCGGAAAATCAGGCAGAATAGAATTCACGTCCATAACCGACAAAGAAGCGCTTGACGCCGTAAGCTTTTTCGCCAAAAACGAAGGCGTACTCTTTGCGCTTGAAAGCGCCCATGCAGGCGCGGCAGCCATGAAGATCGCAAAGGAAATCCCGTCAGATCAGGCGATCATCATCAATATGAGCGGCAGGGGCGACAAGGATGTATTTATAACCAGCCCGGTGTTCCGTCCTCAGGCATGGACAGACTTTCTGTCAGCGGAACTTGAGAGGCTTTCAGAGCACAAAGACATTCATGACGCTAAGAGCATGCAGGGAGGACGAAAATGAGCGGAAAGATACAGCTTATGTCACATCTGGTGGCAGGCTATCCCGATGACGACACGGCATTTGCCGCCGCGCAGGCGCTTGTAAAAGGCGGTGCGGGCATACTTGAAATCCAGCTGCCGTTCAGCGACCCGAGCGCAGACGGTCCTGCCATACAGAGTGCATGTACAAAAGTACTTGAGCGCGGATACCGCACGGCAGACGGTCTGGCATTTATTTCACGGCTGCGCAAAGCATTCCCGCAGGTAACCATCTATCTTATGAGTTACGGCTCGCTTATCTATACTCCGGGCGTGGCACAGTTCTGCAAAAAGGCTGCGGAAGCCGGAGTGAACGGAATGATCATTCCTGATCTGCCGTTCGACCATGATGAAGGGCTTACCGCCGCATGCGCCGAAAACGGCATGGAGAATATTCCGGTTGCGGCACCGAGCATGCCGGATGAACGGTTAAAAAAGATGGCAGGTGCAGGTTTCCGGCATATCTATGCCGCATTACGCGCGGGCATAACAGGAACGGATACGGCCATAGACAGCGGCACGCTTGAATTTCTTTCCAAAGTTTCAGCGGGCGGATCCGCGGTATACGGCGGCTTCGGCATATCCAACGGAACGCAGGCTGCTTCCATAGCATCATATGTAGATGCGGTGGTTGCAGGATCCGTATTTGTGCGCCTTATCACCGCGCATGCGGATAACATAGAGGAACTTTCCCAGGCAGTAGAGACAAAAGCCCGTGAGCTTACCGGTCAGTAAGCAGCAGCACAGATTCCGGCGGCAGGCACAGCAGCTTTTTGCCGCCGGGTTCATTCATATTATCTGACGATGAGGCCGACGGGCTTGAAATTTCCAGCTCACGGTCAAGCGGCAGAACCCCGCCCGGTACAGTCAGATACTCTGATACAGAGAACGGTGAGCTGCGGCGGCCGATAACGGTAAACTCAAACACATTAATATGCTCTCCGGCACACGGAGGACGGATAAAATGGGCTCGAATGCCCGCATGTGTAACCGTCGGAGGAACAGGGCGTGCCGTGCAGAGCCGAAGATTCCAATCCGGTACTTCGATCTCAGTGTCAGAAATACGTATGCACAGCGCAATATTCTTACACCCCGTAAGCTGTGCGGCAGCAACCGTCTGAGGATCTTCAAAAATCTCCGTACAGCTGCCGCCGCGGCAGATATGCCCGCGAGAAATAATCTGCATCTGTGTACAAATTCGATAGATTTCATCACGGTTGTGCGAAACAAACAGCAATGTTCCATGAAAATCTTTCAGCAGCTCCAGCAGCTCGTTTTCTATACAGTGCTTCAGAAAAAAATCAAGTGCGGAAAACGGTTCATCAAGCATGATGATCTCAGGCTCCAGCACCATCATACGTGCCAGCGCCGCACGCTGCTGCTGTCCGCCGGAAAGCTGGCGCGGTCGGAGCCGGGCACAGTCCGTCAGTCCGAACCTCTCAAGAATCTCCGCAGTCTTCCGCTCACGCTCACTGCGCTGCAGGCGGTGCAGCACAAGCATAATATTCCGTTCTACTGTCATATGAGGAAACAACGCATAATTCTGAAACAAAAAACCGGTTCTGCGCTGCTGCGGCGGAACGTTGATATTCCGCTTGGAATCAAAGACAGTCCTGCCGTTTATTACGATACGACCGCTGTCGGGCGTCTCAATACCGGCAATGCATTTGAGCGTCATGCTTTTGCCGCAGCCGCTCGCACCGAGCAGCCCTACCCGTTCTGTCCCCGAGGCGAATGAGACATCAAGCTGAAAGCTTCCGAGCTTTTTTTTGAACGAAACTTCAAGCGCCATGCCGTAACGTCCTTGAAGTGAAAAAATTCATGAGCAGAATAGAAATAAATGAAACGAGTACGATGACCGTAACCCACAGCACCGCACGATCCATACGGCCTGCCTCGGCGGCAGCCCAGATGGCAACGGGTATTGTCTCTGTATGCCCGGGAATATCACCGGCAAGCATAAGCGTGGCACCGAATTCTCCCAATGCCCGCGTAAAACCAAGCACAGCACCCGCGCCAATCCCCGGCACCGCACCGGGAACAAGGATGTGCACAAAAATACGCCATTCATCCAGTCCAAGCGTCCGTGCCGCATGCACCACAGAAAAATCAATCTGCTCGAACGCCGCACGCACCGTGCGGTATACCAGCGGGAACGCAACAACTGTGGCCGCAACCACCGTGGCACGGCGGTTGAACACCACTGCAAGTCCGATCTGTGAAAGCAGTCTGCCGAGCGGACGACGGGAACCAAATATAACAAGCAGGAAAAACCCCAGAACAGTGGGAGGCAGTACCATAGGCAGCGTACATATGCCGTCAAACACTGCCCGTAGCTGTCCTTTCATACGTATAGAAACCCACGCCGCAAGCGTACCCAAAACCAAAGAAAACAGCGTGGCACAGCTTGCGGCCGTCAGAGAAATATGAAGCGGAGACCAGTCCATAGTTACGGATGCAGCGCAGAAAACATGGAGTCCGGAAGATTGGCACCGGGAACGGTAACAAGCAGCGCCGAAAGCCGGTTTGCACGCAGTACGGAGTCCACAAGCCCCAGTCCAAGCTTAAGGTTCGCGATCACCGCCCCGCAGTGCGCATCACCCGCACCGGTTGAATCAACAGCTTCTACTTTTTTTGACGGCACAGGGAATCCTTTACGTGCCTGATGGTCAAAACAGTACGCGCCTTTAGCCGCCATAGTGATAACTAATGAATTACAGGTAGTGCTGTGCAGAATACGGGCGCATTCTTCAATAGATTCTGTTCCCGTGAACAGACGTGCCTCACGGTCATTCAGATGCAGTATAGGATGCAACGCAAAAATCCGCTGAATAAGCAGCTGCGGTATATGCATGATCCGGGCACCGGGCGCAAAAAAGATCGTCAGATCCCTGCCGGCTGAATCAAACAGCTCCTTTTTTTCCTCAAGAAAGCTCACGACATCCTCACCGTCCATGTCCTCGATTTCCAGGCCGCAGCAGTAGATGCTGTCAACGTTGTCCCAGTCAATAGATGAAAACCACCCTGCATTAAAGCGGTACTCAGCGCCATGCTTAGCAAGGAATGTCTGGTGTCCTGCTGCATCTACGA
>Ga0256405_10006830_pt1 | contig 17824 bp, 20 predicted proteins | sample RumenRJG_02DNA_FD_189096 | JGI IMG/M metagenome (GOLD analysis project Ga0256405, IMG submission 189096) | Bovine rumen microbial communities from Lethbridge, Alberta, Canada - RJG_02 | ecosystem: Host-associated > Mammals > Digestive system > Stomach > Rumen | place: Canada: Alberta...
TCCCAGGCATTCATGCGTTTCCCTCATTCCCTTGAATTCTTAGAGATTCTCTGAGAATTCATGTTCTTGGGGTTATTATCTCATTTTATGCCTTTGCTTTGCAGGCGTAGTTTACTGACCGCTTACGATATGGTGTCATTCCGACTGAAATGGAGGAATCCCTTACTACGTCCGAAGGACGCAAAAAGCCAACGATCCCATACGCCCGGCAGAACGTGACAACAGGGACAGACCAACTGTCACGGCTGAAGGCTGTGTACAGTTGGTCTGTCCCTTTGTCACATTCCTGTATCCCCGTCGCAGCGGATCATTCTTCATTTTTCATTCTTCATTTTTCATTGCCATCGCCGCAGGCGATGGCTTTACCTTTCCTCCAGCAGGTTCTCAATTTCCTCCCGCATGTCCATCAGGCGGATGTTCCGTTCCTTCCACTTCCGCTCCTGGTTCCGCAGTTCCTTCATGGTCCGGTTCACCTTGTTCAGGTACACGTTCAGCTCCTCCAGGGACAGGCAGTCCAGGTCCGCCATTTCCATATTGTCAATCTCCTCCCCGGAGAACAGGTTCGGGTCGGAGGCAAACGCGTCGTCGCTCATGGCTTCCGGTTCCTCAAACGCGTCCCGGATCACTTCCACGGCGCGGTCAAACTCCCCGTAGGGCACGTAGAACCGGCGGGTCATGCTGGTCTTGTGGGCGCTGGTCAGCATCCGGAAGGGAATGCCCACCCGGTCCAGCGCGCCGGCCAGCATGGCACCGTAGCGGTTCACCTGGGTGCACAGGTAGCATTCATCCTCCGGCCGGGGCTCCCGCAGATCCGCTCCGCTGCCGCCGCAGACCGGGCAGGGATCCGTTTCCACCAGGTTCAGGCATTTGGTACAAAGAAATTCCATGGCAATTTCTCCTTTTCTTCTGTATGATTTCCGAATTGATCTGACGCTCAAGCTTCGCAGGAACATCTTCTCATACTTTTTCCCGGCGTTCAACTGAAATCATGTGAAAAAACAGGAAATGTGTACGAAAACAAACAAAAATCTGCTAAAATAGCTTCCGAGCTGGAGAACGGAGGGACGCAAAAAAAAGCCAACGATCCCAAACGCCTTGCTGTCACATTCCCGTTTCCCCGCTTCCCGATATGTTAACTTGTAATAATTCTGAATGCAGAATTGGAAAGGAATTTTCCATGCGTATTCGTCCCACCACCCTCGAAGACCTGCCCCAGGTCATGGAAATCTACGCCTATGCCCGCAGCTTTATGGCCTGGCATGGCAACCCCAACCAGTGGGGCCCCACCAACTGGCCCCCGGAGGCTTTGATCCGCCGGGACATTGCCGAAGGCAAAAGCTTTGTCTGCGTCACCAACGCGGGCAGGATCCTGGGCGTCTTCTATTTCACTTCCGGGGAGGATATCGAGCCCACCTACCGGGAGATCACCGACGGCGCCTGGAAGGACGACAGCCCCTACGGCGTGGTGCACCGCATTGCCTCCGACGGCACCCGCAGGGGCGTGGGCGCCTTCTGCATCAACTGGGCGTATGAACAGTGCGGCCACCTGCGCATCGACACCCACGGGGACAACATCGTCATGCAGAACCTGCTCAAGAAGCTGGGCTTTACCCACTGCGGCACCATCTACGTGCATGAGGACAAAGCCCCCCGCCTGGCGTATGAAAAGTCCGGGAAGATCACGAAATAGGATAAACAGCGGATGCCGGGAATTTTTCCCGGCTTCCGCTTTTGTTTATCCGGGAAGAAAGGGAACGGGAAAGCCGTTAACTGGTTAGAAGACAGAAAACAACGGACGACAGAGACCACGGAGGTGCCGGAAGATGCGGAACAAGGGATGGAAATGGCTGCTTGTCATGATGCTCATATCAGGGCTGCTGGTGCTGCTTGCCGGCAGCGCGCTGGCGGGGGATAACCCATTGAGAGTGTGCACGGACGGGGACGGGGCCGCGGTCTATGCCGCCTCCACCGGATCAAAGAAGGCGGGAATCCTGTACAACGGATACGGTGCCCACCTTTCCCTGGACGATGAGAACGGGCGGTACGAGCTGACGCTCACAGGGGACTACTCGGTCTATGTCGATCCCGAAAAGGCGGAAAACAGGACGCCGAGCCGGAGTGATTATGGCTCCTATGACGAATGGGAACAGCATATGCCCAGCGGGATCTGGCTCGCGGAGATTGCCGGGGAAAACACGCCGGTGTATGCCACGCCGAAGAACAAAAAACTCATTGCCACGCACATGAAGGGTTCCCTGGTAGAAGTGTGCGGGGAATTCGGGGATGATTATTATATTGAGGACCCGGTCATCGGATTTGTGGAGAAAAGCGCCCTGCGGAAGGTGAAGGACCTGCCTTACGCGCAGCTGGGTCAAGGCAATTACGGCTTTGAGGACCTGCCGGAGGTCACCGTCTATGCCAGCGAAACGCAGCCGGTGTATGTCCCGGATACGGCTTCGGAATATTTCGGGGAGCCGGAATACTTTTCTTTACTGACGAAAAACAAAAAAACGAAACTGCTGTGGGACCTGGGCGACTGGGTGCAGCTGACCTACGGCGGCTTTATTGAAAAGCGCTTCCTGGACCCTGACGGGGACCACAGCTATCCGACCGCGCGGGTAAAGACGGACGGGAAGCTGAACCGCCTGATCGTCCACAGCAACAACGCGAAGCTGGTTTCCGGCACGCGGGTGTATGTGGCGGCAAAGACAAAGGAATGGGCGGCTATCTTCCTGGCCGGGGAGAACGGCGGGATAACCGAGAGCGGATACGTCAAAACGGCATACCTTTCCTTTGATGAGAATGAGCAGATCCGGGACGGGGGCACCCGGGTCAGACTGAAGGAAACGCTGCAGGGAGATGAAGAAATGAAGATCTTCCCTGAGTGGAGAAACCGCAAATCCGGCGGGGAATTGCCGGCCGGAACGCTGCTGAAGGTGATCGGGGTGTACTCGTCCGGCAGCAGCCAATCCGACCAGAGCGACGATTTCCTGTGCGAGACGGAGGACGGACGGTATATCAGAGTCTGGGGCGGGGAACGGCTGGAGCCCCTGGAAAGCACCGGCCTGATGGCCACCGCCCGGCAGGCGGTGCGCATGCGGGAAGCCCCCGACCCGGAGGCAAAGGTGCTGCGCCAGGTGAAGACAAAAACCAAGGTGGAAGTGCTGCTGCGCGGGGAAATCTGGACAACGGTGAAGTACGGGGACGAGGTCGGCTACATGATGAGCCGCTACCTGAGCTTCCCATAAGGAGTGCAGGCATAACGGAAGCCGGGAACTTTTCCCGGCTTCCGCTTTTGTTTATCCGGGAAGAAAATGAACGGGAGAGCCGTTAACTGTTTAGAAGACAGAAAACAATGTAAGGATACCGGAGGGAACGGTTCCTCCGGTATCAGGGAAGGAAATAGAAAGAATCATGAATTCAGCCCAAAGAAGCATTTGCCTGGTCCTTGTCAGTATTCTTTTTCTTTTCCTGTTGCCAGGCCTGGTTTATGCGGAAGAGGCCAGCATTTGGGAAATGGCTTATCCGTATTGTGAATCAGAACTGGGCTATACGCGGGACGACCTTACACCAAACCAGTATGCGCATAACGAAGATGGCAGCTGGGATTTCAGCTTATATGTCAAAGACGCTGAACCAATGACAAACGGTCTGGTTATAGGTTCGCTCGATCCTACAGGAAGACTGTTGGAAATAAAAGGTCCGGCTCCTGTTTCAACAGCAGAATGGTTGAACCAGCAAGTTCGCAAATGTATGTTCAATTATCAGGAAATCTATCAATTAAAGCAACAATGGGAGCCAAAGCTTGACAGCATACCAGAAAAAGATATGGCTATTCTTAACGGAATCCAATCTTTTAACCCGATTCTTGATTTCCTCCGGCTTGATATTGTGCTGCCGGACGAAAAATGCATCCCGTATGAAGAAGCTACGCGGAGAGCTATAGCCATTATTGAAGGAATTGATGGCTGGAAACCGGAAATGACGGAACATATTGATATCATGGCAGAAGTAGTTTATATTCCATCCGGTATGGAACATCCTGTTTACCACTTTATCTACTCTGTCGCAGGCGATGTTCTTCATGAAAAAACTGTTCTTAATGGAGAAGAGTATTCAGATGAGTTGTTCAATAGAATAAATCGTATGTGGGATGAAGAGGAGGCTGTTTTTGGCGGCAATTCAAACCTCCCCATTCATATTAGTATACGTATTGATGCATATACCGGAGAACAAGTAGGAAAAACTTTTTTAGAGACACCGCCGGTATCTGGCATTGGTTATACGGGAATAATATTGTGGAAATAATAAATTTCTATAAATGAATGCATTGTATCTATAGAAAAGGAAACGATTCATGAAACGCATTATATCATTGGTTATATTAGTTCTTGCTATGATGATATTGAGGCGGCTTATCAGAAACTGTATCATGCAGTCCCGGACAAAAAAATGCAGGAGCAGTTCAGCAATCTCTGTGCAAAGAGCGTTGAAGAATTAAAAAGCATTTATGATTCTCAAAGGAGAGCAGAATCCCTAACAGAGGGGCAGATGATCTCCTATATCGGGGACGGTGTTAATATCAATGCGGAAAACGCTGCAGACGTTGCTGCACGGATCAGGGAAAAGATGAAAGAAAACCAGTGAAAAGGGGCGCACTCCGGGGATACTGTCCCTCCGTTCTCAGTTTCTTTTATCCGGGAAGAAAGGGAACGGGAGAACCGTTAACTGAACAGATGGAACGTTTGAGACAGAATAGATGAAGAGCAAAACGGAGGTGCCTGAAGATGCGGAACAAGGAATGGAAATGGCTGTTTGTGATACTGGAAGACCCTCAGGTATCACACTGGTACAACCACAAGAGGCAATCATGTCATGATAATACTATTACATCACAATACTGTAACAACACAATGTAACGTATTGCAAAATGTATTATCATACTGTATAATTGCAAACGAAATGATCGTCTCTTGAAGTTACAAAGCATGAAAGATAATAATGATTGAGAAGGATTTCTCTAGAAATGCAGAAAGACATGCTGCATACAGAATCCAGAACGATCATTGTTATAATAAAATGAAAGGAGAGAATGAAAATGACGGTGCATATTCGTAATCCCGGCATAAAAAAGGTTCCCGCAAAACAACGCCTCCAAGCATCCACCGCTAAACGGTGACCGTTCTGTGGGAACAAAGTAAGTATACTATAAATTTGTACGCATTTCAAGAAACAAGAAGTGGTTGTATCAACGGATCAATGAATATTATTGAAAGGAAGAATAATAGTATGAAGAAATTTAGAGTTTTTGCCCTTGTACTGGCCGTTATGATGCTTTTCTCTAGTGTTGCCTTGGCTTATGAGTATTCTTGGAGATACTCTAGCAGCACCCTGAAAAAAGGGCATGGTGGAAGCAATAGCTCCCATCTCCGACCCTATGTTGCAAATGTCCAGGGTGATGTCAACTATAGCGGAAAAGGCGATTGCGGTAGTGTGGATGGAATTTATGGAAACAATACGGTAAGCGGAGTTAAAAGCTATCAGAGAAAAACCTCCGGTCTGTCTGTTGATGGACAAACTGGCTACAACACAAAAACTTCTCTGTATTCGTTTGGCCAATACCTTTCTCAGTGGTCCTACTAATTAGAATTATAGTATAATATAGACTCCATATGTACGCTTCAGCGCACATATGGAGTCTATAAGCTTAAAATGAAGACCCGCAACAAAATGAAAGGATAAAGTAAGGGATGATAAATTCAGTAAGAAGAATCATTTGTATGTTGCTCCTATATGCTCTTTGTTTTCAGCCAATGCAAAGCGCAGTTCATGCGGAAGAAGCTAACATTTGGGAAATGGCTTATCCGTATTGTGAATCAGAACTGGGCTATACGCGGGACGACCTTACACCAAATCAGTATGCGCATAACGAAGATGGCAGCTGGGATTTCAGCTTTTATGTAAAAGATGCTGAGCCGATGACTAATGGGTTGGTTATAGGTTCGCTCGCTCCGGATGGAAAACTTGTTGAAATAAAAGGCCCAGCTCCTGTTTCGACAGCAGTATGGCTGAACCAACAAGTTCGCAAATGTATGTTTAATTATCAGGAACTTTATTTACTAAAGCAACAGTGGGAGCCCAAACTTGACAACATACCAGAACAGGATATGGCAATTCTGAACAACACACAGTCTTTTAATCCGATCCTTGATTTTCTTCGACTTGATATTGTGCTACCGGATGAAAAATGTATTTCATATGAGGAGGCAAGACAAAAGTCCATTGAAATCATTGAATCCATGGACGGATGGAAACCGGAGATGACTAAGCATATTGATATAGTCGTTGAGTTAATTTATATCCCAAATGAAATGGATCGCCCAGTCTGGCAGTTTATCTATACGTTGGCAAGCGATGTTTTCCATGAAAAAATCTCCCTATATGGGAAAGAATATACAGATGAAATGGAACATGAATTTGATCGCATGTTTGATGAAGAAGATGCTATTTTCGGGAAGAACCTCCCCTGTGTTATCAGCATTCGTATTGATGCATACTCTGGTGAACAAATCGGAGATGTGTATATAGAAACACCACCTGTTTCAAATTTGGGATATACTGGTATTGTTCTGTGGAGATAATACCACATATGATATGGTGATATAAATAGAGAAATCTTTATCATTTGATAATAGAAGGGCAACGATTCATGAGACGCATTTTGTCGCTTGTTGTATTAATTTTAGTTATCTTTAGTATCTGCGTTGCAGCAGCGGAAAATACGGAATACTCTTCACGAAATATTCTCTGTGGTGATGACATTGCTTACTCATTGACAAATTGTGATGGGATGCTATATGGCCTGTTTGAGAGCGGACTGTATAAAGTGGAGCCTTCAGGTGAAAAAAGCCTTGTTGCTGCCTCTTCCGAGCTTCAGCCAGGTATAGTTACAATTCTGACAGATCATCAATCCGTTTACGCAATGGCTTGCAATAATAACCAGGCTTTCCTTCTGCAGCTGACAGACGAAACGGGCGCTTATATAAACGAAAGCGTCCTGACATTGGATTATGAAACGGAAATGGATTTTGCTGATAGCGTTTTACGTGATGGATTCTTATATTATCCAGTCCGTGAAAACTTTTCAACAGAAGTAACAGTGGCCAGGATAAATATTTCAGACGAGACTGAATCTTTTGTTTCTATTGATAATATGGTGTGCTTCGATGTAATGGATAACGGCGATATTATTGCAGAAACAAGAGAGTCCAACTGGCCTGATGATATAGTTCTTATTCAGACTGTTTCGCCAGATACAGGAAAGATAAATGTGTGGGCAGATATCAATAAAGATGGGTATGCCTGCAAGTTAGTATATGATGCTGAATCCGATACAGTATATCTCCTTGCTCAACGGGAAATCTATATAGCAGAGAAAGACGGAGAACTGATTTCAACCAACCTGTCTTTTTCACAGGATGTCATTGATTTTTGTTTCCTTTCACATGGTCTTGCAGCAACAACAGGTGATATGCTGAAAATTTGTTCATTTAATGGAACATCTGATCAGAAGATAGTGTTATCGGTTTGCGGACCTTATGCAGAAGACGAATACTTTACTTCTTTTTATGAGTCGCATCCGACAGTTGAACTTCGCACTGTCAATCTGTATGCTGAAGAGCCGGAAGAGAAATATATCCGGGATGTATTAACACAGAATCCGGACATTGATATATTTATTCTCCACGACTTAAACATGCTAAGTACGATCAAGGAAAAAGGTTACTATGCTGACCTGGCCAAGTCGGAAACAATCAAAGAGAAAGTCAGCAGGATGTATACACCTTTTATTCGGGCTTTGTCGGACGGTGATAAAATAGCGGCGTTTCCACATCCATATTATGTGATGTTTGCATCAATAAACTATAACAAAACATTATTTGACAAACTAAAGATTCCTGTACCAACAACCTGGGATGAATACTTTGATTTTTGTATTGACTGGAAGAATCAATACGAAGATGAGAATCCTGACGTTAGCGTTAATCCTTTTGAGCACGATCTTTCTTTTGTGACATTGCTGGAACACTATGACGACGAAATGGCCAGGGATGGCATTCCTGCGGATTATCAGAGTGAAATGTTGGAGAGCGTGTTGCGGAAATACCTGCAAGCAAAGGAATTATATTCAAACGAAGACCATTTCGGCACTCCGCTTTTTTACGATTATGACTTGAACATGTCAACAGATGCGACTTTCGAATATGAGACACTACCACTGACATTTGTTAAAGACGCTGATCCAATATTTACCCCTATGGAAGAAGACATATATTACTTTGTAGTTAATCCATACAGTGCACATATCCAGGAAGCAATAGAATGTGTCGCCTCTGCGCAGGATGCAGGCAGGAACAACGAGCCTTATATCTATACGGAGATTCCGGACCTTCCGCTGGTAAACGTATATTACGATGAAGCTCTCGATATGTATCAGGAACAATTGAACATGCTGGAAGAACAGAAATCCAAGGCAGAGGATGACCCGGACATCACGCTGACGGTTAATGAAAAAATAGACACATTGACAAAAGAAATGCAAAATTATGCGGAGACTAAGCGTTATTGGTTTACAGAAGACGACATGATCCCGTTCCGGACAATCGTCAGTCATGTTTACTTCAGCGATTTTAATCCGGTTAAAGCGATATATGCAGATGATCCGGATTTTTTCGAGAATATAACCGAGGAAACACTTTCGAATTTTCTTAGAGTCTTGGATAACAAAGTCAAAATGGTCAGGTTGGAAAAAGAATAAAAGTAACAAGAGGCAGAGCATATGAAAGATGATAAATTAGATAAGCGAATTCAGCAAGCCCTGAATGCTGAAATGTCAAGAGTAAACACAACACCCGAACAGCGAGCTGGTTTTGTCAAATATGCTATGAAGACTCATAACGTAAAGCGAAAAGACACATTCCTATATGTGCTGGCAGTTTTTCTGTTATTGCTTGTGGCTGCTGTACTGATAATATGCCTGAAACAGTGATTGGTTGATTCTCAGCTCCATGAAGTTTACACTTCACGGAGCTTTTTCAGATACCTGAGCACCGGGGACAACAGTCCCCGGTGCCCGCTTTGCTGCCGGTAAACGGATGGATTCCTGAAATATTATCGGTATACCGATAAAAAAGGTACCGGAGAAACCCTCCGGTACGGCCGTCAGCCTTTGGTAACGACGAGATCCGCCAGCTCCAGGATTTCAATTTCCTTTGTCGCGATCTCGCTGTATTGATGCATGTAGAGCTTCGGGACGCCCGAGCTGGTATCCTCAACCTGGAACACGTTCGGATAAACGCCCTTGATCACAACGGGAATCCCCGTAAGGGTCAGCCGCGGCGTCCTTGGATACCTCACGGAGATATTCGCATGCACATTGGGGTGGTTCTTATACAGATACTCGATTTTCTTTTTGATGTCTGACAGGCTGCTGAGCTCGTCATCCCTGTAATATCTCATTGTTCAACCTCCCGCTCATTTCTTCCCGAATCCTGTAAATTCAGCCGCCTCGGCGCTGCCTTTCCACAGGTAATGCGGATCTTCCCTGATCCGGTCCAGGGCTTTCTCCGCTTCCGGCTTTGTCCTGAAAAGCAGGACATTGCAATCGCTTCCGGCGATCCAGCCCGGCGGACCGAAATCATGAGTGACTTTGATTCCGTATTGGTTTGCCATGATCTCTCTTCCTGTCTGCAAAATGAAGCAGCGTGTGGAAACAACTGGATTTACGCAGTTCATTGCCACACGCTGTAGCCATATTTTACACGAATTCCGGACCGTTTTCAAGCGAAAAGCGCAGGGGAAATATCACTGCAAGCATTGATTTTCCTGTGCCGGAGCCGTTTCTTCCGTTTCCCGGCATCATGGGGAGCCCCTTCCTTTCTCTGCCAGATTGCGGTAAAATCCGGGGGAAGGAAAAAACTTCATAGGAAACGGAAAGCCATTCCGGAACATGAGAAAGGAACGTGATTGTGTATGAAAAAAGCATTGGTCGGCGGTTTCCTGTCCCTGGTCGGCAGCATCTGGGCAATGGTCATTATGCTGGTTGCGGGCAACAATCTCGTCACTGAGTGGAACACGGAAGCCGGAAGGTTCTGGTCCACGGTAACGGATCTGCGCCTGATGTTCCCCTTCATCCTCGCAGCCGTGGTTGCGGTCATCGGCATCATCGTCATGGTGATCGGCCTGATCAAAAAAGACAATTAACCCAGCCCGGAAAACAAAAAAGCATACAGAAAGCGGCCTCCTCCAGTTTCCTGGGAGAGGCCGCTGAGTGTTTCTGCGGCATTTATTTTTCCTGAATAATGCCGCTTTTCATTTCATGGACTGTATCGCAAAGCATATCAATATCCTGTGCATAATGGCTGGACAGGATAATGGTTTTTCCTTCGTCACGAAGGGACATCAAAAGAGAACGAATATCATGAACGCCTGCTTCATCCAGTCCGTTAAAAGGTTCATCCAGGATCAGCAGATCAGGGGATTCCATCAGTGCCTGAGCGATGCCGAGGCGCTGCCGCATACCAAGAGAATAATGTCCGACTTTTTTCCTGGAGTCAGGATCCAGACCGACTGATTTCATGGCATTTGTGATGACTTTGGAATCCGGCTTGTTTCGGATTGCGTATAGCATAGACAGATTGAAACGTCCGGAAAACTGTGGCAGAAAACCAGGCGTTTCAAGCATTAATCCCATATGGGGAGGAAATTCTATATCTGAACCAATTTTCTGATCATTCACAAGGATTTGTCCATGATCGGGATGCACATAGCCACAGATACATTTCATGAGCATGGTTTTGCCGCTGCCGTTTCGACCGACGAGACCGTGTATTTTACGATCTTCAAATGAAACGGTTATATCATTGAGGACAGTCTGATTTCCATATTTTTTTGTTACGTTAATGCATTGTATGGGCATTTGAAAGCCTCCTGTTATTTTTCTTGATGAAATGGATTGACACATACAGCAGTAATCATACCAATAATGAAAACAATAACAACAGTCAACAGGAAGAATGAGATGACCTGAATTTCCGGCAATCCATTTTCTTCAAGGAGCGGATATCGTTGTACCATGCTCCAGTTGATAAGGGAAGAGAGGCGGTCTGTACGTTCTTCATTGGAATAAAGCAGAAGCATGATTACAGTTGGCATAATATAGATAAAGGTGGATATCCTTGTGTCCCGCCAGATAAGATACGTAATAGTATATAGCCAGGAAAACAGCAGCGCGTTAAAAAAGGCCATCACTGGCGCAAGAATCCAGCGGGTAGAAGAAGCCGCATAGAAACCTGAAGCATCAACCAAATACATCTGCAGGTTACGCAAACCGCCAACAAATCCTACAGACAGAGATATGATTACGCTCAATACAGTAAGAGCGAACACATAAATTGCTACCGCAATCATTTCGCCTGCCCACCAGGATGATTTGCTTTTGGAACGATATAAGGTTAAATTGAGATTTTTTTGCAGAGCATGTGAATAGTACTGAACGATTCCGAATAAATACGGAAGAAGGAACATGATCCAGTAGGCTATTTCACGGAAGGTGATGAACATATTCCAGCTGACGCCTCCGTACATGTCCAGCATCAAACCGGCCAACGGTTCGCTTTTCATAAAAGGATAGCTGGTTATAGCGCGAAGGACAGTAATCAGTAACAGAGAGGAGAGTGTCAGCGGGGACAGCATTATTTTTACTTTGTACAGTATATTTCGCATAGCAGCCTCCTTAGCATATATTCCGGGCTGCAAGTTTTTGAGATATGCAAGTTGCAGCTATCAATCCAATAAGGAAAGTGATTCCAAGGTAAGCAAACTGCATCAGATAATAAGACAGCAAAGGAACGGCTGTTGCGATATCCGGTACCGCTATGGTAGACGGCGAATAATTGAACAGGGATGGATAGGTTTCGAAAATGTAAGTCAAACCATAATGAGCCATAAAAGTCAGCGCCAATGCCAGACCTGTATTTTTAAACCAGCAGGCAAATGCAAAGCCCAGGAAGGACCAGGTCATTGCCTCAATACAGAAACGGGAAATGCCTTCAGCAATAGCCGGAAATCCGTATGCTGATTGAATGAGCGGAGCATAGTTCCCCTGGGACATAACTTCCCGCCATGAGGTGAGGATGTTATCATTCCAGGGACAGGCGAGCATAATAAATCCTAAATAGATGAAAGATCCGAGCAGGCTGGCCATAGCAGCACCGGCTGCAGCCTGCAGTATACGCGTGCGCAGATATCTGATTTTCCCTGTGCGCTGCAGGAGACAGCGGATATAACCGCTTTGAATGTCTTCTGCAATAAAGGTTGATGCAGGGAGAACAGCAATAAACGGGATCAGGAAAATACAGAGACCATAAGTTCGGGGCATGAGAAAAAAGTATAAAAGATCTGCGCTGCCAAAGTATTCAAGCGGAGTGAACCAGAAATCATTGGTATCCATATGCGGATACAGGTAAGCAAAACACTGTATGATCACAGCAAGCCAGAATCCCCTGCTGCGAAAAATCCGTCGCCATTGCATGGGCTGTTCCTCATTTCATTATCAGATACCTGTAAGGGCATTAATTGAATAGGTGCGGTAGTTGCGGAATTGTTCTCCGGTATTCTCATCAGTAACAATAAGCTGATACAGAATTTGCCAATTGGGGAGAGCGATATCATTGTGAGTCAGAACCAAACCGGGTTCAAAACTTACAATTTCCCAGGAATAGCTATAATGCTGAAATCCATCGAGCGTTTTATATTCAGCAAACCGATCCTTCATAACGTTCAAAAAACGTTGACCGGCCTCTTCGGCAGAGAGCAGCTTACCGGGCAGATCGGCCTGTCTGACGATTTCGTATCCGGGGAAAATGCAGCCGGTAATGATTTTTCCGTTATCATCCAGTACAAAACTCGCGTCCCGTGTTTCATATTCATCTTCGGTTGCGTCTTCTATCCAGATGTCGAGAGGATAACCATCGATCTTCTGCATGAAATGTACAAAGTAAAGATTGTTCCACAGTTCTTCCAGAATACCGGCAGTATAGTATTCACCGTTTTCAAGCGGGTTTGTGCCGCGGCTGACAACCTGGGCTGCGGTACAAAACATATCCGGAGCACATATATCTGCCCATCCTGTACTTTTGAGAAATTGCTGAAGTTTTGTAATAACAGGGGTGTCATCAGACAGGCAAAGATCAACCGGGAGATTATCGGTTCCGGGAAACGCGGCGGCATAGTGATTTGGAGCAAATGGGAAATATGAATGTGATGAGGTAATAATCAGGTCATGATTATCCTGTAAAGATTGTACAGTGGTGTATTTATCGCTGAGCAGATCATCCGGCGGCACAGTGACGGCTAATGAACGAAGCTTTAGTTGATATTGTTTTGGATTGACATATTGCGGTTGATTCTTTAAAAAGTCGTCGCTTGAATGGATGACAGGATCGTTTAAACTGGCCCACATCAAGGGCTCATCAGCATAAGCTGACGATAAGAGAATCAGGATGAAAATGAATGTGAGCAGTGCTTTTTTCATAGATACTTACCTCTTGACAGAATGCAATTATAATAAAGTATATGGTGGGCTGCCTCCGAAAAGACAGCCCACCAATTAGCCTGTGATTACGGATTCCACAAGAAGTCATATGATCCTTGATCGGGGGTGCGATTCAGTTTCATAACTACCTTGTAATTTCTTCCTTTTTTACCGGATCTGCCGAGGTACCGGAACTCATGTGTACCGGAACAAAAAGAAATAGGTTCAATATGGGTTCCGCGATCTCCAAGATTTTTATCATACAGATACACACTGATATTATGATCTTGGCCAGCTCTGTCAGATGCGATATAACTTATATCCCAATGAGCAATAGTGTTGTTCTTTTTTTGATATTTGCTGGGGCCATACGCTCTTTCAGTTCTTCCTTGGGGATACGTTATATTGAGCGCGATAGTAGGCGTTGCAAAAGAAACGGCCATCAGGGAAACCAACAATAATGCTGCCAGCAATAAAGAAATGGTTTTTTTCATAGTAACCCTCCTGTTTGCTTTTTGTTTTATTAGTGGAGTTGATGATCATCGATTGCAAGTTTAGTATACATACGTATAATTTACAATCCTTTACATACGATTGTTATTGTATTGTAATGTAACCACACGAAGTGTAATATTTGTAAATTGTTAAGATCAACACATACAAACGCAACTACAATTTGCAGATTCGCATTGCCAGATAATGGATTTGATGCCGGAGAACGGTTCCTCTTGTATCATTCAGAAAGAGAAGAAGACGGTGCAGTTGCATTGCCTTCTTACTTTATAAATCAACATTTTACCTGAATATGGAAGGATTATAGGGCAGGGACTGGAAATGTCGGAGGATACCGGAAGAACCGTCCTTCCGGTATCATTCACTCCACAGGATCCAATGCTGCGGGCGCAGGCACCTGCAGGTCTGCTTCCGTAAATCCCCAGTTCAGTTCGCCGATTTCCTTTCCGTCAAACAGGCCGGTTTTCGGATCATAGGTGTAATATTCTATTTCAGAGGATTCTCTGCGGACATGGGTAGAACGGCTCAGTTTTCCGTATGCGTTAAAATGGAGGTGGAGGTACGCGTAATACGGTACCGGAGATGATTTGTTGATGTAAGAATCAAAAAGGACGCCGTATTCATAACGTATTCCCTTTTGCATTCCCTTGGCGTCCAAGACGTTATATCTCGAGGAGAAAGTCCTTTCTTCGTATTCCACATACTGCTGCTTGGGAACGGAGTATTCCAGCCACCAGTCAATATTCGAATCGCCGTACAGTGTTCCGAAAAAGATATACCCCGGGACCAGTTCCCCGTCACGGATCATTCGGACGGCTTCCGGTATAATCTGTTCTCTGTCCTGGCTGGTATACACTTCTTTGTCAAAAGAACCGAAATAAGTCTTCTTTGTCCCGGGATCATAAAAGACTTCCGCGGCTCTCGGATGCCCTTCTTTTACGTAGATCAGAACCATCTGCATGGCGCCGGTTTCTTCAAACGGATAATCCGTCTGAATGTAGGGTGTCCCGTCCTCCTCAACTCCCGCACTGTAGGTAAAATCCACCGCCATGGGGAGATCTGATACCCTGGCATACCCGTGTTCGGCCGAAGCCATTCCCGCAGACAGGACGCAGACCAGCGCTGCAATCGCAATGGCCAGCAGTTTCTTCTTCATTTCCGATTCCTCCTCCGGTATCCTTCACTCCATGGGATCCAATGCCGCAGGCGCGGGCACCTGCAGGTCCGCTTCAGTAAACTTCGGGCCATCCAGCTCATCGATTTTCTTTCCGCCGAACAGGCATGTTTCCGGATCATAGAGAACCGGTCTGAATTCAGGAAGTACCGGCATGATACTGGTGCGGTCGGTCAGCTTTCCGTATGCGTCATAATTCAGGTACAATTCGGCGTAATTCGGCGACGGCGATATCTTTCTGATGTATGAACGGGTCATGACGCCGTCCGGACCATAATAGATGATTGACAGTTTTCCATCCGGGTTTTTTTCATCATAGAACGACGGGGAAAAAGTCCTTTCTTCGTATGACCTATAATGCTTCTGGGGAACATAATAATCCAGCCACCAGTCGGTATCCGGACCGCCGTGCACTGTCCCGATATCGATAAACCACGGTTCCATTTTCCCGTCACGGATCATCTGGGCGGCTTTCTGGATTTTCTGCTCTGTGTCCATACCGCGGGGTTTTACATCAACATGGATGAAACTCGCCTGTTTTGTCGCCGGATCATAACTGATATGCGCGAGGCCCTCTTTGTGATTTATGTAAATCAGGACCATCTGCATGGCCCCGGTCTCCTCAAACGGATAATCCGTCTGAACGTACGGCGTCCCGTCCTCCGCAATCTCCAAGCTGCAGGTGAAATCCACCGCCATGGGGATATCCGATACCCGGGTATACCCGTATTCGGCCGAAGCCATTCCTGCAGACAGGATACAGACCAGCAACAAAGCAGCAATGGCCAGCAGTTTCTTCTTCATTTCCGATTCTCCTTCCGGATGTATGTTCCTCCAGCTTCCGGAATCAGTGTACCATGAAGCGTGTAACAACGGTGTAAAGAATTCAAGAAGGCTTTTCATACTGTGCAGATAATTTGCGGACCATAGATTATGTATTTCTTGACCAGGAGAATTAGGGGAACTAGTCTATTTTTATGTTGAGAAATCATTTTGCAAATGATATAATGTACATACATTTTGTATTGCAGCAATAGAGAAATCAAAAAAATGAAACAGAATTGTTAATGAGGTATATGAATATGTACGAAGATGAATTGCGACAGATTAAAGAAGCTTCCGAAAAAAACGCATTAACTTTTTTTGTTGGTGCGGGTGTGTCAAAACTTTCCAATGCACCTTCTTGGGGTGAACTTGTTGATGAATTCAGTAGTAGATTGGGAAGACCGAAGAAAAAACCTTATTCTGCTGATGAGCTTCTTCAGATACCTCAGATGTATTGGTCAAAGTATAAAAATGAAGATGAGTATTACGAAATTGTTCAGCATAAACTGAACTATTCTAAGATAGAACCGAATCCTATCCATTCCAAAATGCTGGGATTAAATCCAGTCTCTTTTTTAACCACAAATTATGATCCGCTTATTGAAAAAGCAGCAATAGCGGCAAGTAAAAGTTACAAGGTTATTTCGAGCAATGATGATGTGCCAAGCATTTTTGGCGACGGGTTTATTTTAAAAGTACATGGAGATATAGAACATAGGAATATTGTATTAAAAGAAGATGATTACTTAAATTACAGCGATGATTTCAAATTAATAGAGACATTAATGAAGTCCATATTTGCAACAAACACAGTGGTTTTTATTGGCTATGGCCTTAATGATTATAATATAAAACTAATATTGAACTGGACTAAAACGCTTCTTGGAGGCAAGTTCAGGAAACCGATTTTTATAAGAACTGAAGATAAAGTGTTGACATCTGAAGAATTGGGATATCAGATGAATAGAGGGCTACGCGTTATTGATTGTAAGAAGTTTATTTATGCTGACAAAAAGAAGTTGTCTGAATATAAGTCATGTACTATCAGTGATAAATTTATGATGTTGTATCAATCTGTTTTTGATGCTATCGATAGAGAATCTATAGACTATTTGGATGGAATCACGGTTAGTAAGGCATTTGATAATTTATATACACGGTTGAAGCCGTTGGACGAAATGAATGCTCTTCGACTAAAGGATGTGTATAAAAAACTGAAGAATCATGTGATAATTGGAAGAGAAGGCACAATATATTCTTCAGAGGAAAAATGTATACTGCTTAAAAGATTTTACCAAATTAATCAAATGCCAGCATCAAGACGTAGAAAGTTAACAGTAGATGAGCTGGTAAAATATGAAACAATTCTAAGTGTATTCAAAAAAGCAAGGATATATAGAGCTGATAGCTTGAAAAAATACTTATTTAAAATCGAAGAGGTTCCTTTTGCCGATAATTGGTGTATATCGTTTGATTATGTTGAAATGGAAAAATATATATCAGAGGAATTGAAATCAGACATACATGAGAAATATAAAAAAGCATTTTATTTATCTTGCCTTCGCCGTTACGAAGAAGCTTTGTTTTTGTTCTCAGATGTCTCTGTGGAGGCATATAATTCTCAAGATTATTTGTTATACTATCTTGCCAAATCTAATTGTATTAGTCTTAACCAGTATTTAAAGTATTTATCGAATAGTTATAAAGTATGTGATTCC
>Ga0256405_10006831_pt1 | contig 17813 bp, 16 predicted proteins | sample RumenRJG_02DNA_FD_189096 | JGI IMG/M metagenome (GOLD analysis project Ga0256405, IMG submission 189096) | Bovine rumen microbial communities from Lethbridge, Alberta, Canada - RJG_02 | ecosystem: Host-associated > Mammals > Digestive system > Stomach > Rumen | place: Canada: Alberta...
CATAATACAATGGATTAATCTGTTTGGCAGATTCTATGTATTATGGTATAAATTAATTTATAAGGGGATAAAAAGAGGTTGAGATTATGAGTTCATCTTTTAAAAGTCCAGTAGATACTGCAAAAGCAATATCTGCAACTGCTGGAGCTAAAAACTCAGCAAATATTGTAAATGTGATTTTACTCTCCTTTTTAGCAGGAGCTTATATCGCATTCGGAGGATTACTAGCTGAAATTGCTAGTGCAGGAATGTTAGCCGCAGGCGCACCTGTAGGTTTAGAAAAATTCGTATTCGGTGCAGTGTTCCCTGTAGGTTTGATTATCGTAGTTCTCGCAGGATCTGAATTATTTACCGGAAATGTAATGTTCATGACCCTCGGTGTATTAGACGGTTCCGCTTCTGTTGGCGGTCTCGCTAAAAACTGGGTATTAAGTTGGGTATTCAACTTTGTTGGTGCATTATTCGTTGCATTTGTACTCGCTTACATGGGCGGTCTCTTCCCTGCTGAATCAGCATTTGCAACTAAAGCAACTGCTGTAGCTACTGCAAAAGTAGGTTTAGCTTGGGATCAAGCATTCATCAGAGCTATCGGTTGTAACTGGTTAGTATGTTTAGCTGTATGGTTAGCTAACGCATCTGATGATATCATCGGTAAAATCGTAGGTATCTGGTTCCCAATTATGGCTTTCGTTACCATAGGATTTGAGCACAGTGTTGCAAACATGTTCTTCATACCATTAGGTATGTTCTTAGGTGCTAAAGGCGTAACTTGGTCTACTATGATTATGAACAACTTAATTCCTGTAACTTTAGGAAACATAGTTGGTGGAGCTATCTTCGTAGCTTGTATATACTGGTACACTTATCTCAAAGAATAAGTGTGAAAACTATTTAAGAAGCATCAATGCTTCTTAAAATTTTTTATTTGATATAAAAAAATTTTGGAGATTATAAAATGGTTGAGATTAAATATGTCCCATCTATTTGCCCATACTGTGGTACCGGTTGTGGTATTAATTTCGTAGTTAAAGACGGCAAAATTATTGGGGTAGAACCTTTCAAAAGACACCCTGTAAACGAGGGTAAAGTATGTCCAAAAGGTAACTTTGGATATCAATTTATTAACAGAGAAGACAGATTAACTACTCCGTTAATAAAAGAAAATGGCGAATTCAGAGAAGCTTCCTGGGATGAAGCTTTAGATTTAGTTGCTAACAAACTCAAAGAAGTTTCAGATGAAGATCCAAACAAAGTTGGATTCTACGCATGTGCTCGTTCACCTAACGAAAACATTTACATTACTCAAAAATTAGCAAGAGTAGCTTGTGGTACTCAAAACGTAGACCACTGTGCACGTATTTGTCACGGACCTACTGTAGCTGGTTTAGCTACTACATTCGGTTCCGGTGCTATGACAAACGGTTTCGACAGTATTAAAGAAGCAGACTACATATTCTGTATTGGTTCCAACAACATGGAAGCACACCCATTGTTTGGTCGTAAAATGATCCAAGCTAAACAAAACGGTGCTAAATTAGTTGTATTAGACCCAAGATTCACTCCTACTGCAAAAATCGCAGATGAATACGTACAATTTGAAACTGGTACTGACGTAGCTTTAATGAACGCAATGATTAAAGTAATCATCGACAAAGGATTACAAGATGATGAATTCATTGCAAACAGAACCAAAGGTTACGAAGAAATGAAAGAAGTCGTACAAAAATACGATTTAGATATGGCTTCTGAAATTACCGGTATCAAACCTGAAGTAATTGAACACTTAGCTGTTGAATACGCATCTGCTGACAAAGCGGCTATCGTATACTCATTAGGTATTACTGAACACTCCCACGGTGCAGATAACGTTATGTCCACTGCTAACTTAGCAATGTTAACCGGTAACATTGGTAGACAAGGTACTGGTGTAAACCCATTAAGAGGACAAAACAACGTACAAGGTGCTTGTGATATGGGTGCATTACCTTCTGACTACGTTGGATACAGAAAAGTTGCAGACGAAGAAACTACTGCATGGTTCAATGACTACTACAGTGGATACGGATATGAAGTTAACTTACCTACCAAACCAGGTTTAACTTTAGTTGAAATGATGAATGCAGCTCACGCTGGTGACTTAAAAGTATTATACATCCACGGGGAAGACCCTGTATTATCTGATGCAGATGTTGCACACACCAAAGCAGCACTTGAAAACTTAGAAATGTTAGTTGTACAAGAATGTTTCTTAACTGATACCGCACAATGTGCTGATGTTGTTTTACCTGCAGCAGGTTGGGGTGAACAAGAAGGTACATTCACCAGTGGTGAAAGAAGAGTTCAATGCTTACACAAAGCTCAAGAACCACCTGAAGGCGCATGGGTAGACTGGAAAATCATGGAAGAAATCGCAGTTAGAATGGGTGTTCCAAGAGAATTATTCCACTACGAATCTGCTGAAGAAATCTTCGAAGAAATCAGAGAATGTGCTCCTATCATGGCTGGTATGAACCGTGAAAGATTAGACACTCCTGAAGCACTTCACTGGCCTTGCCCATCTGAAGACGACCCATGTCAACCATTAATGCACAAAGACAAATTTGCACACCCTGATGGTTTAGGTGTCTTCCAAGCATTAGAACACAAAGGACCAGTTGAAACTGTAGATGAAGAATATCCATTATTATTAACTACCACTAGAGTATTGTTCCACTATCACGCTGCAATGACCAGAAGATGTGAAACCTTATCTAACGAAGTTAAAACTGGATTCATCGAAATCAACACTAAAGATGCAGAAGAAAGAGGAATCATCAACGGTGAAGTTGTAAGAGCATTCTCAAGAAGAGGAGAAATTGCTATTCCTGCACGTGTAACTGATGATATCAGAGAAGGTATTGTAAACATTCCTATGCACTTCGCTGAATGTGCTGCAAACGTATTAACTAACTCTGATTCTTTCGACCCTAAATCTAAAATGGTTGAATTAAAAGCTTGTGCTATTGAAGTTGAAAAATTCGATGAAAAAGTCGAAATTAAAAACGAACTCTACAAATATGGTACTGATACTGAAGTAAAAGCTGAAGATATATCAACTACCACTGTACAAGTAGGAAAATAAATGGGGAGTAGATTTAAATGAGCGCTAATATTGAAAAAATGTACTATGCTTACTCTGCTAACGACGACATCAAAGCTAAAGGAGAGTATGGTGGAGTTGTAACTACCATCATGAAACACTTATTAGAAAGTGGAGCAGTTGATGCAGTTGTTGGAGTAGAAGAAGGTCATGATTTATATGACGCAGTACCATGTTTAGTAACCGAACCTGAAGACATTCTCAAAACCGCTGGTTCCATTCACTGTGGTACTTTAAACTTAGCAAAATTCGTTTACAAATACTTAGACGGATGCAGAGACATGAAAGTTGCAGTCTCATGTAAACCATGTGATGCAATGACCATCAGAGAATTAATCAAAAGAGGAAAAATCATCGGAGATAACATCATCATGATTGGTGTAAACTGTGGAGGTACCTTACCACCTGTACCAACCATGAACATGATCAAAGAAGTTTACGAATTAGATCCTAAAGATGTTGTTAAAGAAGAAATCTCTAAAGGTAAACTCATCATGGAAACTGCTGACGGAGAAGAAAAAGGATTCGGTATCGAAGACTTAGAAGAAGACGGCATGGGTAGAAGAGAAAACTGTCAAAGATGTAACTTAAAAATCCCATCCAATGCTGACTTAGCATTAGGTAACTGGGGAGTTATTGGTGAATTAGCTGGTAAAGCTACTTTTGTAGAAGTATTCACCGACAAAGGTTCTGAAATCTTAGCTGATGTTATTGACGCAGGTTTAATTGAAGTTGCTGAACCAATCGAAAAAGGTATCAAAATCAGAGAAAACATCAACAACTTCATGCTCAAAGCTTCCAACGCTAAAAAAGAAGTTGACTTTGCTGACACCACTGGAGACATCATTGACGTATTCCACAAATATGATGAAGAATTCTCCAAATGTATGAAATGTTACGGTTGCCGTGAAGCATGTCCTTTATGTTTCTGTGAAGACTGCTGTCTTGAAGCTGAAGGTCCTGAATGGGTACCTGGTGGATACACTCCTGCAGCACCATTCTTCCACTTAACCCGTATGGTTCACATGGTTGATGCATGTACCAACTGTGGTCAATGTAGTGATGTCTGTCCTTGTGAAATTCCTGTATCCAAAGTATGGAGTACTGTAAACAACAAAGTAAGAGAAGTTTACGGATACATCCCTGGATTCGACACTGACGACAGAATCCCATTCACTGAACACATCTCAAAAGCTAAAAAATTATAGATAAAGCATTTTGCTTTATTTATTTTTTCTTATTTTTTTTTAAATTTTAATAATAATTGTTGAGAATTATGAATAATAACCGTATTGTTTATTTTGATTTTATCCGGTCTTTTGCTATAATATCTGTTTTAGTAATTCATGTTTCTGCTTTTACTTGCGTATCTATTATTCCACAATTTGATTTAGGTCCATCTTTAAATTGGTGGATATACAATTTTGATATAAATTTTTTTAAATGTGGTGTTGATTTATTTTTAATGTTGACGGGTGCTTTATTATTATCTCGGAAATGGAATATCAAGTCTTTCTTAATTAAAAAAATTCCAAGAATCATTAAACCGTTTATATTTTGGACTGTTGTTTCTTTAATATTATTTTTAGGTTGTTATAAGTTCTTGTATTTTAATATACCTCCATTTAATAGTTTCACTGAAATAATTAATTTTATTTTCACGTCCCAAGGCATATTTACTCATTATTGGTATTTCTGGATGATTTTAGGTGTTTATTTGACTATTCCTATTTATAATTTATTTGTATTAAATGCTTCTCAAAATGAATTGGAATATTTTATGATTATTTGGATATTATCTTCATTTTTATTTTTCGATCCTTTGCATAAATTACCTAATTATTTAATTTATCTCTCAAGCCCTATTGGTTTTGTTATTGCTGGACATTATTTAAGAATCACTAATAGAAAAATTTTAAATAATCCTTATTTTGCTTTATGTTGCATATTTTTATCAGTTTCACTTTCGATGTTATTTAGTTTTATTTATTCAAATTCTCAAGTTATTGTTGAATGGAATAGATATTCAATCTTTCCTGCTGTGGAATCTATTGGGATTTTTATTCTTTTTAAAAATTTTCATAAATTAAATTTGCATTTTTTTAAATTTCATAAATTAAAAAATATTTTAATTAATTGTGTTCATTCTCTTGCAAAATGTAGTTATGGTATTTATCTTTTCCATTTAATTGTTTTATATTTGGTTAATGGCGTTATTTACGCTTCATTTAACGGTCGTTTCAAATTATGGTCTTTACTCCTGTTTGTTCTTACTTTATTCATATCATGGAGTATAATTGCAATATTGGAAAAGATACCACATATGAAAGAGTTTGTTACTTAATCAGTATTGAAAGGTTCACGTTTGTCTATACCTTTCAAAAAGATTTCTTCTAATTTTTCATCACTTTCATTGTTTCTGATGTCTGTGATAATATCGACAAGATTGTCGTTTCTAAGCAGGCAAGGTTTAATTTTTCCATCAGGAGTTACTCTTAATCTGGTGCAATTTGCACAAAATTTAGAGTTATCTACAGGCTTAACTACCTCGATTTCTCCACCGTTAATGTAATATTTACGACGACCCTGCATAAATTCACGTTCTCTTACTTCGTCAGCTATATCAGATAATCTTTCCTCAACCATATCTAACTTATAATGGTATTCGGCAGAGAATTTATCGTCATCACAGTTTTCACTTTCAATCAGTTCTATCAATTGAAGAACCATGTTATTGTCTTTACAAAAGTTGAACATATCCTTTATTTCATGCTCGTTAATGTCTCTCATAATGACCATATTGATTTTAACTGGATAAAGCCCTACTTCAACACTTTTCAAAATTCCTTTTTTGGCAGCTTCAAGATAGTCTTTTTTTGTTATGAATTCGTAGGTTTCAGGGTTTAATGTATCAAGACTTACGTTTACTCTATCAAGCCCTGCCTCTTTCAGGTCTTTTGCATATTTTTCAAGTAATATTCCATTTGTCGTTATTGAAATGTCATTAAATCCTATACTGTTGATTTTTGATACGATTTCAACTATATCCTTTCTAATCAGTGGCTCTCCACCTGAAAGCCTAATCTTTCTGACGCCAATTCTTTTTGCAATCTGACAGATTTTATAAATTTCATCGGGTGTCATCTCATTTTTGGATGATCTCATGCCGTCGTGATGGCAGTAGATGCAGTTTACATTACATCTGTTTGTCAATGTTATTCTCAGTGAAAGTATCGGTCTGTCATATTTGTCTTTTACTACTCTGTCGCTCATAATTATACTTCCACATCAATTTTTATTTCATTAATCTCTTCATCAACTTTCAATGTGCTAATCATAGCAAAAACGCTTTCTTTAAGGATTCCGCAGGTGAATTTATTGATGTCCAAGTTATTATCATTAATTTTCAAATCAATATCTGCATTATAAAGTTCGCTGTTTTCAATGCCTTTAATTTCAACAGTAATCTTTTCAATGTCTTCATCTGTCTTGAGGGAGTTTATCATTCCTTTAATGGAATTTGAAATGATGTCCATTACAAATCCGTTTATTTCCAGGGGTTTTTGATTGATGAAAATTTCGCCGTTTGGGTGGTTGTTGTTTATTTTACTTTCATTGTTTATTACCAGTTCTATTTTTCCTATGTCTTCAACGCCATAATCTTTAATGTTCAATGTGTTGATGATTCCAAGGTTTACCTGTTTGAAATAATCACTTACGAATCTGTTCAGCCCAATTACTTTGCCGTCAATGGACAGGTAACTGACAACATCATCTAACTCATCAGTTTTGATATTTCCTTTGCGGATTTCATTGGCTATTGACTCGCCATCATTATATCCGCAGTTTCTTTTAAATAATGTGTCGACGATGTCATGACCTTTCTCTTCAATCAAATCAGCAAGTTCACTCACTCCCTTTTCGGTTATTGTAAATGAATCCACCTGTTTGATTGTGTATTTGTCAACGACATCACTTGAAGTAGCAATTTTCGGATAGTTGTATGCTTTATATCCTTCTATAATTACAAAGTCAAAATCATCAAAGTGCTTAAGCAGATATAATATTCTATTCAAGTCATGTTCATTTCTTGAATTGAAAAAAGTGGTTGACCCTACACCAACAACCAAATTTGCTCCTGCTTGTTTATGTTTCCAAGTATCGGTATTTTCCTTATCCATTTCTATAGAGTGATGTGAATGCTTTACTGATGCAACATTATATCCTCTATTTGTAAGTTCCTCGATAACTTTCACCGTTAGCGAAGTCTTACCTGTATTTTTTCTCCCCACAATTGACACGATTTTCATTTCATAATCCCCTTTTAATATTATATTATTATATTTTTTAAATTATTAATAGATTGATATGTGTAGTTACTACACATTTTAGGTAAACCTAAAAAAATTAGCATGTTTTTGCCATTTTTGTAATACTTTCATTATATTGTAGTATTACTAATTTTTTTCAAAAATGAGTAATTATTTAAAATTATTGACTTTAAATTTAATTATTCATTTTATAAATGATTATTATTTTTGATTTTAAAAAATTAATTATTTTTATTTTGTCTTATAATTTTTAATTTAATTTAATAAATATTTGATTTTTAAAAAGTGTAGTATTCCCACAGTTATATTTAAGTATTTCGACTTTAATCTAGTAGGCAAGTATATTTATATAGATGAACATATGTGTTATCATTACACATGGTGGTTCAAATGCCAAAGCATATTGCATCTGGTCTGAAATATCTCGCTGCGGTTAAATTAAAAGAAGCAGGTGAAAGTCACCAGGCAATTGCTGATGAGTTAGGCATTGATAGATCTACTGTATCACATTATTTGAACGGCAGGAACTTGTCCTGGAATTCAATTGATGTTGCAAGAACTATTACTGAATTAACTCCCAGGGATTTTTTAATAATGACCAATGCGGTATTTGATGAACCAGAACAGAGTCGAAAAATTGTGAATATTTGCCGAGAGAAGAACTATGAAGCAATTATTGAAGATTCCTGTATTGGTTGCGGCTTATGTGTAAATGTGTGTTCTATGAAAGCTATTAAATTAGAATCATTAAAAGCACATACAAACTCCGTACTGTGTTGTGGTTGTCAGCTATGTAAAGATGAGTGCCCAACTGATTCAATTAAAATTTTGGAGATTTAATAATGATAAGAAATTTGAAAGAAGTTAATGACAATAACTTTGACATTACAAGGTCAGCGGAGGAAGTAAGAAATTTATCTTTCAAAGATCATGTCTGTATCGGATGTGGAATTTGTGAGTCTACTTGTCCTGTTGGCGCAATTACATTGAATGAGATTGCTATTGACTCTCGTGTTCAAGTAGCTAATAATGTCTACTTCAGTGGTCATGAAAAAATCGCACAGAATTTCCATGACGAATTTGATGTTCAAAGAATTAGTATTAATGAAGACAAATGTGTATTATGTGGTATGTGTAGCGGATTATGTCCTGTTGACGCATTAGTATTAACTATTGATGGAGTACCAATCAGAGAAATTGAAGCATATCCTCACTACAACGCATTTTCAGAAATCGACGATGACGAATGTGTCTATTGTAAAAGATGTGAAATTGCATGTCCACGTGATGCTATCGTAATTGACAGAACATTACCAGACCGTGCTGATTTAGTAACCGGTGAAATTGAAGTAAATGATGATGATTGTATTTACTGTGGTGTATGTGAAGAATTATGTCCTGCAGAAGCAATTATTGTTGATAAAGAAACTGGTAAAGAATCTATCGAAATCAACACCGACAAATGTGTTTACTGTTTAGTATGTAAAAAAGCATGTCCTACTAACGCTATCAAAGCATTATGTAGAATTTGTTCATACGGTGAATACGATATTGACCTTTCAAAAGCTGTTGTTAAAGGTAACTCAGTCATTGACAGTGAACTATGTGTTTACTGCGGATGGTGTGAAGGAGTCTGCCCAACTGATGCAGCTAAAGCTAAAAAACCATTTGAAGGTACAATTGAAGTTGACCAAGAAAAATGTCAAGCATGTGGTGCTTGTGTAGATATTTGTAAATGTAATGCATTAGCATTCCCAGTTTCAACTGGTCCAGGTTCAAGATTAGATCACATTGTTGCACAACCTGATTACTGTATCAAATGTAAAGCATGTGCAAAAGCATGTCCTAACGGTGCAATAACTGTAAAAAGAACTGATATTGATCACACTCCAACCAATTCAGCAACTTGGACAGATGCTTTAAATGCAATTAAAGACTAGGTGATTCGATGGAACTTAAAGTAAATCAAGATAATTGTTTAGGATGCGGAATTTGTGTAATTGCTTGTCCTGTTAACGCAGCTATTAGCCCAGAAAATGCTGGTGGTAATGGTGCTAAAACTGAAGAAGTAGTTATCATGGTAGAAAATGGGTTTATTAAACTTTTCAGTCCAGATAAATGTGAATTATGTGGAACCTGTCAAATGTTTTGCCCAGTAAATGCTATATGGTTAGAATAGGGGGAATAATTGTGCATTACGCTAATACTTATTTAGAAAAACCAGTAGTACCTGATGTAAAAATTACAGGTGAAGGAAATACAGATGTACTCAAATGTATGTTAAACACTGGATCTGACATCTATCAAGGTGCATGTAAGAAAAGAGGTTCTACTTTAAAAGAAGAATATAAAAATGCTTCAGGAACCTGTTATATGGATCCAAGAGATATGGCAAAATTAGGTGTAAACAACTGGGATACCGTTTTAGTAAAAACTGACTTTGGTGAAGTTGTTGTAAACTGTGCTGTATCAAGAGACGCACCTCACGAAGGTACTGTATTTATTTGTAAAGGACCTTGGGCTAACACTGTTGTAAGTCACGACACTTACTGCTGTTCTGACCCTACATACAAAGGAATTAAATGTACTGTTGAAAAAACAGACAGAAAAGTATTACTCATGGCAGACTTAATGAGATGGGTATACAAAAAATATGTTGACGAAACTGATGATGACACTGTTGAAAACATGGAATCATTAGGAGAATTACCAGTTTACAAAGGACGTAAATGGGAGGAGTTGATTGATCATGACTTATGAACCACCTGTAACTGATTACGATTACATTGTAGAAAATTGTACCTGTGCATTTTGTGGATGTAACTGTGATGATTTAGATTACTTAGTAAAAGACAATCATGTAGTTGCTGTAAGACACGCATGCAGACTCGGTGCAAGTAAAATCATGGAAGATATGGACCAAAGATTACTTGTTCCAATGATTAGGGATGAAAATGGAGAACTTATGGAAGTAGATTGGGATACTGCTTTAGATAAAGCTGCTGAATACATTGCAAACTCAGTAAGACCAGTATTCTACGGTTGGTCCGAAACTTCAACTGAATGTATGAAAGAAGGAGTAGCTTTAGGTGAATATATTGGTGCAGTATTAGATAACCAAGCAACTATCTGTCACGGTCCTTCCCTACAAGCGGTACAAAACGCAGGTTACCCTATCCAAACTTTAGGAGAAGTACAAAACAGAGCAGACGTAATTGCTTACTCCGGAAGTAACGCAATGAACTCTCACCCAAGACATATGGCAAGATACGCTGTATTCTGTCGTGGATACTTCAGACAAAGAGGAAGATTCGACAGAACTGTTATCACCATGGATCCAAAATTCTCAGACACTGCAAAATGTTCTGACAAATGGATTGGATTCGAACAAAACGGTGACTACGGTTTCTACAACGCTATTAGGGCTGTATTAAGAGGAAAAGAATTATACCAAGATGTTATCTCTGGAATTCCTAAAGAAGACATTTACGAATTAGCTGAAGAAATGAAAAGTGCTGAATTTGGTGTTTTATTCTTCGGTTTAGGATTAACTCACACATTATCCAAACAAAGAAACATCGATATTGCTATTAAAATGGTTCAAGACTTAAACAAATACAGTAAATGGGGTCTTACTCCAATGAGAGGACACTTTAACGTAAACGGTTTCAACATTTTCATGGCATTCGAATGTGGTTTCGCTTTCGGTGTTGACTACTGTAGAGGATATCCTAGATACATGTTAGGAGAAACCAACACTATCGATTTATTAGTAAGGAAAGAACCAGATTGTTTCATGGTTATTGCAGCTGACCCTGGTGCTCACTTCCCTAATGGAGCAAACCAACACTTAGCTAACATTCCTGTTATTCAAATCGATATTCACTGGGGACCATCTACCGAACTCGCAGATGTTGTATTACCAGGTTCATTCATCGGTGTAGAATGTGCTGGTACCAGTTATCGTATGGATGGAGTTCCTATTTTCATGAAAAAAGCTATCGACAAACCAGAAACCTGTCGTGATGACGAATGGATTGTCCGTGAATTGAAAGAAAGAGTAATGAAACTCAGAGAAGAGCCAAACGTAGCTCCAAAATATGTGCCAAATCCAAACGCACTCTAAAGGTGATATAATGGAATATATTCTTAAAAATGGTATTGTCTACGACCCAGCTAATGAAATTAACGGGGAGAAAAAAGATGTCATGTTCAAAGACGGAATTATTGTAGACGAAGTTTCTTCCGATGCAAAAGTCTTAGACGTTACCGATAAAATAGTCATGCCAGCAGGTGTTGACCCTCACGCTCACGTTGCAGGTCCAAAATTAGTAGTTGGAAGATTATACAGACCTGAAGATTCCAGAAGAGGTGTTACTCAAAAAACTAAAGTATTAAGATCCGAATCTGGTTTCTCTATCCCAAGTTGTCCTGCAACCGGTTACAGATACTCAAGATTAGGTTACGGTACTGTTGTAGAAGCAGCTATGCCTCCTCTTGAAGCAAAACACACTCACGAAGAAATCGCAACTATTCCTAACATAGATATTCCAGCTATGCCATTATTCGGTAACAACTGGTTTGTAATGGAATATGCAAAAGAAAATAATATTGAAGACTTATCCGCATTTATTTCTGCATGGTTAAAAATCTCAAAAGGTTACGGAATTAAAATCGTAAACCCATGTGGTAGTGAAGCATGGGGATGGGGTATGAACGTACATGGTGTAAACGATAAAGCACCATACTTCGATGTAACTTCCAAAGAAGTTATCCAAGCTTTAGCTAAAGCTAACGAAATGTTAAACTTACCTCACTCTATACACATTCACCCTAACGATTTAGGACACCCAGGTAATGTTCCAACAACCATTGAAACTATGGATGCTGTTAAAAACATTAAGAAAAGTTCTAAAGCAACTATCAGGGATCAAATTATGCACTTATGCCACCTCCAATTCCACGCATACACTGGAAACAGTTGGAGAGATGCTGCATCAGGTGCAGAAGAAATTGCTAAATACATTAACAAAAACGACCATGTTACATGTGATGTAGGTCAAGTAACTTTAGATGAAACTACTACCATGACTGCAGACGCACCAATGGAATACGACTTATTCAAATTATCTGGTTTAAAATGGACCAACAAAGATATTGAATGTGAAACTGCAGCAGGTATCATTCCATGTATTTACTCAGGTAAAAGCCCTGTTAACTCTTTACAATGGGCTATTGGTCTTGAATTGTTCTTACACATAGACGACCCATGGAAAGTATGTTTAACCACTGACCACCCTAACGCTGGACCTTTCACTAGATATCCTAGAATCATCTCTTGGTTAATGAGTAACCAAAGAAGAACTGAAATGATTGAAAACAGAGAAGTTCACAAATGGGTAGAAAAAAGAACAACCTTACCTACTCTTGACAGAGAATACGATTTCTACGACATTGCAGTTATCTCAAGAGCTGGACCTGCTAAAATCTACGGATTTGAAGACAGAGGAGAACTCACTCCTGGTTACAGAGCAGATATTGCTGTATATGACATAAATCCTAATGATATTGATCCATCCAGACAATATGCTGAAATCGAAAAAGGTTTCAATGTTGCTGACTACACTATTAAAGATGGTCAAATCTTAGTAAAAGACAAAGAAATTGTTAAAGTTAAAGAAAGTCAAAACATTTGGGTTAACGTAAAAGGATACGAAGCACAAGAACAAAAAGTTATCGACGATATCATGCCGTTCTTCACCCAATACTACTCAGTAAAATGGGAAAACTATCCAGTACACGACCATTATGTATCTAACCCAATTAGAGTAGATGTTGAAAAATAAATGGGGTGTTTAGTTTGAAAACAATTACATTTGATCAAATAAAAACTTCTTCAATCGCTTTAGAATTCGATGAATTAATTCCGGATGAAATTTACTCCTGGACTGAAGCTGATTTCGCAAAATATGAAGTTCCTATTGGAAACTCAAGATTCCCAATCACAGACTTCTTCGACATCACTGTTGAAGGTGAAGCTGAAGGACCTGCTGATGTTAAAATGATTCTTAACGGGGACTTAAACAGAGTTAAATACATTGGTTGTAAAATGAGTGCTGGTGACATTGTCTGTAACAGCAGTGTCGACCTTCACGTAGGTGCTGAAATGAGTGGCGGATCCATTCTCGTTAATGGTGATGCAGCTGCTCACGCTGGAAGAGAAATGTCTGGCGGTTACCTTGAAATCACTGGTAATACCAAAGAATTCACTGGTGCTTCTTACATTGGTGAATGGAGAGGTATGACTGGTGGAGAAATCGTTGTTGGCGGTAACGCTGGTAAACAATGTGGTGAATGTTTAACTGGTGGTAAAATCCACGTTAAAGGTAACTGTGATATCTTAGCTGGTATTCACATGACCAAAGGTATTATTGAAATTGACGGTGATGTAAACCGTTGGCCTGGTGGACAAATGAAAAACGGTACCATCGTTATTCACGGATTCTTAGGAAGATTACTTGAAGGATTTGTTCTTGAAGGTATCGTAGAAGACCCTGAAGACAGTGGTGTTGTATTCCCAGGTAAATACATTAAATATACTGGAGATATTGGTCTTAACGGTAAAGGTAATTTATACTTAGATGCTGAAGCAAACAAAGAAAAATTATCTACTTACGGAGAATTAGACGACGAATATACTTCAATCAGAGAATACAGGAATTTATAATTCCTTTCTCTCTTTTTTTATTTTTTGATTGTAAGGTGGTTATATGGCAGAAGAGCTTTTAATGAGTGTTGATGATGCAATAGAATATGTTAGAAACAATGTAAAAGTAGGCGATACTTTAGAAATTTCTTACAATCGTATTTTTGCTCCGGGTGAAGTTTTAAGTGTTCTTGAAGAGGATGAAGAAACTGGCGAAGGACTCAGAGTTAATTTACAATTAAATGGTGAAATATTAAACCAGGCTGTTGAAATTGATTTTAAAGAGATTTATGATGATTTATTAGAAATGAATCATATTTCTGGTGATAAAGAAGTTATTATTGAAATTGATTTCTAAAATAACTCTTTTTTTTATTAATTTTTAATTTTGTTTTATATCTTACGAACAATTATATATATCATGAAATATAACTATAAGTAAGAGGTGAATTCTATGAAAGAATTATCATTATCTGTAGATGAAGCTGTAAATTACTTAAAAGAAAATGTAAAAATTCATGATAATCTTGAAATTTCGTATAATAGAATTTTTGCTGAAGGCGAAATATTGAATATGGATTTTTCAGAGTATTTTGGAAAACCGGGGTTTAAAATGCTGATGTCTCTTGACCAGACACATCTTGATCCTACAATTGAAATTGATGTCCTTGAAATAAAGGAGGATTTGATTGAATTTACCCATACTCCTCAGGATGATGGTGAAATTGTGGAAGTAACTGTAGTTTAATCTACAGTCTATCCATATTTTCAAACGGTAATAATTTTGTATCTGCTTTTACTTCGATATTTATTCCTTTTTCTTTGATGGCTGCAATCGTATTAAGGCCGCTTCCGGTTACAACACCAAAGTTATAGTTTTCTGCTTTTGCATTATATGTCAATTCTCTAGGTTTGCCTATTTTATAGATTGGAAATCCTAATGTTGATAATTTGTCGAGGAAGTAAACACTGTAGTCTCTTGATACATAAGGTATTTCTTTTATACTTGCAAGGACTCTTTTAGGACCCATTTCTGTTGTTATAGCAGTCATATCCTTTGCAATGAAAATTTTGTGAGGGTCAATAGTTGAACCTGTATAGGAAATTAAATCAATAAATAATGGCGGTTCGGTTAGTTCAAGTAAACCTCCATATTTTGGTGTGGATTTGATTCCGTTTTTGATTAATAGTCCATCAATGCTTAAGCTGCATACTGTGGCAATTCCCACTTTTTTGTCATCTTCCGGGTGGGATATGATTTGGTAGTGTGGATTCAAGTATTTCATGTTTTTCTCATAACTTTCTTCCATCACTTTCATTGCTTCGTCCAAATCGTCCTTGTTAACATAAGAAATGTTTGCTATTATATTTCCGTTTTGCTTTTCAATATTCAAATCGACCTGTTGGATTAGGTTCCATGACTTTGAAAGTATAAACTGAATGTTTGATTCTTTATTTTTAGAAATTCCTTTCAGATTATAGTTTATATTGTGGGTGATAGGCTTTAATTTGTCAAAGTTTTCTAGCTGTTCGCCTATTTTAATATCAATGTCATAGCCTAATTCTTGTATTGCACAAAATGGAGTTATTCCCCCTATTATTGCAATACCCATCATTCCCTTATCGACAGGCAATCCCAAAATGTTTTCTCCATCATCAGAAATTGCAAGTATTCCTCCTATACCAAGCTTTTTTAGTTTGGATAGTATTTGCATTGTTTTTTCTTTGGCAACACTTGGTATCAATCTGAAGTTTGCCGGAATATGTCCGCTTCCTTCATTTATAACATCCAATACTGATGTCATTTTTGGAGCTATGAATGCATCCAATGGCGTTACTGAAGTTTTTTTATAGGAAATCAGTTCATTGAATGAAATTGGATGATTATCTTCGATTTGAACTATTCCTCCATATACTGGTTGGGATGCAATACCTTCATTCAATAATATTCCATCAATTGTTGTTCCACATATGGTTTTTAGTTCCATGTTGCCTGTACTTTTGACCTCATTTATATTGACGTAAGGGCTTACAGAAAGGCCACTTGCAATAATATCTTTGAGTATATTGTAGCTTTCTTCGTTATATATGGTTGAGCTATTGACAACAACATTTCCTTTTTTGTTCATATAGTTGAAGTCAGTTAAATATATCAATTCTTCAAATTTTGAATAAATGAAATCTACTTGATCATAAATCAATCCTTTTTCTAGCTTTTCACGCCCCAAATCTGTAATGCAACGTCCGGAATAACCCATTCTTTCAGTATAGCCCTTTTCATCCAATATCTGCATGTGGTATCTTACGGCACGTTCACCTAAATTAAAACCCTTTTCCTTTAATTCGTCAGCTATTAATTTAGAGCCTGTAGGTTTGTTCTGTTTGTTTAAAATTCTTAAAATTTCAATCATTCGGCGTTCTGATTCTGACATGAAGTAGCTCCTAAATAAAAATCAAATATAATCATTTTTAACTTGTTAAAAATCATCATATTTAAAAATAAAAAATAATATTTAGATTTAAATATCTAAATATTTTCTTTGTTCGTATCCGAATACCTGTACTCTGTATTCGTCCCATTCTTTATATTTGAGTTCTAGGAATTTTTCACTTACGTGGCTTCCTAAAGCATTTAATATGAGTGGGTCTTCTTCAAGGGAATGGTATGCTTCCCATAAACTAGTTGGCAATACTTTAATTCCCATTGATTCTCTTTCCTCTTCATTTAATTCATAAATGTTGATTTCAGTAGGTTCTCCAGGGTCAATTTTATTAACGATTCCGTCCACTCCTGCTTCTAGCATTACTGCAAATGCGAGGTATGGGTTACATGCTGGGTCTGGAGCTCTGTATTCAATACGTGTAGCTTTTCCACGAGCTGCAGGAATTCTTATTAATGTTGATCTATTTTTAAAACCATATGCTCTGTATACTGGTGCTTCATAACCAGGTACCAGACGTTTGTATGAGTTTACGATTGGGTTGGTGATTGCAGTAATTGCTGGGGCATGTTTCAGTAATCCTCCCATAAAATGCATTGCATCTTTTGAAAGGCCTGTTTCTGAATTAGGGTCTGAAAATAAGTTTCTGTCTCCTTTGAATACGGATTGGTGACAGTGCATTCCACTACCGCTCACTCCAAAGAATGGTTTAGGCATGAATGTTACTCTGTAATCCATCTGGTCAAATGTAGCCATATTATCTACGATAGCTTTTATTGCTTGTTTGAATGTAATTACAGCATCTGCTGTTTTCAAAGCGTCTTTGAATTTGAAAGCAATTTCGTTTTGACCAGGTGCTACCTCGTGGTGGGATGCTTCAACTTCAAAATCCAGCTCTTCCAAATTCAATGTTAACTCTCTTCTGAAGTCAGGTCCTTTGTCTAAAGGCTCAACATCAAAGTATCCTGCTTGGTCGTATGGCATTGGATATCCGTTTTCATCAATGTCTACAATGAAAAATTCTGGTTCAGGTCCTATGTTGTATTTTAAACCCATTTCAGCAATATGGGATAATGATTTTTTAAGCACTCCTCTAGGGTCTCCTGCAAACGGTTTTTTCTCAGGAGTCCATACGTCACAGATAAATCTGCATGTTGCGGATTCTTCAGGCCTCCAGGATAATCTTGAATATGTAT
>Ga0256405_10006832_pt1 | contig 17812 bp, 25 predicted proteins | sample RumenRJG_02DNA_FD_189096 | JGI IMG/M metagenome (GOLD analysis project Ga0256405, IMG submission 189096) | Bovine rumen microbial communities from Lethbridge, Alberta, Canada - RJG_02 | ecosystem: Host-associated > Mammals > Digestive system > Stomach > Rumen | place: Canada: Alberta...
CCCCCGAAAATCTCACGATCTCCGGAGGGCTTGGCTTGGCTTTGTGGGTGAGGGTTAGACGAACAGTCCCGTGTAATCTTGGAATTGGTCAATCAGTTCTTGTGTTTTGCTGTTCTTCATGACCTCTTCGAAATCTTCTGCACACATATTGTCGAGTTCCCAAATACCGTTTGTGAACTCATAGCCTACTATTGCAGTCCAGCATTCGTAGTAAGCCTGTGCAGCTTTCTTATAGCTGTATGCAGTTTCGCGCATGCCGTCTATTCCTTCCAGGCTGCGGAACATGTCCCAGGCTTCCCATGCCTTGTAGAGGATCTCGTTAGCTTGCTGCTGTGTAACTTCGTACTTCATGGTTTGCCTTTCACTCGCAACGGTTGATTACCATGCTTTAAGTATAGTAATAATCGTTGCGAGTGTCAACAATTATTTTACATCACCGCACCAAGGGCAAATTCCGTATAGGGAATGATGATTTGCACGTTGTTCATGGTACCCGGTACGCTTGCGCTTTCAGCCGATGTAATTGAATATGCGATGATATCTCCATCGGTTTCAAGTGCCACGCGACAAACTGCGGGTTTGTTTGCACCATATACGATAGCGATAATGAAAGTGTTTTCAATCGGCCTCATGCAAATAGGCAATGTGCCAAGCTTTTTAGCCGTCCAGCCATTCCAGCTTTCGATGGTGAGCGCACCTTTCATGATCCATTTACCATCAACGCAACCATAGTGAAAATTGCTAGAAGGTGTAATGTCACTTTCCCAACTGAAACCTTCGGTTTCCTGAGTCCAATAGGTTTTCAACTGTTGATTGACGTTTCCACCGCAAAGCAGGTTTAGCAATTCTAGACCTTGCTTGTGATGCCCTGCATCTGATGGGTGGGAATCGGTAGACCTGCAATAATAGTTAGGTCTGCCCATGAGAATATACAAAGCTTTTTCAAAAACTGTAGCATTACGCTGTTCCATGCCGTCACACTGCGAGCTGTAAGCATGGAAGTATTCTCCTGCAGGATGCAAATTTACCTTACCGGTGCAAAGTGGTGCAAAGTAAATCTTTGCATTGGGGAATTTAGCACGAGAATCATCGCAGAAATTTTGACAAGCTGCAATAATGTCCACGTCTGCGTGCGAATGGTCGTTATAGCCACCTGCTACAAATACGATATCAATATCGCTTGCAGTAATTCCGCTTGCAAGCGTCGAAAGATTGTTATATGCATAATCTAGCTGGTCTTGGAATGTCATGCCGTCGTATTCGGTGCTATGTCCCTGATTAGCGAAACCAGCACCCGAATTCGAAACGTTAATGAACGTGTTGAAATGCGCGTGCTTATTCATGTAATAAGGCCATCCGCGCATATCATCAGGCGGGTTGTTGATACCACCAACACCGCGTCCGTAGCTGTCACCAATGCAGATGATGTTGATGTAACGCATGTCGCGATTGTCAACCATGTTGTTTATCTTGTCGATGCTTTGCTTCAAACTTGCATTAAGAGCTTCGTAATGCACTGCTGTATCGGCAATTTTCGTACTGGTCACGGCTCCTGTTGCAATTTTTGCAGACGTTACTGCATTGCTTGCAATATCGTTTGCTGCTACCGGGAATTTCCCTTCGAGCGTTGCAATGCGGTTATTGTAGGCTTGCACTTCCTGCCTGTATGCTTCGATCTGCGCGCTGTAGTTGCCAGTTTCTACCCAATATTGAGTATTGCTGATTGCTATTCCAGTAGGCACGGCCTGACGGCTCGTGTAACTGTTGCCCTGATATTCAACTACGGTCAGCGGTTCATATGCTTTCGTGTTGTCCCATGCACCATCGAAGATAGGGACGTAACGCGCTCCGATATATTGACGTACTGCCATTTTGTCATCATCCTTTCTTAGTGGTCAAGATTCGGCTGGTCTACAACCTGAAACGTGTCGTCAACTTGCATTTTGAGAATCAAGCGCCCGTAATCCTCGCGCCCGTAAACCATGCCCGTATCGAATACGATATCTTCCCATGAATCGGGAATGTATGCCACGAAATAGCCGTCCAGGGTCAACCCGAAAAATACCATCTTGATTGACTTCTCGATAATCCATGTCATGTTGTCGGCTATCCACTGTTCAATCTGAGCAGCGTAATAATCGTCAAAGCCGTGTGCCTTGAATTCCTCGAACTGCGCATAAAGCGCGTCAATCATGTCTTTGTTCGCGTTGACCTTTTCGCCCGTGAACTGTGCATAGCATGCAAGCTTCTGGATCTGCTTGCATAGCGCAAAATACCTTTGCTCGGCGCTGTCGATGTTCCAGTAGTTTTCTGGAATTACCGGAGTAAATGCCGTGAATGCGAGAAAGCCGGGAATATAGCGGTTGTCTACGCAATGCATCAGCTCGTTAGTGCAGCAATTCATATGATCACCTACCTTTTAGAATCCATTGTAATTTGCAGTATAAAGCGACACGAACATTACTTCCAATTCGTCGCATAGCTGTTTGTCGATTTGCCCGAACAATTCGAGTGCAAGCGGTATGTTGTTCAACCATTCGCTAGCCGATGCCTGTTTTGTCAAGTTCGCATCTTGCGTGTGCTCGCGTGCGCTTTTGCTCTGTTCGCTACCTGTTCCGCTTGCCGTGGTTGCTTCCGTCTCGGCAACTTCGCGCATGCGTTCATCTTCGAGGTCGTTTCCGCTCGTCACATAATCAGAATTTGAGCTAAGCAAAGTTTCCGGATAATCAGAGTGAATATCGCGCTTCTTGTAGTAATCATCTGAGTTTTCGTTGCGGTTCGTCGTTTCCGTTTGGTTGCTCGTGTCTGTGCTCGTTGAGCTTCCGCTTTCATTCCAATTGAGTGTGCGCGTTTCCGAACCATCGAACTGCAAGGAAACGTTCTTTGCCGCTTCCGCATAGAGAATCTTGTATTTTGGCATCAGCTCGTACTTGATTTTGCGCGTGAGGAAATTAGCCCATATCTTGAATGGCTCCATGCTTATTTCGCGGTAATAGAAACGGTCGATAAAGTATTGGCAGACGCGCTCATACTGTGCGCTATCGTATGCAAAAGCGCTCCAATTGAGATAGTCTTTCGACCAGTCGAAAATTCCTACGTCTATCAGCTCTGCAAGCGTTATCGTGTAAACCGCTTTAAATCGTGGTTTACCGGTGAAGCTTACCAGCTCGTCAACGTCCAGGCTGTCACAATCGCAATTGCAGTAATCAAAGTTCATTTTCAACACCTCCAATCAATCCATCTTGTGCCATGCTCTCGATGTTGTTGACATAGTTGAAGTTGTAGCTTTCCCAATCGTCATTGAAATAGACGTGCAAATCTAAGCCGAAAGCCCGTGCATCTTCGCACATCTTGCGCCTTGCTTTCAGGCAGTTTAGCAGCATGATGTTGGTAGGGGCCGTGTTTGCCCGTGCTTCGTCCTCAATCATGCGCTCGCCCTTTTCGAAAGCTAGGTGGGGAATACCAATGTACATGAGGTATTGATTGAGCACGTTTAGCTGTCCTCGGGCCAGGCTCTCAACTTCGAGAGGCACGCCCGTATCAATGACCTGTATCGCTTCTTTCCAGTCGAACCCATCACTCGTCAAGATAGCAGGTTCGTAACCTTCGACCTGTTTTGCAACGTTGATTAGCTCCATTTTCTTTTCGGGTGGTGCAATGTAAAGCTTGGGCTTGTGTTGATGCGACAAGTTGATATCTTCCGTCCGGCTGTAGTGCGTCAGCTTTCGCGCGAAGATCTGGATAGCATTCCATGGGTTTACGCGAGTCTGCGAGTAGTAGCACAATACACCGTTATCCGGTGTTACCTCATAGTGCGTTTTCGAATCAAAGCCCGTTGCCGTCCATGCTGTAGCGTTGCCGTATGCATCAAACTCACCATGGGGCATAGCAATTAAGCTTTGCCAAACATCGGGAAAGTCTTTGTTATAGCAGACCGTCGCAAGTCCGTTTTTGAGCAACGCCCATTCTAGAAAGCGTTCGTCGCACGTGCTCGGTAGCCCCGTCCAGCGAAAGCGGTTCATAGCCAGAGAGACGAGCTGCTCCAAGTAAAGCGCAAATACCCTTTGGTTGAAGTTCGCGCTTTGAAAGTAGTTGTCCCCGAAAAAAGGACTCTTTTTTTCTCTGTTTTTCTTGCCCATAGTTACCCCTCGATTGCTGCAAGACGCTTCTTTGCAGCGTCTTTAAGCTCTGAAAGCGTGCGCCTTGCCGCTTCCTCGGTCTTGCGCGATTCCTCTATCTGAGATGCGTATAGTGCTTGCATGTTGTCAATTTCAGCTTTTACCAGCTCGTCGTTTTTGGCTTGTGCAGTATTCCACCTGAGCAAAAGTTGCACTTCGTCAGGGGTCATATCTTTAAATTCGCGTCTGTAAATGTCGTTTATCGTGTTGCGCTCGTGTTCGGTGAACTCGTCCATTGTCAGCCTTTCTACATGTTTTCGTAAATCGACACGTTGCCAATATCGGCGGGGTTTCTCCATACGGTAACACCACCGAAAAGAAAGAACCTGATACGGTCAACGTACATATCTGGCACGGAAAGCCCTGTAATCCAGAAGTCGCTTGCTTTCCAATAGGTGAAGTGCTCGCCCATGTTCCAATTGCCATCGAACGGCCATATACCACCATACATATAACCGTAACGTAAGAACTCGTCACCTGCTCGCCTGATTGCGTAGTCGTTTTGCGTTACGACGTTTGCAAACAAGCCCATTGGCCTAGTAGTACCGTTTTCACCGTTTCCAGCTTGTCCAAATTCCCTAGCGTCTGCTAGTCCAGCTTGCGCTATCTGGTTCGTAATGGCATTGGTTGCCGTGTTGAGCGTTCGCCCTGCGTTACCTGTAGCCGTTGTGTAGTTACGTCCAGCGTTTGCTATTTCCGTTGCTGCGCTGTTGTCGGTCGTTCCCTCTGCAAGATCGTTTGCGTTCATGGTCAACGCGCTAGCATTAGTTGCCCATGCCGTGTTCTTGCTGTTCATGTTCGTATTGGATTGTGAAGCATTCGTATTGTTCGATGCTTTCGCAACGGTAGCTTGGTCTGTTTTCAGGTTAACGGCAACGTTGTTAGATGCAATGGTGCTTCCAACGCTTGCAACTCCACCAATTGCAGAGCCTATAGCCCCGGCAATGTTGCCAGTTGCAAGGCTCGAAAGTGCGCTAGCCGCTGCGCTCACACCTGCGCTTGCTGCTCCAATTGCCGCTTGCGCGTTTGCCGCTTCAACGTCGTTGTTAACGCTAGCTTGGATATAGGCATTGGCTGCGCTCGCCTGATTGTTGTTGAGCAACCTGTCAGCATCGTTTACTGATAGCTGATAGGTGTTGTTCGCGCTGTTGTTCGCGCTGTTTGCTGCGACTTGCAATGCAGTATTTGCAACTGCCGTGTTTGCGTTGGCTACAGAGTTAGATTGTGCAGTTTCCGCGCTTGCGTTTTCGCTCGCGTATTGGTTGTTAGCTGCTAGCGCCTGTTGTGCACGGTCGAAATGTGTATCGTAGTCGTTTGCTATGCTGGGGTCTTGCGTCACTACGTAAGTTGGAATTTGCCAACTACTTACGTAGTCGTACCAATTGCCCTGCGCGTAAAACGTCCTATCGGTAACGTTCTTGAAGTTGATTGCAACACGTGCAGACTTTCCAACGCCTGTGAGGTTAGCTGCAACGTTCAGCCATGGAAAGACAAGGTTGACAGCCGTTTCGACCTGCAAGCGGCCATTGGTGTCCTCCACGTGTATTTCGTTCTTGTTGCCGTTCTCGTCTGTTACCTCGATGTATGCGTAAGGATACGTGTAAAGCTTTGCAATGTCTGCATACCTTGCCGGATAGCCGAAATCTGCCTTTGCAAGCGTGTACAAGTCGTGTTGCGTGTAATTGCTCGTTACTTCGTAGATCGAATACCCGGCAAACGTATACGAATTGCCCAGCGTTACCAGCTTGTCGGCAACGAACGAAATAGCACGTATAGTCTGCATGAACTGCGGGAAGTTCGCATCGACGTTGAAAAGCCATTGCGAGAGGTTTGCAGGATCCAGCGCGAAAGCGCAAAGACTCGGCACGCCCTGCGTTTGGAAATGCCCGTTTGCGTGCACGTTCCAATCGTTGTTCGCCTTGCTGCCCCACTGTGCAGCTTGAAACGGGTTAGCCGACGAAACTACAAGGCACACCATGTTAGCGTCGTTCAGCACGAACGCGCTTTGGTGTTTGCTTATCGCGTTGTTGCCGTAATTCACGTCTGGGGCTAGCAGATCTGCGCAATTGTCATTAGGGTCTGCGAGGTATTGCGTGACCGTGGTAGAAAACATGGGTGCATGCCCACGCTCCAACATCATCGCGCCAATTTGGATATCGTAGATAAACGTTTGCCATGCATCTATCATCAGATGCAAGCGCGTCGTGTTAGGGCTTAGGAATTCCACTTCGCGGATAAACCAAAACCACTTGCGCAAACCGTCGCTGTCCTCATACTGAACGGGTGAACCGTCGTTAGCGAAAAGCGCATATTCGACTGCTACGTAGTTGTATCGTGCGGCAACGTCGAACGGCAATGGAACGTCGATTGCATTGTCCCTGTGCAGCTTTTTCAGCTTGGTATTCCAACGAAAGCATTTGTCATCGGGAATGGCTGTAAACCATGCATCACGCGCGGCCTTGGATGCGAAAGCGACAACGTTGCCGATACCTTCTATAGTGCGGTTGCCTACGTGCGCTTCGCCCATGTCCCAAGGCACCGTGCAAACCGTCACTTTCATTTGCGTATAGTCATACCGGGAATAGTTGAAATCGTTGTCATACTGAAAGACGTTTACGCTTTCCAAATTGGGAAAGTCGCTTTGGTTGTTCGTCAAATGTGGGAAACGTTCGCTCATGTTCAGACCTCGACAAAAAAGAGGGGCGATCTAATCGCCCCTCATTGTAACACGTATGCGCTAATGCGTGTTATTCGGATGCAGTGGCTTCGAGAGTACCATCAACATAGCTAATAAACGGCATTGCTTCAACAGCACAATACTTGCCAATGGAATTGGCACTTCCGTCAACGGTAATGGTAGCGGTTGCCGTGTAAACGTTAGTAGTACCAGACGGATTGATGTAAACGCTCTTGGCTTCGATGTTGATAACATCATCGGTCTGCAAATCGTCACCGGCATAGATAAAGCCGCGATTGTCGATGTAGGTCTTTGCCCTGTCAAATGTAATTGCCTTATTATCGCGAGTAACGGAAGTAATGTTGAACATTGCGGCTTTAGGCTCAACTTTAATAGGTCCATCAACAGATCCTGTCAGACTGACTACAATAGGCTTGTTGCTATGCAAGCCAGGCCCAACTTCAATTTCGTCAACGCCAATACTCATACCAGTCACCGTCTGCGTAATCGTGGGAACCGTAGTAGCTGCATCCGTCGTGAACAGCACGCAGTTAGCAGCCGGGTTGAAGCCGATCATCTCGGCATGCTGCAAGTAGTATTTGCTCGTCATGTTCGCGGGATTGTAGAAAGGCGGTTCGATGCCGTAGTAAACGTCACGCGCGTAGACGAAATCCTCGGACGTAAGTGCAGCGTAGACGTTCGGCAGCGGGAACTCGGGAATCGTGATGATGCGGTATTGGATATCAGCCTTGTCAAGCTGGAAAACGCTTGCAAGGGTGTTCACGTCCAGGTTTGCTTGCGTTTCAGGCGTAACCCACAAGATCAGCGTATCGCCCGTCTCGAACACCGGCACGGGGATATGGTTGTAAAGGCGCGTGGGAAATTTCATACGACCCGCAACGGCACGGATGCCGGTAAGCAGCTCTTTGCCGGTTGCTTCGGTCGTGGGGGCTGCGCTGAGGTTGTAGCGGAAAAGACCGCCCATGCGCTGATCTGCTTCGGCGAACATCTGAATCATGATGTTCATTTCGTCGTAGTTGTCGGAGCTGTACATCTGCGAGATGGTAGCAGCAAGAAGATCGTCGTAGCCGTAGCCGTCAGCCGAGAACACGCGCTGCATTTCGTACTTGCTCCATGAGAACTCATAGCGGCGCGGTTCGCCAACGGAATAGAACCATTCCACGAACTCGGGCTTTTCCAGCTTGAGCAGCGTTTCGTCATCGACCTTGTAGCTGTGCGCTTGCAGGTACTTGACGGCCACACGACGCTCGGTATTGCCCCACTGTGCAGCGGGCTTCTTGAGTGCACGGAGCGGGTTTTCGAAAAGCTTCGATTCGACGTAAGTACCCATAAGGCCGACGAGCATACCGCTGAATTGGTTATACAGGTCGTTGTTCATGGGGTCGAACAGGGCCGCTACGTGTTCCGCATAAGACGAGATAGCGGGGTTCGGAATTCGCTGCTGATAGTCGTTAGTACCGGAAAGCCATGCTTTTTCGAGAATGGTACTGTTGAGAACTGCCATTTTCAGCCGTCCTTTCTGCGCAAAAATAGCGCGGTTGCGAGTTTGCCGGCAACCACGCTATTTGCTGAAAGGCTGCTTGCAAGCTCTACTTCTTGCCAATTTCCTTTCCCAAATCCCGGAAAGACTGCACTTCGTCTGCAACAAGGTTGCTGTTCATGCCAAAACCACCAAACGGGTTTCTAGGCGTTTCGTTGACTGATTGCTTGCCATCCGAAATCTGGGCACCGGAGCGCAATAGCTTTTCAATCTGGGTTTGGAGCCTTGCGTTTTGCTCCATGAGCAGATCTATCGTGCTTGCTTGCTGCTCCATGATGGTATTGAATGCGTCGTGCGTATCTTCTGGGCTTTGACCCTGCGCAATTCCAGCCGTGTTACCATCTGCTGGAATCGTAGCATTTTCAGGCTCGGGCTGCAAATTCTCGCCCTGCATGATTTCGTTATCGCTCATTGTTAACCTCGTTTCACTTCTAAATATCGGGAATGCACTTGCCATTTTTCCGCAGCGTCCGCGCCGCTTTCTCGGGCGTGCCGAACAGCCTCTCGTAGTTGCTCTCATGCTCGTACAGGTCGCATATCTTCAAGCCGTCCATCGCCAGGCCGCAGCCCATGCGCTTCAAACGCTGGCATGTGTCGCAGATTCCGCTCATTCGCCCACCACCTTAGCTCTTGCGATAAAATCGCCGCCCACGAACGCACCACACCTCGCGCATTCTTCGAGCGGGTTCTCGGTCCTCATGTCGTACATTCCATAGCAGCCTGTGAAGTCGTGGGTTTCGGTACGATATTCGTGATGGCTAATCTTCGCGTTGTAGCACATTGGCAGCAACGGTTTTCCGCGCATCTGAACGCGCTTTATCTCGTACATCACTCCACCACCTTCGCGCCGCAGTCAGGGCAGAAGCTAGGCGGCTCTGGCTCGTCCCAGTACAGCTCGTGACCGCACGAGAACGCGAAGTACCATTCGTCATCTTCGTTCATGTCGCTCGGCGAATAGGATGCAACCACGCTGCATGTCTCCACAGCTCGCGTGTTCCATGCTTCGATGGCTTCGGCTTCGGTGTCGTAAATGTCTCCACGTGAACAGCAGTCGTTGCACATGATGCCGAACAGATAGCCACCGTACATACTCTCTGCTGTTAGCGTTTCCGCTTCGCCCCCGCAGAACGGGCATGGTTTCAACTCGGTCATTCGCTCACAGCCCCTTCAATCTCTTGAACTCGTCTCGCGGACGTGCCCATTTCCGCTCGCGCTGCTTGTATGCGCAATGGCGGCACACGGACAGCTGCTGCTTTCGGTTGTCCTTCCATACGTCGGCAACCACGAAGTTGTCTAAGTGAAGCTCGTCGCCGCATATCGGGCAGACCCTGGTTGTGTCGGCTGCACTCATTTCTCCCCTCCCATCAGCTCGCCTTTATACCTGCCAGTTGAGCGAGTCGGCTGCAAATTCTCGCCCTGCATGATTTCGTTACCGCTCATTGTTAACCTCGTTTCACTTCTAAATATCGGGATATGTGCGTAGTTTTTCCTTATCGACACGTGAGCCGCAATTGGAGCAATAATTAGATTCTGCGGGGAATTCGTCACCGCAAACAGAGCATTTCCAGGCGGGGCAGTCTGTGCCGTGTAATTCGTGATACTCGTTAATCGGATAGCATGTCTCTACTTTTTCCCATCCAAGTTTGTATAGCATTTCGGAAACCTGCTCAACGTCACGCTCTGTTATTTCGCCTATTACGTTATTGACGTAATGCTCAATGGTTGCGTATTCATTCATTTTTCCGCTGCCTTCTTGCTTTCCACCATGTCCCAGAATTCCTTGGTCATGCGGGAAATATAGCTATCTTTCTTGCCTTCTTCTCTGAGCAGCTTGTTGTACTTCGCTTCGTAGATCTCATGAAACTTCGCTATTGCGTCTTTTTTCGTGCTTGCCTGATTGAGCATGAAGCCCGTCTGCAAGCAAGAAACGTTCCAATGGTCTTTGTCGGCTTTGAACACGCCCACGAACGCTTCACGTCCTGCATAATCCAAAAAGGGCTCTTTGTAGCCCTCTACCAATTTAGGGCCGCTGTTCGTGCGGATCCAGAATTTTTCCTTAGCCATGATTGTTACCTGCTTTCTGTATGAGAATGGGGCTTGCGTCCAGGGCCGCATTGGGCGGGCGGGACACAAGCCCCAAGGAAAGGGAACGGCAACGGATTATAGACGATTCAAGCCGGTTGGCAGCCGATGCGCGGTCAGCCCCTTTCACGGGTGCCTGTCTCTGAATCTCGCGCCGAAAGAAAGCGCCTATAGCGTCACCGTCGATAATTGTAGCACTATTCAATAGTTGCCGTGAGCATGGAGCCGTTCTTGACGGCTTTCTGCTTGATATGCATCTTGAGCGCCGGAGTCCAGGGCGCGGGGCCGAACACGGCAAAGGCGTTTTTCACGACGTTGAACATGCCAACGCTCGTTGCTTGATACGCCTTGCCCTCTGCGTCGATGAGCACGACACGGGGAACACGCGAGATCTCGCCGCTTTCCTCGTTGAGGATGTCGCGGATCTCCAAAAGCACGTTTTCGACTTCGATCGTCTTGTTAATGAAATCGGCGATACGGAATTCGGGGTCGTTCATAGCGTTATAGACGCGCTTCGCGGTTTCGCGGTCACCGTTCGGTTGGATGCTGCAAAAAGTCGTTCCGGCTTCAGCGGAAAGCATCGTGGACACGGTAGCGATTGCGGTAGTTTGTTCAGTCATTTCTTTTGTCCTTTCACGAAAGTGCATTCAGGTTCGAAAAACTCTGCATATCGGAAATTCGATTGCAGAATGTCTCCAATGAAATCGGATATCTGCTTTAGGTCTGCCGTCGTGAACTCTATCCCAAGTTCGTTAAACCAGGTTGCAAAGTGGTTTTCCAACTCTGCCAACGTGCTCGTCTGTATGTATTCTTCGACGCTAGCCCCTCGCGGTTCAATCTGGTCTTGGTAGATCACTACCGACAGGCAAAAGCCCTTCTTGCAGATATCGTCACCTCTGCACCTGATCACATCAATGCTGATAGCCCACGGGTGTTGGACTAGCCGTCGTTGATATGACCAGAAGGTGCACACTTTACAGGTGCGCTTCATTTCTTCCCCTTTCCCTTCGTGGCCTTTCCCTTTTATCTCCACGCATTGCAAGCGCTTTGATCTCTTCGAGCATGTCTGAGACTTTCTTGTAAATGTAGGTTGCCCCGGCAAAGTACGTAACTGCCATGAGCGCGAGGATTATCTCGCATATCATCCGTTCTTGCATTACTTCCCCTTTCCATAAAGGGAAACGGCAGGCACACCACAAGGTTAGGAGTCACACGCAGCAGATATGTTAGTCCGATAATTAAAAGCGTGCCGTTTCCCTTGCAAAAGATGCTATCGCGTATCGTTGCGCGTGTCAACGATTATTTTTAGCGAACGCCTACCAATTCGAGCACTTTCCAGAAAGTTTCGCGCGTTGCAACGTCCTGATAACGTAGCCCATCAGCCCATGCGATGTTTGCAAGGGCTTTCATGAGGTTTGAATTTCTTTGAATGAGCGCATAGTCTAGCGTCTTGTCGCGTTTGGTAAGCGCGTAGGTGCTTTTCGAACCTTTGGGAATCTTGTCAGTTACGTATATGTAGCCGTTTTTCAGGTCGTGCCATATCCCGAACTCGCGCGAAAGGTAGCGCAGCCCGTATGCGAACTTCGCGTTGCTGGGCTTCTGGGCAATGTCGCCCTCATTGCCAACGTCGAACTTGTTACCGAACACCATTTCGCTTTCTGCCGTACCGGTGAGCATGCGGCCCACGAGCGTGTTCTGCTCGCGCTCTGCAGCATCCGTAGGCTCTACGTAGTGAAGCAACGTGTGCTTGTCGTTATAGAAGCTGTAGCCGTATCTAGGGGCTGTATTTACCCCTAGATGCTGTAGGTACGGGTTGACCAGGTTGCATGAATTCCCTAGCAGATACACTCTGTATACGGGCTTGTCGTTAGGCTGCTCGCGGAATATCGAATCCAGGATGTTGGCAAGTATGAAAAACTCGTTTGGAAGATATCTGTGATAGCGGTCTTTCGCGTCAATAATTGCTTCGTCGAATATGACCCGCTTGACGTTCGAATACGTGCGTTTCTTTTCGCGCTGGAACACTGTTAGCGCCACGAAATAGCAGCATAGTTTCCAGTTTGGTTTGTCGCTTTCGTCCGCAGGTTTGAGCGCAATGTACCCTGCATTCTTTTCAGTTTTGAACACGTATTCGGTAAAATACCCGCAGTCCTGCAAACGGTCGAAATAGCCAACCATAACAGCCTTGCACTCGTCTTTGGTGCGGCATAGCTCTACGAACCGCGAACCTTTGTTTATGAAATCGCGCACGCATTGCATCCGCAGACCGAAAGTCTTTCCAATGCCCTTGCCACCTATGACGATGCAGAATTCACCCTGTGTGCCAGTTTGCCGTGAAAAGGTAGCTTGCCAATCATAGAAGGTCATACTGTATCATCCTCGAATTTATTACATTGTCCCTTAAATGCAGTTTCAATATCACGGCCGATATCGCAAATAAAAAGATACGGACCATTTGTATAGTCGTAAAAAATATCTGTACAGTGTGAACAAAAGAAACAACTATGCTTATGTGCTCTCACTGTATAGTATTCACATTCAAAAACTTTCATTTCAGAATCTTTCATATCTTGCCTTTCCTTTCTTGTCCAAGAATAGAATAACATTGTCACTGTTCACGTCAGGATTGTTCTTTATCGCATGCGCATAGTTGCACCTGTTATCGAGCGATGCAAAGCTGTTTATTATCTTGTCCATGGGATATATTGCAAGTGCGCACGGTTCGGCAACCAATGCCGTGTTGCCTAGATAATCCTTCACCCGTGCTAGGTAGCTGCTCGTCCAGGCTGGAAAGCTCCGTGCATTCAATCCGGTAACGCTATGGTGCACCGTGACGTTATACCCTAGTATCAGGTTGCAAATCTGCTCGAAGCTGAGCCCTTTTCTATAGAGCTCGTCTGCAAAGCTGTTAACACGTCTAACGGTCTTTTCACCTTGCTTTCTGTCCTTGGTTGGAATACCTGCAAGCGTAAAGGCGAATTTACGCTGTTGCGTGCGCGGGTCTAGGTCGTGCGTGCAGTATGCCTTGTTCCAGGACGCGCAGAAGCGTTTAGATGTAAATTCGAGCACATACGCGCCGATGCCGTCCAGGCTGTCATAATAGCGCGGGTATATGGATTTAACGCGCTTGCACGTCGTTTCCTTGCCATGATCGAGCGCGTCAGCGTAACGCTGCAATGCAGATTGCAATACATCAAGCTTGCTTTCTTTCATGAGGAATTTAACTGAGTCCGTGTCACCGTTCACTATTGCTTTCACATGAGGGGCCGCAAGCTCCATGATGCATATTTGCGCGATTCTTGACCATCCTACGATTCTCTGCCCAAACTGATACCAGGCTTTGGGGTTTTTCGGAGCACATGAGATGCCTACTTCGCCCGTGTACTCTATTCCAGCTGTCCCTAAAATGGTACTGCTACGATATTCATTCGTAGCGTTGACACCAAACAAGCTATTCAGGTCAGCTTTCAAGCCAAGATAGACAAGCTCGCATTCCGCATCGGAAAGCGAACCATTGACCATGCGCGAAACTGTGTTTTCGGGAATGGAAACCGCTAGCAGGTCGTTTGGTTTGGCTATAGTCCCCGTGGTCAGATATTCATGACGGGCTTGCTTGAACACGTTCTTTGCCTTGTAAAATTGCATGACGGAAATAGTGCTCATGTCAGTAGGTCTGCAAAATTTCATGGTCAAATAGCCGTGTTCAGCGGTCACGCTGTCCCATTCGTAGCATTGGAATATTTCCCAGGCCGTCAGCTCCGTTATGTACACCGTCACGCTATCGGCCCTTACCAGCTTGCCAAAAGCGTATTCTGGATTGATGCAACTGTCTCTATATCCCCGTTCCTGTAGCTCGTCGCGCATGATATCGTATTGCGCGTTATCTTCATTAGGTTCGTATTTCAAGTTCTGGAAACGCGCGCTAGCCAAGGGGAATACCCCGTGTTTCTTGAATATGCTCCGCTTTTTCGGCCTTAATCCGGTAAAGGTAAAGCATGCGTTGAAAGCGACGGGAAACGGCTTGCACCATTTCGAAAGCACGTCTTTAACCGTCAGACGAGAAACCACTTTGAACGCTAGATCTAGCTGCTCCGTGCTCGTCTCGTGAAACTGCATGGGATATCTATGGCTTACCATTTGCGCCGGGTGTTGACTTGTCGCGTCGAAACCTGCAACCACCATATCCGAATCTACTAGATCATAGGGTATGCTAGCAGCCTTTGAAGCGCAGAAAGTGAAGCCCCCTCGCGTGCATGCATGCATCGTGAAAAGCTCGTCATCGGTCTTTGGTGCTTCGGTTCGGTTCTGGAACATCCAGAAGCGGCCGACATTGTACTTTGCCCCATTTCCCTTCAATTGGTCGAACCGCACGCGCATGCGCTCGCGTACCACGCCCGTTTTGGTAACGACGTTAAGCCCGAGCTTTTGCGGTTCTATATCGGGGTTTCTACGCAGCCACCAGGAAAGCCATGATAGCAACGTGTAGATATCGCGCTTTGCATAGTCAAGCTCTAGGGCAGACAATGGAGTTTCAGGCGTTCTAACAAGGTTATAGTCCCATTCGCCCACGCCTTTTGAATAGCCGCAGTCTATGCCCATTTTTTCTAGCGATTGTTGCGAAAATACGAGCGTATCCCATATGACTAGCCTAGCGTTGCCGTTCTCGTCCAGGATGGTAAACGTGATGGGCTTTTGCCTAGACTTTGCAAGCACGCGCACGTCATGCGAGTTTAGCCACTCTGCAAGCGGGTACATGTCAAACGAGAGATTATGGCATGCGATTACAGGCACATAGTCGAACGACGTATTGACCAAATCGTCAAGCCTTGCGCAAAGCTCGAACGTGTGCCGGTAAAGTTCTATGCTTACCTGTTGCTCAACGTTCGCGCTCGTCACGTCTGTCAGCTCACATTGCAAAAGCCCTAGCTGATGCAATATAGGGAAAGCCTTGTAGTTTAGCTCCTCTTTGATGTTCGTCGTTTCGCTATCGTATGCGCCTATTATCTTGTATTGTTTGCGCTTGCGTCTCATTGCAAGTTGAAAGCTAGAATTGCCTGCAACGCTACCTGCTCGTATGCGTCCCTGCTTTCCATATCTTCATACAATGCACCGCCTAGCTTCTCTTCGAACAGTTCGATAACGCCCATGAGGTCATCAACTCCGAAATACTCAATTAGCGCCTGTTCGCGTGTAGGATAATCGGAATCTTCCCAAATGGACGTGGTAGCGGCATAAATGCGCTTGCCGGCATTGGTTTTCATGATCTCGCGTGCTTCAATATCCCTACGTTTCGCCTTGTCCTTTTTCAAACCTTCCAGGGCGCTATACGATTCAGCTATGAGCTTTTTCTGCCGTGCGGGTGTGTCAGCGCCTTTGTAAAGCCTTTGGGCCTGAGATTCCAGATACTTGGCTTGCTGCTGCAAGCGTGCAGCCTTTCCAGGCGATGCGCTAGCAGCTTGCTTCCTGTATCGTTCCGCTTGTCGTTTCAAGCGCCTACGTGCGTTATATACATCATCTGACGGTTTTCTTTTTCGTGCCATTTGATTTACCCCTTTCCCATTGGTAGAATTTGTTTACATTATAAACGAATATATGAAAGGTTGATACATGAAAAATATCACGATAACAAGCCCGATGACAGGGCTTCCGGTTGAAGCATATAAAGAGGGGCTAGATCTTGCGTTCGTCAATCCCATCACGGGACAGCTTGTCACCATGCGGTATGACGCGCAAAAGAACGTTTACGAACTTCCAGCACAGTTCACGGCATATGAGCCGCTTATGACCGTTGAAAGCGCAGCGGACTATCTTGGCGTGTCCAGGCAGCGCGTGTGCCGTCTTATAAAAGATGGTAAAATTGCAAGCGTAAGGCATGGGCTGACGCAAAGGCCCATCGAAAAATCGGTCAAAGCCTATGCAGAAAGCGAACGCAAAGCGGGCCGACCGTTGAAAGAAGGATAATATGGAATCGTCAATTACTGAAATTGCAACGGTCATCAGTACCGTTGGCTTTCCAATCGTAGCGTGTTGCGGGCTTTTCTACCTGTATAACAAGACAATCCAGGACATTACCGCAGCTATAACGAAAATCAATGCAACGCTGGAATTGATCGTGAAGTACATGGACGAAAAATAATGTACGGAATAGACGTTTCAAGCTACCAGCAAGATCTAGACGTTTCGACCCTTAACGTCGATTTCGTGATATTCAAAGCCACTGAAGGGCTTGGCTACGTAGACAGCACTTTCGACAAGTTTTCAACCGATTGTAGAAAATCGGGAAAGCTTTTCGGTTTCTACCACTTCGCACGCGAAAACGACCCAAAAGCGGAAGCACAGTTCTTTTACGAAACCTGCAAGGGTCTAATCGGTTACGGTTTGCCCGTACTCGATTACGAAACCACCAACGAAAATGACGTGGAATGGTGCGAATCGTTCGCATGGGAATTTCACGAATTGAGCGGGATGTTTCCCGTGCTCTACATGTCCGCAAGCATGTGCGCAACGTTTGACGGTTCATGGTTGGCCAATTATGTGCCACTATGGGTAGCAGGATACCCCTACGCGAAAGCATATTACAGTTTCGATGCAGCCCCAGAATTCCCCTATAGCATAGCCCCGTGGGATAGCTGCATAATGTGGCAATTCACGAGCAACATGTATTTGGACACATACGCGAGCAGGTTAGATGCAGACGTTGCCTATATATCGCGTGAACAATGGGTAGATCTAGCAAATGGAGATGATACCATGACAGACGAGCAAATAGAGAAGATCGCAGCAGCATGTGCCAGCTACGTGTGGCAAGGCAGCGCATACGACAAGGAAAACAACCTCAACATGTACAATTGCGCACACTGGACGTATGAGTACGTGTTGAAGCTGTATGCAGAGGTAACGGCCATGCAGGAAACCGTGAAGATTCTTGCAGAGGGCAAAGGTGCAGACCCCGAGCAGATCATGAAAGCTGTAACCGATGCGGTTACTAAAAGGCTCAAAGAGCTCAAAATCGAGGTGCATTAAATGAACGCATACGAAAAGCTCCGGCACGAACTCGAAAACTACCTTTCCTATTTGGACAAGGCCGAAATTGACAAGCTTTGCGTACAGGCATGGAATGCACTTTCGTTTGTAAACTTGCCCCATGAACTGAGCCAAGGTGAAATTGAGATCTACGCAAGATGTTTTGCGAGGACGTTCGAACTTGGTAGGGATTATGAATTCAAGATAAAGCTATGTGATGCTGTAAAGTAATTGTCTAACCCTCACCCACAAAGCCAAGCCAAGCCCTCCGGAGATCGTGAGATTTTCGGG